>Ga0209303_1001198_pt1 | contig 16856 bp, 18 predicted proteins | sample SidtaG_3_FD_187449 | JGI IMG/M metagenome (GOLD analysis project Ga0209303, IMG submission 187449) | Marine algal microbial communities from Sidmouth, United Kingdom - Sidmouth_Asex1 metaG (SPAdes) (version 2) | ecosystem: Host-associated > Algae > Red algae > Unclassified | place: Sidmouth... | reverse complement strand
ATTTTCTGTATTTCTTTTTTGCCATTCTCGGTAGTTTATACCTTCAATAATTTTCATTTCCCTTATCTTTATCAAGATTATTTTGAATATATTTTTCTATTTCAAGCCAAACTTCAGTTCCATAATTGTTGACTATATACTCTTCAGCAAGACTCAATTCTATCTCTGAAATATTCTGAGGATTATTTTGAATATATTTTGCTATGGTAGACCAGGTTTTATTTCCATGATTGTTGACTATATAATTTTGAATTTGACTTAGCTGTCGCCGTAAAGAGTCATTAGTATTTTCTAAGTCTTGAATAGTTTTAGTTGCTGTATTAGTTTGCTGTTTTATACCTCTTTTCTGTTCTTTAATTGTGTCTGTTAAATCAATAACAACATTCTGATGATCGTCTTTATGAAGCAAATCTTTACCATCCAAATTTTTTTTACGCTCTTTAGTATCTTTTGTTGATAAAGCATTTAATAACCATTGACCTGCTTTGACAATCTCAGATTCTTTAAAGTTAATAAACTCATTTAGAAGGCTATTTAGTTTGACTGATAAGCTAAAATTTTCGTTATTTAGTTTCTGGTTGATTTCTGCTCTTTGGTTGCGTTCTGAGAAAATTTTTATCAAAACCTCAGTAGGTAAAGTAATATTATTATTATTATTTACCCAGCATTCTAAGTGAGGCTTACCAATATTTTTTAAATTAGTAAGTTTTAGTTCTGGATGTTGATTAAGAATTATTTTTTCTAATTCATTACGCTTCATTGAAGATCATTTTTTATAATACTTATAGGTACTTGTAGAGAGCGAAACAATTTGCATTACAAATATATCGTGCCAGATTTATTCAAGCTGTGATCTTTACCCATATTATCCAAACCCGATCTTTAAAAAAGTATGAGTAGTCATGTAACAAAGCATCTAGCCAGAGCTATGAGTCAAGCAGCAAATATTCAGACAACAGATTTGTTGTTATCTGACCTTGAAAGCAATAGACTTAACAGTCAAATTTTGTATTATAAAGCGATATCAAAACGCTGGAGTGAGCTAATAGATGAAAAAGATAGCTTTTTGACCCAAGTTTATTACACAGAAAAAGTTATCCCTGAATGGTGGTATAGAATAATTACTAATAAAGCAGAATACTATTTTGCTTTATGGAAACTAGCTAAAGAGGCTAATTATTTAATTAAGAAAGAAATTAAGCGACAAAGGATTGACTTTAACTATCGTTTGGCAAAAGATTTATTTAAACTGGCGTTTATACAACCAATTGAGGACACAATCTCTGAGATCTATTTTTGTCAACTGGAAGAATCAGTATTCAGACAACTATATCGACGAGCTAAAAACATAGAAGAAATGTTTACTATTACCACTTCGATAGATACTGAAAGCACAGCCACCATAAAGGAACAATTTGAACAGACCAAAACTCTATCGAAGTTAACTGAATTAGTTAGAAGAAATAGATTAATAGATAAAACATTAGGAAATGTCCAGACTAATTTAACTAACAATCAAATAGAATTAGACGATTTTATTTTATGGGTTGCATATAAATATTCGCAGAAGCGCGGTCACAAAGTCTTGAAAGACAGATGGGAAGACCTTGAGACTGCAATTCTTCGATGTAGTCAGAGCGAAGCCGAAGCTTTTGAGTTTTCAGGAAGACGAATTAAAAGATGGGAGAAAGCACTAAATAATGACCCTAAATTAAACGAAAAATGGATAAATATTTGTATTACTATAATGTTACATTAAAGCAACGAAGCCTTTCCGAAAAAAGATTAAGTGCTGTAGTACAAAATGCAAAGAAATGTAACTAACTTTGCCAGATTTAGAATTAGCCCTTTTTAGGCTTATATTTTAGTTAGTTAATAAACAGAGGTAATTTAATGTTCTTCAAAGAACTATCTCGCATGAATAATGGCGATCGCGCCATTATTAGCCCCCACGCCAAAGTAGCTCCTAAAAAAGTAAGAAGAGCAAAAGCTAGACAGGCAAGCTTAGAAGTAAAAAGCAGGAATGCAGCAGCAAACCAAAGCATCAGTACTATTAAACAAGCAAAAAAATTCGCTTGAACTTCTTTGAGTGGCTTGGCTAATGACTGCATACTTGCTGTACTAGCGATCGCGAGAAGTTTCAGAGGCTTCTCTCCACTCGCAAAATTAAAGCGAACCAATTAAAAAATTCATTTTCAGCATAGCAGTACGTTACTTAGATCGGACAGGACTTTTTACAAATCCGATCGATTGAAAACATCAGCCAAACACCAAAGAAGTTTCCCTAACCCTTACATCAGGAGAACTTCTAATGAAGAATGTCTATTGTTTGAATAATGCCATAGTCAATAATCTGTGGATAGCTATCAAATTAACTGCGAGAGATAACTGTTTCAACAAGATTCAGAGTAATCTATTCAATATAAGCACAGAAAAACCGCCTGACTTTCTTGGCGGATAACTAGGCGGTTTTTCTTGTTTATTAACCATAATCCTGCTCCTCATAGGGGCAGATAGTCTTGTCATGAAGCCCATAACCAACCCTTCGAAAATTGGAATAAAGCCCACAACTAATAGCTCGAACTCTTCAAAAATCTAATCAATATGAAATCCGAAATTGTCAACCCGAATTCTTTAAGGATAGATATGAAGTCTCAAACTACTAATATTTTACAACCAATCAGTCAAAATCACCAGTCCGAAAACCCCTCTTCAACAAGCGAAATCTATTCTACAGAGGCAAAACCAAAAGCTAAAGAGACTAAATCGCCAATTGAGAATAATTTCTTTAACAACTGGCACTCGTCAGGTTTCAGTATTCTCGATCACATTGATAAACTACAACCAGCTAAAGGCAGCGATCGCTATATCTGTCCTGTTTGCGGTGGAAACGATTTAACAATCGAAACCAAGACTGGAAAGTATCAATGCTGGCACGGTTGCGAATGTTCCGAGATCAGAGAAGCTCTTTCTCCTTGGAAAGATATAGCTAATAGTAACAATGGCTTCTATCCCAGCAAAAAACCACACTCTAAGCCCAAAAAGCCTAGCCTACCTTGTCCCATACCCGAAAACAAAATTGTCCTGACAACGCTACCAGAAACACCTACAGACAATCCTCGTGTAATAGAAAAACCTTTTGTCCCTGAGTGGGCTACAGAAAGGTACAAAATACCAAAGATATGCGATCGCGAAATTGTCTATCAGTACTCAAAAACTCAATGGATATCCCGCTACGAATGGAAAGATCCCACTCATCCCAAAGGACGTAAAAAACACCCACACCCCAAACATCTCGACGATAAGGGAGAAAGTCACTGGAATAAAGGTAAAAACCAATGGCAAGCCTACAAAATTGATGAGGCGATCGTCAACTGTAAGGATAAATGGGTACTGGCTTTAGAAGGAGAAAATTGTGTAGAAACCGCACGGACATTAAAGTTAGCAGCTATTACTTGGCAAGGTGGAAGCTGGACAAAGGAAGCAATTGCCAAAACAGTTAAAAAACTTAAAAATAGCGGTGCGTCTGGGTTAGTTGTTCTGCCAGATAACGATCGAGCAGGAGCTAAAAAGGGACTGTTAATACTATCGGTATGTAGCCAACTCAACTTTCCTTGTTTAACAATTGAGCCTACAGATCTTTGGTCGGATATGCCCGACAAAGGGGATATTGTAGACTGGGTAAAAGATTGCGAGGGTTCTATGAATCAAGATGAGTTTATTTCTCAACTAGAGCTTGCCATACATAGAGCAGTTGAACGTAGACAAGAACAGATGTCTGCGTTTACGGGTGATGATGCCGATCGAGATAAATTTTCTCGTATTCCTCGCTGGTCGCAAACCGATCTCGCTAACTGGTTAGCCGAACGCTATCGCCCCGAACTGTTATGGAATATTGAGCTACAGCAATGGTATCGTTACAGCGCACAAACAGAGGGAATTTGGAGCAAAGAGCCTGTTGAATTTATCGGTGATGTTATTACAACAGAACTAGAATCTTTAGCAGAATTGTATGCCAGGCTTTATGGAGAAAAAGAACGACCCTCATGCAGTATTAACTTGATTAACAGCATAATGTCGTTGCTCAAGTTTAAGTTAAAAGTGCGTAAATGGGATGAATCAACGGGTTTATTACCTCTATTAAACGGAGTTCTCGACCTAGAGAGTAAAAAACTGATTCCCCACGCCCCAGGACACCGCTTAACTTGGTGTCTGCCCTATGCTTATAATCCCTTAATCTCATGCGATCCAATTGTTGATTGGTTAACAGATACCTGCGGTGGCGATCGCGATCTTGTTCAGTTAATGCGAGCTTATTTATTAGGCGTAGTTACTGGTCGTACCGATTGGCAAAAGTATTTGGAACTAATTGGTGCAGGAGGTACGGGAAAAAGTACCTTTACCCGACTGGCGATCGCCTTAGTGGGAGCAAATAACACCCACACCACTACTCTGAAAAAGCTAGAAGGAGAAAGGTTTGAAACAGCTTCTATTGCGGGTAAAAGGTTAGTCTTAATCAATGATTCCGAACGATATGCAGGTTCAGTTAGCACCCTTAAGGCTTTAACTGGTCAAGATACATTGCCTTATGAGGTTAAGTTCAAACAATCCACAGGGGGCTTTACTCCTAACGCGATGGTAATTGTGGCAGCTAATGAAACTATTCAATCTGGCGATTACACCAGTGGATTAGAGCGAAGACGAATCACAGTACCAATGTTCAATAAGATTTCTTCAGAAAACCAGATAAATTTAATCGAACATCGTAACGGAGAAATTTTAGGCGAATTCGCCCAATACATACCAGGGCTACTTAATTGGGTCTTGGCAATGGATGAGTCTGAAGCTACTAGAATTATCAAAAACTATCAAAAAGCCGTTCCTAAATTAGCTGTGATGAAGGCACAGACTTTAGTAGAAACTAATCCCATTGCCGATTGGCTAGATAACAATATCGTCTACAGAGAAAATTACCGTACTAACATCGGTGTTGCTAATCGAGATAAAGATAGCAGTAGCGATCGCTGGTACTTAAATACTGATAAATGGTTATATGCCAATTACGCTGAGTATTGTCATAGCACGGGTACTAAATCAATTGGATTGCGTCGCTTTGGCAATTTACTATCCGACCTGTGTAAAAACCAACTTGAGCTAAATATAGAGAAAGGACGCAATCGCAATGGCTCTTATGTTTCTGGCTTAAAAATACGCTCTGAATATGACAGCGATCCGCCAATGATAACGGGCAAAGATAGTCCGCCAGACGATGATTTTCCCAGGCAGGATAATACACATACTACGTCATTGAATGTGACGGATGTGACGGATAGCGTGACGGATAGTGTGACGGATGAAAGTATTGGTGGTGATAAATGTGACGGATGTGATGGATATTTTGAAAGTCAGTCTCAAAAGTTAGAGTCAGAAAAAATTAAGAGCAATGATATTACAGCTATTAATGAGGATAATTTACCGTCACACCCATCACACAATGTTACTCAAAGTATTGATGGTGATAAATCAGAGCCGATTTTTAATCCATCACAGCAACCATCACAACCCATCACTCGATCCGTCACAACCCATCACAATGAATCAGATGTAATAAAAGAAGGAAGTCGCGTCAACATAATTAATTGTCCTAGTCATTATTTGTGGGCGCAGCCGTTTAAAGTTCTCTCGGTTAAAAATGGCATGGCTGAATTAGAAATGTTTGACGATCCAATTGACTTAGAAAAACTTGAGCTAAAGAGCAAAGGTAATGGTGATGAGTAACAAAATTAACTCTAAAACCGAGTCAATAGAAGTCCCCGTTAAAATCGCTCGTGAGGTCAAACTATTTATCAACCTCTTACAAACTGGTGAGATAGATTCGCTATCAGACTTACTCCAACAGGCAGGATTGAGTAAACCATTGTTATTCGATCTCACCAATCTAGATGATATTTGGAAAACAGTCACTACATTGATTGAGCCACCTACTACAAGGGCATTGTTAGCCCAACAAAGTCGTCTAGTTAGACTAGATGAAGATAAAGCAGCGATCGCTATTAGTCCAGCTAAACTAGTCAAGCTACATCAAAGTAAGATTCCTAACATTGAAACTGCTTTGCAGTCTGCATTAGGTTACGAGGTAACAGTTGAGTTGGTAACTGAATCTGATGCCATAACTGAATCATTACCAGTTGTTCAACAGGACGAATTGTCTAATCTGACAGCAGATCAACAGCTTGCTCTATCTCAACTCAAGTTCTTTACCCAAAGCCAAGATAAGTTTTTTAGATTAACTGGCTATGCTGGTACGGGAAAATCATTTCTCATGTGTCATTACATCAAATGGCTGTTATCTGAGGGGATTACTTTTGTAGCTGCCTGTCCCACCAATAAAGCTGCTAAGAGTTTGAGAAATCTAGCTGATGAAGAGGGATTAAATCTGGATGTCAAAACCGTAGCTCAATTATTGGGACAACAGCCAGAAATTAACGAAGAGACGGGAAAAGAAGAATTTCTCATCAAGGGTGAGGCGGATCTAACTGGCTATAACATCGTTATCGTTGATGAATTTTCAATGGTGAACAAGGATAACTTTAAAGAAATAGTCACTGCTGCTCGTTCCTCTCTTCTGACTAAAGTAGTCTTTGTAGGGGATGCTGCCCAATTGCCTCCAGTCAAAGAAAAAGAGCCAATTGTAGCCACTTCCGAGCTAATTGAACGAGATGCTACCTTAACTGAAGTTGTTCGCTATGACGGTCAAATTGCCCACGTAGCAGAGCTTATCAGAAGCAATTCCAAGTACAGTCGCGTTACCTATCCTTTTACGACTAGTAGGGATCGAACTATCCTCTGTGTCCCTCAAACAGAATGGTTAGATAGAGCCATAGAACTATTTGAGTCATCTGAATACAATCTCAATCCAGACCATGTAAGATTTCTGGCTTGGAGAAACAAAACAGTTAAATCTCTCAATCAATTCGTCCGTACTAAACTCTGGGGAGAAAACGCCCCATCTTATGTGCCAGGCGATCGCTTGATAGCTCGTAAGCCATTATTCAGACCTAAGCCAGGAGGTAAGGGAAAAAATAAGTGGCGCATCTTAATTAATAATTCAGAGGAAGCTACTGTCATTGAAGCTGGTCAGCCTAGAGAGCTTGCCTTTCAAAAAGAGATTTATCAATATTGGCAAGTTGAAGTACAGCCCGAAGCTGGAGGAAAGCCTCAAATACTATCTATTCTTCATGAGGATTTTCTTCGGCTACATTCAGAACAAGTCCGAAATTTTGCCGATAAAAAGCTGTGGAATTACTATTTCGATCTTTCTCGAATGTTCGACGATGTTGGCTATGCTTACGCTTTGACTACTCATAAAGCTCAAGGCAGCACCATTGATTATGTGTTTTTGGATGTCAATGATATGAAAGGATGTAGCGATCGTCAGAAACTTTTATATACTGCTTTAACCCGTGCCAAACAACAAGCTTTGATTCCTAAATAAGTGTGAATAGTCGATATGGCAATAAATATATTAATCAAGCCTTTTGGAGTTTATTGATTGAGTAGCAGTAAGTCAGGACAGCCTTGAGCGTTTGCCTCGTCAAACAAGCCAGCCATACCAAGCTCTATACACTGTTCTTTTCGTTCTGCTTTAGTAGGAGGTTCTTGCAAGCTTCCCCAAGCAGAAAGTACAGGTATTCCTATTATTATGAACAGAACTAAAATTATCTGTCCCAGGCTTAAATCATCTTTGCTTTTACTTGAACACTTTTTAACTGGATTAACTTTTTTAACAATTTTGCCGTCAACAAGATCGTATCTATCTTTCATCGAGTCGGGCAAATTCAAAACTCTTGCTGTTCCTTTCATTGTCTTATAGTTGTAATTAGATTTTATAAGTTTAATTTGGAAGGTCAAATTTGTTGTGTGATCTAAATTAATAAGAGCATTTTAAGAAATAAACAGAGCTTTTGTTTAAGCCTATCTCTTGTATCAAGATCGCGCTAAAATTCAGAAAATTCTCCCAAAAATTTTCATTCTAAGTTAAGTCAAACGAACTATTAGCTCGATATATGGATATACAAGCCCTACTACAGCAAAAACTTCAGTCACAAGAACTTTCCAAGGCAGCAAAAGCAGGTAGGAAAAAAACTTCTATTCCTTTAGAAAAGATTACCGATCCTAGTGCTTTAGGTAGTGGGGCGATTGCTTCAATAATGGAGAGGGGTGATAACTCTAAGGCTATTAATGCTGCCAAAGATGGAGTAGAGGAAACACTTTCCAAAGTCAAATCAGGAAATTTAGAAGATTTAGAAGCAATCCTAGTTAATCAAGTTTATGTATTGAATGGTCTGTTTAATCAATTAGTAATGCAAGGAAAGGCTAGTTTAAATGAACCTGCGGTTATGCGATCGCTACCCAACCATCCTAAGACCATGTTGAATGTAGCACTGAAAGCCCAAACTCAATGTAGAACAACAGTTCAGACAATTAAGGAGTTAAAGAATCCGAAAAAGACCACCTTTATTAAGAACCAGCTTAATAATGTCAAGATGGAACTAGAGTCAAGAATAGAACAGTTGGAGGATACAGAACATGGCAGCAAGAAATTGGACGGAGGAACAGAAGCAAAAGCAATCTCAATTGATCCAGAAGTGGAAGCCGTGGAATTCATCGACAGGAGCAAAGACGTTAGAGGGTAAAGCTCGTAGCTCTCAAAATGCTCTGAAACATGGATTCAGAAGTGCTGAAGCGATCGCCAATCAAAAAGAAGTTAATCAGAATTTCCGACAGCTAGAACAGACACTCAAAGATATGAGTGAAGCGACTGAAAAACTTGATTTAGATGAATTATCAGCAGCACTAAGTAAATTAACTTTTTAATTTAATCAAGATCGAATATTGAGGTTTCACTCAAGAATTTGACGATCTCGGCTTTTTTAGATTCTCTAGGAGATTTCCTAAGTTTTTCGCGAAATTTATTACCTAAGCCTTTGATAGTTATAACTTTTCTTAATTCGCCTACTTTGAGTTCATTCCAGTCAACATCTTCTTCTTCATCAAGATTGTCATCAAATATCGGTTCTAGAGAAGATTTGTCTATTTGAGTTGCTAAATTTTCTCTGTCATCAAAAATAGGATCTAAAGTCTTCTTGTTTATCTTGGTAATAGTGGGAATATCATAATCTTGTCCAGTCTCAAGCTCTGAAACTATGTTCTTCAATTTTTGGTCAATCGTTTCTTTAAGCTCTGACTTCAGACTAGTGATTTGATTGGCGATTAGCTCTCCTACTTCGCCTTGGGAGATCGCCGACTCTATTTGTTTGTTAACAATACTGGGTATCGTGCTAAGTGCTTTACTCAAATCATCTTGAGTAATTACATTACTTGGTAAAGTACTTTGTATATTACCAATAGATTCTAAGCTAGACAATATTTCATTTAACCTATCCTCTGTTACCACATTACTTGGTAGTAAAGGTACATTATCAGGTAAAGGACTAGGTACAGTATCATTGCTAAAGAATACTCTGAGTATTTCAACTACCGCCGTTCCCAATGCTGGTTTAATTTCTCCCGACTTATCCTTACGGGTAATATCGTACTCAGTACAATACTTTGTCAAGTACTCTTCAAGATCAGATGGTATATAAGCCGAGATAGCTTTTTTGTTGGTAGCCAAAGTTAGTAATTTACTATAGACATTACTTTATATTTTACTTAAAGTATTTGTAATCGCCTTTTTAATCTCTCGTACAAATAGCAACGTTTACTCATTATTTCATTTACTCAAATGAACATGACTATCTAGTAGTACTACGGTGGTCATGTTTGTTCTTTACCTTTACCCTTTGAGTAAATGAATTATTACTCATTTACTCATTTGAAGATGACTATTATTATTAGTGTTTTGAACCAGAAGGGGGGCAGTGGCAAGACTACCATATCAAGCAATCTAGCTCATGCGATCGCCCTCGATGGTCATAAAGTTCTATTAGTTGATTCTGACCCCCAAGGCAGTTTGAGAGACTGGAACGAAGCTAATGGAGGGGAATTATTACCCGTTGTCGGACTGGATAGGGAAACGTTACCCAAAGATCTAAAGGCTGTAAGTAACGGCTATGAGTTCGTAATTATCGATGGTGCGCCACAGATAGCCAAGATGTCAGCAGCAGCAGTAAAGGCAGCTAATTTAGTACTCATTCCCGTCCAACCATCACCTTACGATATTTGGGCTTGTGCTGATTTAGTAGATATCATTACTGCCAGACAAGAGGTTACGGACGGCAAGCCCGAAGCTTACTTCATTATTAGTAGGTCGATCAAAAATACCAAACTGGGCAATGAAATTAAACAGGCATTAGTAGATTACGAACTACCAGTAATGAAAACTTTCACCACTCAAAAGGTGGCATATCCCACCACCGCAGCCGAGGGAAAGACAGTATTTAACGAGCCAGAATGCAGCGCAGCTAAAGAAATTACTGCAATCAAAACCGAAGTAATGGAGATTTTAAACTATGGTGCTTAAGGCAAAAAAGACCCGTCGCGATCGCCCAGATAAAGACAAAGCTATTGATGAAGCGACCAAACCAGATACCAAGAGATTAAATGCAGAGATACCAAGAGAGCTACACGGCAAGCTCAAAACCTTTGCTGCCCAAAACGAAACCAAAATAACCGAGGTAGTTATAGAGGCAATCACTGAGTTTTTGAGTAAAAACTTAAATGAGTAATTGAGCAATTGAGTAAATGATAATTTTTTAATCCAACCTAGAACATCTCTTTTGTGCCAATGAATAAATTTGCCGAACAAGATCGACGTAGTTTTGGGTCGCACTTGTTAAAAATTACATCGACCGTTATTTTGACTTTCAGCAGCATCCTAATCTTAAATAGCTGTCAAAGTAAATTTAACAATATCGCTAATATCAATAATGGAACGGGAGAAAATATAGTAGCTTTAGGGGATAGTATTACGGCAGGTTACGGTTTAAACCCAGAACAAGCTTATCCCTATCTTCTCAGTCAGAAAATCGACCTACCAATTGTAAATGTTGGAGTTAGTGGGGATAAAACTGCTGATGCTCTAGCCAGATTATCAGAAGATGTTTTAAGCAAAAATCCTTGGATGGTAATCGTTGCTTTAGGGGGAAATGATTTTTTAAAGAAAGTTACCAAAGCAGAAACCGAGCAAAATTTAAAAGAAATAATAGCTCAAATACAAGCTGAACAAGCAATTACCGTCCTTTTAGGAATGAACTTAGGCTTGTTTACTGATGAGTACAAAGACTTATATCAACGTGTAGCTGAAGAAACTAATTCTTATTTAATCCCTCAAGTACTTAAAGGAATTATCGATAACCCCAAACATCGACAGCAAGATATTATTCACCCCAATAATATCGGTCAGGAAATTTTAGCGAATAAGATTGCTAAGTCTTTAGATCCCTTGTTAAAGCAAGCAAAACAACCAGTTAGCTTAAAGTAAACATTTCAAATTAATGAGTATTTGAATTTTTACTCATTTGAGTAAATGAAGTGTATTGGACTATCTAAAAACCGAGCCTGGAGAATAAAATTAAAACATCCCCACCGACGACCAAATCAAAGGGGATGTTCTAACAAAGTAAATCTATTAAAAGTATATCAATGACACAGAATAACGGAAACAACGGAAGCGATCGCTTAGACAGAATTGAGGCGATTGTAGAATCAAACAGCAGAGCGATCGCTGATACTAGAGTGAGTATTGAACAATTAGCGACTGTAGCCCAAGCTGCTTTATCTATAGCTCAAAGCAACAGAGAAGGTTTACAGCAGACAGAACAGTTAACCAGAAGGAATGCTAATGCGATCGCCCGTCTGGATGAAAAGATGGAGCAATACATAACTGAAGGTAGAGAACATCGAGAGTTTATAGCGACTCAAGTAGACGGTATCAGAGTAGAAACTCGTCGTCTTGTCGAGCATTTATTTAGTGGGACGGACAATCAATAGATCGAAGAATTCTGTGTATGGGTAGTTAGGTTCAAACTTTATCTGCCCATAGAAGTATTGATAATGAGTCTTTTCGCTACAAGTAAGCCATGAAACCCTTAAAATCCGTTAATCAGAGTAGTAATCTTGTACCTCTACTACCAAAAAATAAACTAGCACCATCCAAAGGTTACAACACTCTATTAGATGATTGGTTGGCTCGTTCGCGATCGCCACACACTAAGAGAATGTATAGAAGCAATATTAACGCATTCATCCTTGCGATCGGGTATCAGACAACACCAGATGTATTAGCCCAATTTCTGCTACTTGATAGCCATCAGGCTTTTGAATTAGTCTCTCAATATCACGGCTCATTAATTGCTCGAAAGTTAGCACCAGCAACGATTAATCAAAAGCTTGCAGCTATCAAATCTCTAGTTAATTACGCCTCTCAAGCGGGAAAATGTCACTACACCCTAGTTAATATCAAAGCTGAAAAGTTGACCCAATACCGCGATACTAAAGGCATCCCCTTAGAACAGTTTAAGTTGATGATGGGTGCAGTAGATACCGACACCATTAAAGGATTGAGAGACATAGCTATCCTATTTTTATTGTGGGGGAATGCCCTGAGACGTTCTGAGATTGCTAACTGTGATGTTAAAGATTTTTTACCCCAGGCAGGAGAATTGATTATCACTAGTAAAGGGAAGATCGGGCAGCCTGAGACTATTAGTTTGGGTAAAAGTGCGATCGCTGCTATTGATAAATGGTTAGTAGCTAGAAAAGATTACACTAGCGATGATCCTTTGTTCTGCGCTACACATAAGGGTTACTGGGGTAATCGATTGCATACCCATTCAATTTATAAGCTGGTGCAGAAATACGCCAAGCTTGCGGGAATAGATAAAGTAATGAGTCCCCATAGAGTAAGACACAGCAGCATTACAGAAGCTCTTAACTTAACTAATGGTGATGTCAGGAAGGTACAGAAGCTATCTAGGCACAAAAACATTAATACCCTGATGATTTACGATGACAACCGCCAGAATCTTCAGGGTGAGGTAACAGGGATGCTAGATGATTTAATCTAGCAGTAGCGATCGCATTTTCTACTATAATTTGTCGAGATATTTCTGGAATAGCTCCATAATTTTTTTAAACTCTGGCTGACTCTCATAATAAAGCGCGCTTGTCCCCTGATATGCTTGCTCATAAGTTTGATAAACAGATGGCGAACTCAACAAAAACGCCTCATTTTCGGAGATGACTAAATTATCATCCTTACGAAACCTCTTTTTCTTATGTGCAAAATATTCTTCTGTACCAATAAAGTTTTGCACTATCGATGAGTGTAACAAGCAGTACACATCGTAATAATGTCGCATGAAATCAGTTGGAGATGAACCCTTGGACTGCTGTTGTCTGTATTTAGTTGAAATAGCTTGCAATTTTTCTACAAGGGTATAGCCAGGATGATAACAGGCGACATTCTTAGCCCGATTATCAATAATCTCTACCTTGTCTGCTGCAAAATCATAAGCCCATGAGCTGATGTCTATCGGATTATTGGGTGTTACGTTATCAAATCCAATTTCTAGCAGAACCCCGTCTATTATTCCTGAAGCAGTACTGTCGTAACGTAACCGAATGCCACCACTGCGGTATTTAGCATCATCAAAGGCTGTATCGCGCTCTGTTTCGACAATACCGTCCATTGTAATAGTTTGAGCCAGCCAATCATAGAATTTTTTGCGACTTTGCAGATGGGCTTGTTTGGTATGGTTTTTTCCAGTTTTGACTTCCATATCTTCAGGTGGCTCAATATGGATATCGATATCTTCAGAGAAGCGTTTAATAATATTATGCCCCTTGTTTAAAGAAGTGCCTCCTTTGACCTCAAACACTAGATCTAACTTTTGTAATCCATATAGGCAGTGCATAATCCAGTAGTCCTTCTCTACTAAATTCGGCAATATGGACATTTGCCTTCCGACAATACCGATCAGTTCGGCAAAATCATTGCGATTGTGCAGGTAATCACGCTGCATTAACTAATGTCTTATCGTTTAAGATCTCAGCAAAGAATTTTTTGGTGCTGACACTGCCATAGTTACGGACAGTTGTAGTCAAGCGATCGCTATCAAACGAAGCAGCATTCGCTTCAACTTGAGAAAGAACAGATTCTATATCTTCTGCCAGTTGCTCTAAATTATCGACTAAATCAGTTACCAAAAATTCAGGTGACAGGGATTCAGGAATATAGGACTTGACTCTAAAATCAAACACTCTCCCATTCAGTTCGATTTTTCCATGTCTTTTATGGTTATAAACAATCGTCTCGTTGTAGAGCTGGGTTGTACCAACACCGAGGGAATTATAAGCATTGTAATTCGTCAGCAAAAAACGATCATCCTTAAGAAAGGCGCAAACCAGTTCTTTGTCTTCTGGTGGTGCATAACCAAATGCTGTCTTTTTGGGGCAATGATATAACCCGCCTGAGAGCTTACGCAGTGTGCCATCTTGCTGAAGCTGCTTAAGGTGACGATCTACGGATGTTGACCACTGCTTTAAATAGGCGCGTCTATAAACTTTACCTGGACGTAAATGCTGTTTTAGTTCGTCGAGCTTGGACATATTTCTTACCCCCTTATCAATAGAATAAGCCTAAGTCCTACTATGATGCAAGTTTTTTCATTGAAAATTCATGCAAAAGATCGTACTTGAACAATTTGATAAAATAGTTAGGCACAACAAGTTAGGCACAACTTAACGGATGGCATATATCCGCACCAAAAAGGTGAAGGGTAAAAAATACCAATACTTAGTTGAAGGCTACCGAGACGCTCAGGGCAAGGTAAAACAGCGAACCATCAAGTATCTGGGTGCAGTCAATCGGAATGAAGCTGATAAACCAATGATTACTACTTCCACTAAAGAAAAAATACGGACATCTCACGATGGCGAGGCAACCTCGCCATCCGTGTCCTTATCTTTTGAAGAATATCTAAGTTATGACGATGGCACGAATAAGCGTTATGAATTGGTTGATGGTCAGTTAGTCGAGATGCCCCCTGCAAGTTTTTTACATTCAGATATTATTGATTTCATTGCCGATTGTTTTAAGGCGATTGCCCGTCAATACAGATTAGATATCAAGGTCAAAACTGGAGATGTAGGAGTCAGAACGGGGATGAATTCATCACGGATTCCCGATATTTCAGTTATTGATGGTCAGGTTTGGAAAAGCTACCGTCGGGACAAAAGTGCCGTTATTGAAGATGGTTTGATGCTAGCTGTAGAAGTAGTCCTAAAGGATACCGCTTCGCATATTAGCCCTGGTACAGAACAGATATCTAGAGACTACACAGACAAAACGATGCCTTCGGCTAGCTTCGCAATCGAGTATCAAGATACAGGAATCCCTGAATACTGGATTGTTGACCCCATCGAGCAAAAGATAACAATTCTAGTCTTGAAAGATGGAAGCTACACTAAAACCGTATTTACAGGAGATGAGGCGATCGCATCACAGACGTTCTCCCAATTGAAACTAATCGCTACTGAAATTTTAGAAGCCTAATCTTCATTCATTAAACGACAAGGCTATCTACCGAAAGATACTAAAAATGATTGTAAATTTAATTGAAAAATCCACTCAAGCATCGCTTCATTTATCCGCGAAGCATCAGATGATCAGTATGGTTACTACGGGCATATTTTCCATCTAGAAAGTACGACCAATTTAGATTTACAAAAGGTAGTGAACGATTTACCTGGATTTGAGGTGTTATCTATCGAGCCTGAAATTGAGGCACGATAGCTTCGGGATGGGGCTATGAGCTAAATTTTGAAATCTATATATAACGCTAAATTGTCTCATGGGATAGCCTAGCTAGTTCTACCCTTCAAAACGGGACACATAGATTGATGACGATTTTTATTTAAAAAAAGTCGAGTATCGATTTAATGCCTCATCTGCCAAAGAATCTAAAAATAATTGGTTATGCTGAAGTTCAAAGCTATTATTGTCACCCTTCTCTTGATTACATCGCCAACACACAGCCTCTAGATTGTCATAGTCAAACATTTTCTCAGGACACCGAGCTTTGTTAAGCTTATGATCTAAAGTTACATAGTTCGGGTGAAAAAATCTGCCGTCTTTAGTTTGGTTTATAACTTTTTTTCCGAATTTATCAATATATTCATAGCCTCGCACTTTCGCTTCGTATCTTGAAAATGTACTAGAAAAATCTTTTCCATGTACCATTTTTTGCCCACAATAAGGACAGGGTTTACCCTTGCTTTTAGCACGATATTGATTAGGAGTAATCCAACCATATTGAGAATGATTGATTACAGCTAAATTTTGGCTAGCATTCCAAATATCACTGATTTCGCTTGCTTTATATAAAGTCTTGAGCTTAGATTTGCAGATTTTATTCATTATCATTGATTAAAGCAAGGAATATTTAGCTAAGGTTTTGTCGGCTAAGGAATCTAAATGTTTTTGGTTTTGCTCCAGTTCTTCAAGAGCATAGCTAGCTAATTGTTTTGCCTTGTCTGCCTCAATGATTGACAAATCTATAGCTCCTACTATGTCACCTTTACTTAGTTTGTGTTCAAACAGGCTAACTACACTTTGAGTAAGCTGATTAAGTATGTTCCAAGACTTCTGGACATTATCCCATCCTCTGTTGTAGTAACCCTGGTTTCTAGCATCTTTTTTTTGAGCTTTAGTTAGAGAGTTAAAATTTTCTGTATTTCTTTTTTGCCATTCTCGGTAGTTTATACCTTCAATAATTTTCATTTCCCTTATCTTTATCAAGATTATTTTGAATATATTTTTCTATTTCAAGCCAAACTTCAGTTCCATAATT
>Ga0209303_1001177_pt1 | contig 17060 bp, 13 predicted proteins | sample SidtaG_3_FD_187449 | JGI IMG/M metagenome (GOLD analysis project Ga0209303, IMG submission 187449) | Marine algal microbial communities from Sidmouth, United Kingdom - Sidmouth_Asex1 metaG (SPAdes) (version 2) | ecosystem: Host-associated > Algae > Red algae > Unclassified | place: Sidmouth... | reverse complement strand
CCAGCGCGATCTGCTCGGGCTGGGTGGCGACCGACATGGCGGTGCGCGCCGGGCGCGCGAAGGTGGCCCCCGAGGACATGACGCAGCCGGAGACCGTCGCCGATCTCGTACACACGCTGATCGGGCTGCCGAACAACGCCGCTGTCGCCGAAGTGGTGGTCAACTGCGAGTGGGAGGACCTGTATTGACCGGCCGGAACCCGAGGGTTCCGGTGTCGATCGCACTCGAACAGGCGAGGCGGTCATCAGCGGCCCTCGACAGTCGGGACGCGACCGGATTCGGCGTTGCTCGAGCGTGCCGGTCAGGTCGTTGCGATCACTCGTTGGGGGTACGACAGGCCAACGACGCTCCGGCCGCCCACCACAGCACGGACACGCCGAAGAACAGGAGGACGGGAAACCGCAGAGCCGCGAGAAACAGCACGTCCGTGGCGCAGGCGATGGCATCGCGCCAGTCGTCGGGTTCTCGTGGTCGCATCAGGGCCAGGTTCCTCGAGCCGTAAGCGCCGAGTCATCGAACTCGCTCGGCACTGCAGCTTCCCGGATTGCCCACTCGGCGGTGGGGCCTGGAGCGCGGTCGGGACATGCTGCGCCACGACAGCGGAACTTGCCTTTGCTCCGCCCTCGGCGAAATCGAGAGGATGGGGAGCGGCGATGATTCCGGCATGCGCCGCTGACACGGCTCGCATGCTGCTCGACCGCGTCGCAGGCGGACCAGTCGATCGATGAGCTCATCTCATGACCTCCACACCCACGGACACTGTCCCCAGGATCGCGCTCCGCGAACCCGATCATGTCGTCGACGTACAAGCGCCACTCACGTTCCCGCCCCGGCACGGACACGCACGGCGTCTTGCTCGACGTAGGGTCTGAACTCCGGTCGCAATGCCACCTCCGTGATCCGGGGAGTCGCATGCATGCGGCAAGGCGCTCGATCCGGGCAGGCGCTAAGCCCGAGGCCCGAGCGTGCGACAGGACTTGATCGAAGACCAACCGCGTCGAGATCAGTCGCACCCTCGAAGGCGATCTGCTAACCCGTCCGGATAGCGTCCCGGCGCGGTACCACGCTGCTGGAAGGGTTTGACGACGTGGTGGGAACCGAGTTCGTGGAGGCACTCGAGCGCAAACAGGAGCACCGTCCCGTCGCGCACACCCCGGTATCGTGCTGACCAGCACCGTATTGCACACCTCGCGGGACGCTGCGCCCTCCACCGTTCCTTGCCGCTTGAAAGCGCTGCCACCGCTCTTTCAGGCGCCATACCGACACTGCACCGCATCGACCCCTTGGCCCACCTCGACGCCCACGCAGGCGCCCGGACTTCGATCCGGTCCGCGTCGAGCCCATGAATACGCAGGGCGATGTCGATGAGTTCCGGTCCACCGGACGGCGAGCGACCGCGCACGGGCGCTTCGAGACAACCGGCGGCGACGAAGGTGTCGAGATCGATTGCGGGCGGATCGTTGCGGCGATCGGACAGCACGATCGATTCGAATCGATCGAGCGCGAAGACCTTGGGCAGGGCGGAGACCAGGCCCGTGGTTCTGTCCGCTTCCGCGGCGACGAGATACACCTTCGGATCACGGAGCACGAGCCCACACACGTGCCACTGCCGGTCGCTACCGCGATACCGACCCATGAGACTTCGGCGCGACAACCGTGCGCTCAGGACCACGTCGATTCGCTCGGACCGTATTGCGCCATCGACCAGCGCCTGACCTCGTGAGACGGCGACGATGGCTTGCACGTAGCGAGACACCGCGGATCGATCCGGATCGATGTGAGCTTCGTGTCGATCGATGGTCGCGCGTGCACCACTGCGCAGCTCGAGCACGAGCCCGTCGTTGGCGCCTCGAACGTCTTTCACATCTTCAGCAAAGACGTGTTCTCGCGTACCTGCCATATCGAATGCTCATGAACCGGCACCAGGCCGGGTAGCGCACAGCGTGCAGGAGAACCGCGAGAGCGCCGTTCGCGATGTTCGAGCAGTCGAGCCGATAACGTCTCGCGAATCGCGAAAGGTGGTTGCGCGATCCTGAGCGAAGATGAGCTGTGCATGCCAAAGCTCCACCACGTCTGCTGCGACTGACCAGCGAGATCGTTGGCCGACCGGATCTCGGCAATCATCTCGGTCACCTTCCTGGGTGATTGCGAGGCATCGAGCATCTCTGACGCGGAGCGCATCACGAAGCCTTGTGCAACGAACGGACGCGGCTCACGGACAGCACGGCTCTGCCCTGTGAGCATTCCGCCTCGGGCCTGGAGAAGTCCGGTCAGGGAGGTCTATCGTGCCAAACGGATTTGTCGCTACGCCCTTGGGTACGGGGGTGCGTCCTCGTGCTCGTCAACGCGGCCAAGCGGTTCCACTACTCGCCCTCGTCTGGCTGGTCGCGCACGCCGGCACTGTGCTCGGCGCCCCGCCACCGTCCTGCCCGCTGCCCGGCGCGCTCGGTGCCCCGGCCTGCAACGCGCCGGCCGATGTCGGCAGCGTCCCGCCTACCGATGGCGCCGAGCACGTCGGCAACCCGATCGAAGTCGCGTCGGGCAACAAGTACGAGGGCGCGGTCGACTACCGTTCGATCAGCTCGCCACTGGCGTTCGTGCGCCACTACAACTCGGCGCTGGCCGACGAGAATCGCGGGCTCGGCCACGGTTGGCGGCACGGGCTCGATGCCAGCCTGTCGCGCGTCGACGAGCACCGGCTTCTGCTCGTGCAGGGCGACGGACGGCGTATCGCGTTCGACCTCGCCGTCGCGGATGACGGAACGCGGCGCTGGCACGCGACGGACGGCACGAGCGGCACGCTCGAGATCGAGGGAAATCGCTATGTCTGGCTCGTGCCGGACGGGCGGCGACTGGTGTTCGCGGTCGGACGGTTGCTGCGGGTCGAGTATCCGGGCGGGGAATTTCTGGAACTTGCGTATTCGGGCGGACGGTTGGTGCAGGTCAGCGACGAGCACGGGGTCGCGATCGAGCTCGTCTGGTCGTCGGGCGACCGTCCGCTATCGCTCTGGGGCGCGGACCCGAGCGTGGCACTCGATACCGTTCCGGCCGGCCACCTCGCCGCGCTCGTGCTGCCCGACGGCTCGCGGATTGCCTACCGCTACTCGGGCCTATCGAGTCTGGTCGCGGTCCACCACGAGAGCGAGGGGCGCACCGAGCCGGTCGCCCGCTATCGCTACGCCGATCCGGTTCACCCGTACGCGCTGACGTCGATCACCCGTCACCATGACGGCCCGATCAACGAGGCGGTGCCGGCACGCCGGGTCGAGACGCGTCGCTGGCGCTACGACGCGGAGGGGCTCGCGGTGGCGCAGCTCGATGCACAAGGCGGCGAGCGCTTCACGATCGAACGGCGGAACGCATCGCCGGACGAGATCACCGTTGACGCGGCACCGTCCATCGCGGGGCTAGCCGAAGGCGTAACGGGTACCGCGCGCGTGGAGCACCGCGACGGGCGCGTGCAGCGCCACGCCTGGACGGCGGCAGCGAACACCGGCCGACGCCCCGACGGGCGCATTCAATACAAGCCCACGGCACTCTCGACCGGAACAGGCGACGCCGCCGGTGCGGTAGACGACCGCGAGACAGCGGCGCGCCGACGCGAATCGCTTGAGCTGCTCGAAGCGCTGCAACCGGTGGCCAACAGCCTCGACGCAACGCTTCCGGCGCACAGCACCGGCGCAAGCGCCCCATTGCGCTTTCGCGCGACGCGAGATGGCCGCGTGCTGGTGGTGGACGTCGGCGATACGTCCCTCGAGCGGCTGCAGACGATCGTGCGCAAGAGCGGTACGACGGCCTGCGACACGGCGCGACGGGCGAGCGCCGCGCCGCCGCCGTCGCCCGCCGAACGCATCGATCGGCTCGCCGGCGGCGCCGCGCCCTGCCTCGAGGATCTGGTTTGGCTCGAGACGCTGCGTGCGGATGCCGCGGACTACGCACACGACGGCCGCCTGCAGCGCCGCGGCAACCTGTTCGGCCGCGACCCGTACTGCGAGCTGCCGGGCAGCATGGACTGCACGCAACTGCGCGACGTACTCGATATGGCGATGCTGTCGGACTGCGTCTACGATCGCACGCCGCCGTCGCCATGTGCGCCGGGGTGGAATCCGGTGGACCCGACATCGCTCGGACTCAATCCGCAGAACTTCTCCATCGGCCGTTTCCATTCGCAGCTGTTCCGGCACGGCAGCAGCGGTCGTTTCGTGCTCGTGTTCCGAGGAACCGACCAGGTCATCGATCTTGCCGACAGCGTCGGCCAGATCATCGGAATCACGCCGGGACAGTTCTCGCGCGCCGCTGACATTGCCGATCGCGTTCGTGATCGCTTGGCGTTACACCACCCGGGATCCACGCTCGCGTTCTCCGGCCACTCGATGGGCGGTGGCCTGGCGACCTTCGCGGCAATGCACGAGAGGGATCGGGCCACGGTATTCAACCCGTCCGCCGTCACGCCGTTGACCGCCGCCTTCAACCGCTTCACCTATTTCGAGGCGAACAATCACGTCGAGGTCGTGCGGGTGCGCGGCGAATTCCTGTCGGTCCTGCAGAGCACGATGCCGGCGCCCGGCAACCACACCCCGATCGCCAAGCCTCACAATCTGCGCTTCTGGGACACCGTCGACGCGCACTACATGACATCTGTGCTCGACTCCTTGCGCACCTACCTGGCCCGCCATTGCCCATGACCATTTACTACCGATTCGTGGCCGCACTCCTCGCTATGCCGTTGGCACCGCAGGTCACCGCGAACGACGACGCCGGCCGTGCGTTGCTGAACGCCGTCAACAACGGCTCGATCGCCGAGCTTCGCCAGGCGCTGGCGCAGGGTGCGAACCCCGACGTGACCTTTGGACGATTCTACGAAGACAAGCCGTTCTGCATCGCGACCGAAACGGGCAAGGAGGATTTGCTCCAAGAGCTGATCAACGCCGGGGCGCGCGTCGATTTCATCTATGAAGAGCAAGATGCGGTGTCCATCTCGCCGCTGCAATGCGCCGCCATGAACGACAATCTCGCAGCCTTCACGATGCTGCACGAGGCCGGTGCGCAGATTCGTCGAGATGAATGCCCCAGCTGCGACGTCGAGTACCGCAGCACGGTGCTGCTGTCCTCGTTCTCGCCGCTGAAGTACGACGTCGGCCGCTACATCATCGAGAACGCCGACGTGCTCGATCGTGAGGAGTACATGATCAAGCGTGGCATCGAGAACCGTCGAATCGGCAAGAACGACCCGACCCTCGCCGACCGCGCCTGGATCGTCGAGTGGCTGGAAGAGCGTGGCTACGAAGTCACGCCGACCGTCCCTGAATAGGCGCTCCTGCGCAACGAACGCTTCCACCAAGCGCTGGATGAACGAGCGCGCCCGCGCCGGCAGCGCCGGCACGAGGGCACGAGGGCACATCCTGCCCCGCCGACCCTGCCACCGATATCCATTCAACGACACCGGTAGATGTTGACGGTGGCGGCGACCTGACGACGCGCTCGGCCCCCGAACCAAGCACAGCGCCAGCCGAGACTCAGGCGCCTTCCCCCACCCCACTCTCCCCCACCGACAAGATCACCCTCTTCCGCACCCGCTTCGCCGGCCGGGACGATCTGTTCGCCCAGCGATGGGAGAAACGCGACGGCAGCCGTGCCGGATACGCGCCCGCGTGCGCCAACGAATGGCGGTGGCCTTTGCCAAGATATCCCGCTCCTGCCGGAGCCGTTTCACCTCGGCACGCAGCCGGGTGAGTTCGGCCTTGTCATCGTCGCTGATGGGGCTCTCCTGGGCCGGCTCGGCACGCTTGATCCAGGCGCGCACGGCCGAAGAGGTTAGATCAAGATTGCGCGACACCTCGGCCACGCTCTGTCCGCCGCGCACGAGCGCGACGACCTCGGCCTTGAACTCGTCGTTGTAGGTTCGCCGTGTACGGCGATGGGACTGCTTCGGTTTGGACATCGAACACCTCTGGGAGCAGTATCGCTCCAGTTGAGGTGTCTACTAAACCGGGTCAGGTCCACGTTGCCCCGTCCTTGCTCGTGACCCGCCTGCCAGAACTCGCACGACGGTACCCGCTCCGCCCGTTGGTCACTCGCGAACCAAGGCCCGCTACGGACGCCCGACCGGATCAGCCAGCGTTCGGCGATCCCGCCGCCATCAGCGCCGCTACGAAGTTCACCCGTTTCAGGTCGGCGAGCGTTGCGACCGGCGTGACCGCCAGGCGTGGGTGCCCGACGATCACGCAGAGCGTCTGCGCGCGAGACACCGCGACGTTCAGGCGATTGCGATCGAACAGGAAACCCAGGCCGCGAGGGGACGCGGTCGCGTCGCTGGAGCACAGGCTCATGAACACGACTGGCGCCTCCTGCCCCTGAAAGCGATCGACGCTGCCGACGCGTGCCTGCTCGCCGAGTGCGGCCTGCAGGCGTGCGACCTGCGCGTTGTAGGGCGCGACGAACATCATGTCGCTCAGGGCCAACGGTCGCGTCTCCCCATTCGCATCCCGCAGCGCACGACCGGTCAACCGCTTCACGGCCTCGACGATCGCACCGACCTCGGCCTGGCTCGACTGCTGGTCGCCTTCGTGCTCGACCGGCAGGTAGACCAGGCCGGCGTCGCGATCGAGCACGTGTTCGTCGCCGCGTGTCACGAGCGTTCGCTGCGCCGTGAGCGGCGCGGTAGCGAGCTGCCCGCCGTAGACGTGGCGGCTGATCGGTGCGTTGACCGCCGGGTGCAGGCGCCAGGTGGTGCCGAGGAAGATCCCGTGCAGCGGATCGACCGCCGCGGCATCGCCGAGCCGGTAGTCCAGTACCGAGCGGCCGCTGTCGGCCGGGTGAGTGCCCTGGGTCGGCTGACCGAGCTGGCGCTGGTCGCCCATGATCACCAGGTTGGTCGCGGCACGGCTCATCGCCACCAGATTGGCGAGCGCGACCTGCCCCGCCTCGTCGATGACCAGCACGTCGAAGGCATCGGCAAGATCCGCACGTGCGAAGCCCCAGGCGGTGGTGCCGATCACGCAGCCCGGTCGTACCTCGTCCGACAGCTTGCCGTTCTCGACGACCGCGATGCCGAGATCGTCGAAGGCCGGGCTGGTCGCCTTGCTGCGCACGCAGTGCGCGTCGATGCCGTGCTCGGCGCAATGGCGCGCGACGCCGAGCATCAGGTTGTCGATGGCCTTGTGGCTGTTGCTGGCGATGCCGACCCGGCGACCGTCGGCCACCAGAGCGGCGATGATCCGTGCGCCCGTGAACGACTTGCCCGCACCGGGTGGCCCCTGGATCACGAGACAACTATTGTCGAGCGCGCGCACCGCGGCGATCGTGTCATCGAGCGCGGTCTCCACCGAGCGCACGATCGGGCCGCCGTCGTGGGCGCGAAACCGCGGCGGATGCCGGTGCAACAGATCGAGCAACGCCGAGCGCTCGGTCGTGCCCGACTCGATGTCCGTGACGACCGCCTCGATCGCGTCCGGAATCGGTGCGGCGCGCACGATCTCGTCCGGCACCAGCGTCACCGTGGATGGCGGTTCATGCTTGCTCTGCAGCACGACCCGCCCCGCGTCGAGCTCGGAGTGCTCGTGCAGCACCGTTGCCTTCAACGCGAAGCCCTCGCCGTTGTCCGTGCCCTTCAGATGGACCGTTCGCGCCAGCCCTTTCAGCTCCTGGGACGCGTCGAAGCGGTATTCCCAGCCCAGGTTGCGTGCCTTCGGCGTCGGCTTGAAGCCGGCACGTTCGGTTCGACGGCCAGCGTCCAGGCAATCCGGATCGCCGGCGAGCTGATCGTTCGCCGGATCCATGCGGTGGAAGTAGCGCCACCACGCGTTCTTGTCCTCGCGCCGATGAAACTCGAGCGTGCCGGCCAGGGTCTCCCAGCGCCGCCTCGCTGTATCGTCCGCGGCGTCGGCATCGGCACGCTCGAGCAGGCGATCGCGCAGTGCCTGTCGACGTACGACATCGTCCGGCAGCTCGCTCGGCTCGGGCAGGTCCATCTCGTGCTCCGGCGTGAACACCGGCCGGCGCGCGCGCAACCATTCGCACAACTCAAGCGTCGAGTCGCAGTCGTCGCGGTTGTAGTCGCGGATGCCGGCCAGCACCTCGGACTCGTGCCAGTCATCGCTGTCCTCGCCGCGCTGACGCGCGTCCCGCCAGAGGTCGTAGACCACGACCGAGTCGCCGCCGGAGACCACATCGGTATCACGGCCGGGCCGATAGAGCCGCTCCACGCTCTTGATCGAGTAGTTCGGTGCACCGATCTGCAGCCCGTGCGTGACGATCGCGTACAGATCGACGAACACGCCATGGCGCAACAGATCGTCCAGCTCCTGCTCGCGCGTGCCGTGCGTACCCATCAGCCGCTTGCACGCGGTGATCTCGTACGGGGCGTAGTGGTAGACGTGCATGGACGGGTCCTTGCGCCAGCGCGCCATCACCCAGTCGATGAAGCCCTCGAAGGCGCGCCGCTCGGCCCGCACGTCATGCCCCCACCAGTCGCGAAACTGCTTCTCGCCGTTCTGATCGTGATACGAGCAGCCCCACAGGTAGTCAAGCCCGTCACCGTCGAGCGGGAAGCCCTCGATGTCGAAGAACACGTCCAGCGGCGAGGCGTCGGGCAAGGCGGTGAGGCCGGTCTTCGCCTCCGGCGGCGCCTCGACCAGATGGAATGGCAGCTTGTCGGCATTCGCGCTCGCGCATTGCAGCGCCGCCTGCCGCACCAGCCAGTCCATGCGCGCCGCATCGATGCCCGGCACGTCACGGCCTGCCGCATCGGCCAACGCGCTCATCGTCGCGATGCCCGCCGCTTCAAGCCGCTCGATCTGCCGGCGCGTGATGCGCGCCACACGCCCCGGATGGTCGCGCGCCTGCAGCGCTTGCGCGGCATTCCCGGACCAGTCGCCGTGGTTTGCGTACGCCGCCGGATCCGGCTCACGGTCGGCCGACCAGTCGGCCTGGGTCTGCAGGAAGGCCGCCTTGACCGCGAGGTAGTAATCGAAGCAGTCGTTCAGCGGCACGCGCTCGTTGCGGCCGTTGCCAAGCGCTACGACGATGTCGTTCGCCTGTCGATCCTGGATCGACTCCAGCATGTCGACGTAGCAGCACAGCTGCAGCACCATGCCCGGCTTCACGCGTCGCGCAAGCTTGGTGTCCCAGACCTCGTAGTGGAAGTCGCCGAGATCGCTCGCGCCCGGCACCTTGACCAGGAAATCCGCATGGCCGCGAAACGAGCCGCGCTCCAGCGTCGCCTGCGCGATCACGTCGGTACCCGCGCGCAACAGTTCCTGCGTCAAGCCAATCGCCGCGGCATGCCCATCGGTACCGCTCTCGTGCACCGCCTCCGCCAGGCGCGACGCCACGTTGACGACCGTCTTGCCTTCGCGGGCGAAGCGCGCCTCCAGCGCCTCCTCGTGCGACAGCCCGCGCGTCGCGAGTCGCGACAGCAACGGATCCGGCTCGTCCTTCGCGGGCGCCCCGTCCGGGCGCTCGATCGCGTAGCGCGCCATCCAGGACGCGTAAGGGCTGGCGGACCAACGCGTCAGATCGGTCGGCGCGAAGACCAGCGTGCCGTGGCAGTGTTGCATGGTGGATCGTCGTCCAGGACCCGTCGAGTCTATCCGGCGCAACCGCCCACCGTCAGGCGGCCACGGCGTAGTCGCGGTCGAATGGCTCGGTCGTGATCAGGTGCAGCAGATTCTTGGCACGCGAGCAACCGACGTAGAAATCGGCGGTGCCGAACACGGCCTTGGTGTCGGGTCTGGGCAAGTCGATCATGACGAGCGCGTCCGCCTCCAGCCCCTTGAACGAGCGGATGGTCGTCAACAGCACGCCTGCACCCGCCTGCCACTCGGCGACGCTCGACGTCAGCGGCACGCCCGCGATCCGATCGACCTCGCCAAGGCAACCGCGCTCGGGGCGCCACGGCGACAGGATGGCGATCTTCTGCGGTGCGATCTTCTCGTCGACAAGCCAGCCGCCGACGAGCTTCAGGACCAGCGAACGGCGCGCACCCTCGCTGCCACCGACCTCTGCCGTTACAGCGAGTCCTTCCGGAGCACGAGCATCGATACCACTGGTGATGGACACGATGTTCGAGCACCAGGTCGCGATCGCACGCGTATTCCGGCAGTTATCGGGCAAGTCGAAACGGAGCGGAAGCCAGGCTTCGAGCGCATCGGCACCGCCTGCTCGGAAGAGGTCCTGATGCTCGTCGTAGAACGCGTACACCGGTGCATCGTCCGGCACCAGACACGCCAGGGCGCCCCACCAATCGGCACGGAAATCCTGACCTTCGTCGATTACCAGTGCTTCAATCTCAAGCCCGGCGGCTTCGGCGTGCTCGATGAGCAGCTCCGACGTCTGCCGCTTCCAGAAGTCGTCCTGATCCTCAGGCACGTCGAATGCCGCGCCAGCCTCGCGCGTTACCGACTCGCACAGTTCGTGGAAGGTCTGGATCTCGAACGGGTGGCGATCGTCCGCCGTCGCCTGGCGCAGCCACGCCGCAAGCGAGCGGTTGTAGCAGAGCAGTCTCGTGCGCTTGCCTTGTGCCGCAAAACGGCGGGCCTGCTGCACCGCCAGCATCGTCTTGCCCGAGCCCGCCACGCCCCAGATGCGGGCTCGAGGTTGTGCGCGAACGTAGTCCAGGAAGCGCGCCTGATCCTGCGTCAAGCGATGCAGCACGGCATCCTCGGTCTGGATACGTGCGGCCAGCGACGGCACCAATCGCATGCTCGGCAGGATCGCGTCGATGACCTTTCCAAAGCTCACCGATCGCGCCTTCGGATCCACCTTGCCACCCCAGCGCTTCAGCGCTCGCTCGACGAAGCTGCCGATATCGTCAAGACCGGTGCCGTCGCAAAGGATGTCGCGATCCACGTTCGCCGGCAGCACACCCTCGGTTCGCCTGGACGGCAACACCACCGCGTAGCCGCAGGTGAAACCGAGCTTCTGCTTCGCCATGTCCAGGTTGTTGGCCACCCGTTCGAGCAGCGTGTGCATATTTTCACGCGCCTGCCAGAACGGGTCCTTGATCGAATGACGGATGCCGCGGCGATCGGTCGACGACCACTTGCCGTTGGCATCGACGGCAATGCCGCCGCCCTTCACTTCCAGAACCAGCATGCCCTTCCCCGGCCAGAGCACGACCGCATCAGCCTCGCCTTGCACGAGCCGGGCGACGCCCCGCCCGCTCGGCCCGCGATCGCGGCGGATGGTTTCCCACGAGTGCAGCACGATGCACTCGTCCGGCAGATCGCGCATCAGCGCGGCGATGACCAAGCGCTCCGAGTCGGGCTGGATCGACTCAACGTCGATGGCGGGCAAGAGTCGGGGCATGCGGTACGTCCATAGCAGGTGCTGGAACGGTGAACGACCGCGAGGGCAGTGGCTGAAGGAACCGATGCACAAACCCCCGAGCCGCCACGTTGATCGAGGCCGTGGTCACATCGGCACCGCTGCCAGCCGGCGCCGACTACCTTCGCGGCAGCCGCCTTCAACCCCATGTGGGCGTCGGAGACGACCCGCTGTAACCCGCGTAGGCCCCGGTGGGTGCGCTCGCGCAGGAACTCCGCCCGGAAGGCCTCCGCTTCGCTGGGCATGACGCGGATTCCGAGCACCTCGCGTTGCCCTGCCCGATTGACCCCGACGGCGACCACCACGGCGACGTTGACGACGCGGCCGTCGGTGCGCAATCGGATACGGGTGGCATCGAGCCAGACGTAGAGTCAGTCATCTTCGAGCGGTCGATCCGCGAAGGCGCCGACGCGTTCCAGAAACCAGAGCGCGTTCTGGAGCCCGGTGGCGAGGGCGACGAAGCAGCTTGTCGAAGAGGGCAATCGGGCGGATATCGGGTGCGTTGCGAAGCATCGGCACCACGTGCTCGTCGAAGATCCCGGCGAGCGGATCGGGGCGTCGGCGTCCGCGAGTAGCGGTGGCCTGGGACGGCGGCGCCGGGTCGGCCTCGATCCGGTAGGCGGTGGCGCGGCTGATCGACGCCTTGGCGGCGGCGACGGCAACGGAGTCGGTCTGGCGAAAGGTCTTGTAGAGCCTCGTCCGGTGATCGTTGCGGTGGCGGTCTGGCACACGAAGCTCTCGGAATCGAATCGGAGAGTGGTGATACCTGACCGGCCACGATCACCGCGACGAAGGCACTCGGGATCGAGTGCTTCGACGGCTCGCGCCCGGCGTGGCGTTCGGGCTACGCCCTCACGCCACGCCGGGCCGTGTCTGTGGCTGCCAGTCCGGAGACTCGCTTCGGGCCGACTGCCCTCGATTCGCGTCGACGAGCCGACGCTCTCGATCGTCGCCATGCCGACAGGCGCTCGGGTGTCAACGTGCCGAGGACGCGCCACGACCCCTTGAATTCGTCGATACCGGCGATCGGGGAGAGGATCTCCGGGGTGATCTCGATGCTTTCGGTGCGCGGGATGACCCATTGGAGCACCCACTCGCGCCCATTTGACGGCGAGCGTTCGCCGTCCTGCCGAGCGCTTGCACTCCGCGTCAGAGCGGTTCCGTTCCCTTGTTGGCCATGCGATTGATATACAGAATAAGTGTATATTTAACTGTACACTAGAAGTCAAGAAGACAGTAGACAGTAGACAGTAGACAGTAGACAGTAGACAGTAGACAGTAGACAGTAGACAGTAGACAGTAGACAGTAGACAGTAGACAGTGCCTAGCATGAACCCTCCAACGCCATGAGCACCCTCCAACCCCTGCTCGACGACACGCTGATCCGCCTGCGCCGTGCCGCCACGGACCTGTCGGACGTCGAGGTCAAGGATGCTTCGGGAGGCACGCCTGGCGGACTGGCCGAGATCGTGTCCGCGTTCGCGACCGGCTCCGGCGGCCTGCTCGTGCTCGGTCTGAGCGAAGCGCAAGACTTCGCGCCGACCGGGATCGACGCGTCAGCGCTTGCCGATGCCGTCGAGTCCGCCTGCGCCGACCAGCTGGAGCCTCCAGTCAGGCCGGAGATCGACGTCTGCCAGGTGGAGGGACACGCGGTCGTCGTCGTGGTCGTCGACGAGCTTCCGGCCGACCGGAAGCCTTGCTACGTCCGCTCGAAGGGTCTCGAGCGAGGCGTGTTCGTGCGAACGCATGACGGCGTCCGGCCGATGACCACCTACGAGATCCACCTGCTGATCGCCTCTCGTGGTCAGCCGAGGGACGATCGCGCACCGGTGCCGGGGACAGGTACCGGCGATCTGGATCGCCGTCTCGTCGACGCGCTCTTGCAACGACTGCGCACGACTCGCGGCCCGAACTTCCACCACGCGGCCGAGGAGGAAATCCTCGAGCTGCTGGGCGTCACGATGCACACGGACGACGGCGTCTGCCTGACGCTCGCGGGATTGATGGCGCTCGGTCGCTACCCGCAACGCTTCTTCCCGCAGCTCGACATCACTTTCGTCGTCCATCCAACCACGAGCGGCGAGCCGCTCGCGGACGGCACCCGCTTCCTCGACAACCAGTCGATCGACGGCCCCATCCCGAGCATGGTCTCGATCGCGCTGACGGCGATGCGCCGGAACATGAAGCGGCGCGCGATCATCGCCGGAGCGGGTCGCGAGGACCGTTGGGAGTACCCCGAAGGCGCTATCCGCGAACTCGTCGTGAATGCGCTGATGCATCGGGACTACCATCCGATGGCGCACGGCACTCAGATCCGGCTGATGATGTACCCGGATCGCCTCGAGATCGCGAACCCCGGCGGCCTGCACGGTCCGATCTCGAGGGAGAGCCTGCTCGTCGAACCGGTCAGCTCGATCTCCCGGAACGCTACGCTCGCGAAGCTGCTCGAGGACGTGCAGGTTCCTGACGAGGGGCAGGCGGTTTGCGAGAACCGCGGCTCAGGCCTGCTCGCCACGGCGGCGGAGCTGCGCCGCGCCGGGATGGACCCGCCGGAACTGTCCGACTCGGTTCATCAGTTCACGGTGAGCATCGCCAACCACGGGCTGCTGGACGCGGAAGCCGTCGAATGGCTCGCGGGCGTCGACACGAGCGGCTTGAACGATCGTCAGCGTCTCGGTCTCGCCTTCCTGCACCGCAAGGGCAGTCTGACCAACCGTCAGTACCGGACGCTCAACGGGTGCGATGCGCGAGAGGCGACTCGCGAGCTCGGCGCGCTGTCGACGCGTGGCCTTCTCGAGAAGCGAGGGGATCGGCGGGGGACTGTCTGGTATCTGGCCGAATCGTTCGACGACGTGACCACGTCGGTGTCGCCCGATCTTCCTACGGAACCGCCTGCCCGGAGACAACGTCGGGATCGGCGGGAAGAGATCCGGGCGCTGCTCGAATCCGGTCCGTGCTCGACGAAGGAGTTGTCGTCGGCGATAGGCATCAAGTCGAAGGGGCTACTTCTGTGGATGCGCCGGATGGAGAACGCCGGGGAGGTGCGACGGACCGAGACGACGCCGAACAGTCCGAGGAATCGCTGGGCGCTCGTGCGGAGCGGTCGGAACCGCTGAACCGCGAACCGCGTCGAATCGCCCGTCGCCCGAGCACCGCTCGCCAGGCCGGGCATAGATCGGTCGAACTTCGACGCCGCCGGACGTCCGTGCGACGATGGTCGGCCCAACCTCCGCCGCCATCCGCCCGATGTCCATTTCCGAAGCGGTGGCCCGTGACATCCACTCGCGACTCGACGCCGCCGAACGCGAACACGACGTGCGCATCGCCCACGCCTGCGAGTCCGGTAGTCGGGCCTGGGGCTTCGCCTCGCCGGACTCGGACTACGACGTGCGATTCATCTACGTGCGCCGCCCCGAGTGGTACCTGTCGTTCGACGTGGAGCGACGGCGGGACGTCATCGAGTGCCCGATCGTCGACGAGATCGACATCGGCGGGTGGGACATGCGCAAGGCGCTATACCTGTTCACCCGCACCAGCGGGGCGTTGCTCGAATGGCTCACCGGCCCCATCCGCTACCGCGAGAGCGGTCCGCTGTCGGCAGGCCTGCGAGATCTCGCCCCGCGTGTCGCGAACGACATCGCCCTGCGCTACCACTACATGCATCTCGCCAGGAGCAATGCCGGCGAGCACTTCCGCCGCGGCCAACGCGTGCGACTCAAGAAGTACTTCTACGTGCTCCGCGCCCTGCTCGCGATCCGCCACGTCGAACGCGAGCTCGGACTTCCGCCGGTCGAGTTCGCACGCCTCGTGGACACCGTGGCACCGCCGTCGATCGTGCCGCCGATCGAGCGGCTACTCGAACGAAAGCGCGCGACGCCCGAGATCGGCGAGGGAGAGCCCGTTCCCGAGCTCGACGCGTTCATCCGCGACGAGCTCGCGCGGCACGCCGATGGCTTCAGCGGACAGGGCCGGCCCGAAACCGGCGACGGCGGAGAGGTTCGCGACGCGCTGAACGAGCTGTTCAGACGTTCGCTGCAAGCAGCGTGGAACGCATGAAGGAGGAGTCGGTCCGGCGCCGTGGTCGCGGTCACGCCATCGATGCGACGCTCGCCGACGAGAACCCCACGTACCGGGATTCGGCCGCGAATTCGCGAGCCAAGTCTGCGGCCGTGGTGTCGGCGACCGGAGGGTGGACCTGCCCCCGTATCGTGGACACATCCCGCCCGTCGCTGCAGGGGACGATCAGTTGACAGTGGTCGATAGGTCGGCTTGTGACACAGCGATTCGATTCTGCGGCATCGTACAATCAGACGGGCCTTCATCGTGCAATCAGCCGACACTCCACCGTACAATCGGACGGTACCGTATCGTGCAGACCGGTAGGTAGCAAAGCCCGCCCGACAAGCCCTGCTGACAGGGCAGGAACCCTGACGGTGACACCACCCGACGACGACTACGTTCCACGCTCGCTGACCCCGTCGATCCTGGATGCGATGGATGACACGCCCGTGGTCTGCCTGCTCGGCCCGCGTCAGTGCGGCAAGAGCACGCTCGCGATGCGCCTGGACCCCGAACGGTCGTTCGTCAGCCTCGACGAGAGTCGCTATCTCGATACCGCGCTGAACGATCCCGACGGATTCGTGCGCAGCTTGCCGAGGCGGGTGACCATCGACGAGGTCCAACGTGCACCGGGAATCCTTCGCGCGATCAAGCGTTCGGTGGATCTGGATCGCGCACCCGGACGTTTCCTGCTGACCGGCTCGGCGAATCTCCTGCTGTTGTCGGACGTCGATGAATCACTGGCAGGACGGATGGAGGTCGAGAGGCTGCAGCCGTTGACCGAGTCGGAGAAGGAGAGGCGACCCGGCACCTTTCTGCAGACGCTGCTGGGCGGCGGTTTCGAACCCTCTATCCGCGGCGAGGCCGACACCGGTGCTGGGCCGACACTTGCCGGACGACTCGCTGCCGGCGGATACCCTGAAGCCGTGCGCCGCCGGCCGACGCGATCACGCGCGTGGCACCGTGAATACGTGCGCAGCATCGTCGAGCGCGACGTGCGCGACGTGGCGAAGGTCAAGGAGTCCGACGACGTGGCGCGCCTGCTGGAACTGCTCGCGTTGCGCACCGGCGAACTGCAGAACATCAGCGTGTTGGCCAACGAGCTGAAGCTCGGGCGCGCGACCGTCGAACGCTACCTCCAGGTGCTGGAACGGCTGTTCCTGATCAGGCGCCTGCCCCCATGGCAGCGCAAACGGGCCAAGCGCGTGATCAAGACGCCGAAGTATCACGTCGTCGACGCCGGCCTGGCAGCCACGCTCTCCGATCTGGACGAGCAGGCATGGCGCGACGACAGAACCCGGATGGGGCACCTGCTGGAGAGCTTCGTCGTGCAGCAGACCATCGCGCAGGCAGGCTGGACGGATGGCGATCTTCGCTTCCATCACTATCGGGACAAGGACCAGGTGGAGGTGAATCTCGTGATCGTACGTGGACGCGACACGTGGGGCATCGAGGTCAAGGCGTCGGCGAGTGTCTCGCACCGGGACGGGCGCGGTCTTCGAAGGCTTGCCGAGGCGTGCGGCGACGACTTCCGCGGTGGGGTGAGCATGAGCAGTCTGGCAGAGGGAGTTGGGCACTCTGCTGATCACGTAGCGTGATGGGGGTCGAAGAACTCCCTCGCGCAGCTTGAGCGCCGCGCGAGGAAGCCGTCCCACAAGGTGACTAAACCAGAAGGG
>Ga0209303_1001173_pt1 | contig 17090 bp, 19 predicted proteins | sample SidtaG_3_FD_187449 | JGI IMG/M metagenome (GOLD analysis project Ga0209303, IMG submission 187449) | Marine algal microbial communities from Sidmouth, United Kingdom - Sidmouth_Asex1 metaG (SPAdes) (version 2) | ecosystem: Host-associated > Algae > Red algae > Unclassified | place: Sidmouth... | reverse complement strand
CACCGGGCACCGGGACACCGGAGGTGGGCGGACCGAACTCGTTCCAAGCGCTGCAGGTGGTGCGGGGGTTGGAGGGGGTGCGGATCGTCGGCGCGGACGTGGTGGAGGTGTCGCCGCCGTTCGATGCCACCGGCGGCACCGCCTGGCTGGCCGCGTCGATCCTGTTCGAGCTGCTGTGCGTCATGGCGCAGGATCGGCCCGCAGCCGATCGGTAGGCTCCCGAGCCGCACCGGTTCGCCGAACCGATCGATCCGTGGATCGATTCGGATATGCGGTCGATGACACGTCCTTCGTGACCGCACACCGCTTGCCTTGCTCGGCCCGCGACGCTATCTTACGTATTCTCTATCGATAAGGTAATCGTAGGAATGGCTGCCACCGCCAAGCTGTCACAAAAGTTCCAGATATCGGTGCCGAAGGCCGTGCGTGAAGAGCAGAACTGGCAGGCCGGGCAAGAGTTCGTCTTCATTCCGAAAGGCAAGGGCATGCTGCTGATGCCGGTGCCCGACTTCGAGGAACTGCGCGGTATCGGCAAGGGGGCCGACACGCAGGACCTGCGCGATCGATCCGGGCGCAACGCGTGAACGATGTCCCGATCGTGGTCGATACGTCGGCGTGGGTGGAGCACCTGATCGACAGCCCGACCGGCCGGGTCATGACCGAGCGGTGGCCTCGTCGAGCGTTGACGATCGTGCCGTCGATCGTGCAGCTCGAGCTGGCTAAGTGGGGTCGGCGCGAGCTTGACGAGTCGCGCACCGATCAGCTCATCGCCTTTACGCAGAAGTGTCAGGTGCGCAGCCTGGACACGCGGCTGGCGCTGCTCGCCGCCGAGCTGCACCGCGAGCACGGACTCGCCACGGCCGATGCCATTGTCTACGCCACGGCACGACAGGCCGGTGCCCAGCTTCTGACCTGCGATGCGCACTTCGACGGGCTGCCATCCGTCATCTTCCAAGCGAAACGTTGATCGGGGATCGGGAGCCGCCTCGTCGGTCGCGACCCGGTCCAGGGATCGCGCCGCTACCCCGCCGCCGCCGCCCGCGCAGGCGTCATCAGCTCCCCTTCGGGCGAGATCACGCCGGTGGTGACGATGATGTTCCCGTACGGGCGACGCTCCATTGTGCGCACGATGATCGCCGAGCGCTTGGCGCGCTCGTAGAACGCGAACCGCTCAAGCGTGCCCATCGACCAAGGCGCACCCGGCACGCCCTGCAACAGCTTGACCATCTCGGCATGCACGCTCGGCACCGGGGGATCGTCTCCCGGCACCGCCATCGCCAACAGCGGATCGTCCACGAACGTATCGATCGGCAACAGTGCCAGGATGTCCCCCAGTGCCTGCGGCAGGTTGCGCCCGGGCAGCTCGATCGCGTGGCCATGCCGGGTCAGGGCGGCGTCGCTGTGGAACGGGTAGTTGGCGTCGACCAGCACGAGATCGTCGCCGTGACCCAGGCGGGCGAGCACGTGCAGCAGCTCGGACGGCAGGTGAGGGGGGATACCGAACAGCATGGGCGGATTTCCTTTGGCTCGGTCGGTGGGGCCGGGCGGCCGATCTGCACGCCCGGCGACGAAGGCGGGCAGCGAGGTCAGGCGTCGTAGGCGGTGCTGGACACCTTGCCACCGCTGCCGATCCAGTCGGTGTGGTGGTGCTCGGGACTGCCGTCAATGTGCTGCCAGGTGTGGGCGCCGAAGTAGTCGCGCTGCGCCTGGATCATGTTCGCCGGCAGGCGGGCCCGCCGGTAGCCGTCGTAGAAGGCCAGCGCTGCCGAGGTGGCCGGCATGGGTAGGCCGTGGGTCAAGCCTGCGGCCAGCGTGCGGCGCCAGCCGTCCTGGGCGGCCTGCACGCGCTGCGCGAACCAGTCGTCGAGCAGCAGGTTGGGCAGCTCCGGATCCTTGTCGAACGCCGCCTTGATCCGGTCCAGGAAGGCGGAGCGGATGATGCAGCCACCGCGCCACATCTGCGCGATGCCGCCGTAGTTCAGCGACCAGTCGTACTCGGCGGCCGCTTCGCGCATCAGCATGTAGCCCTGGGCGTAGGAGACGATCTTGGCGGCGAACAGCGCTTCGCCCAGCGCCTCGATCCAGGTGCCGTCCGCCTCCAGCGGCGAGATGGTGGGGCCGTGCAGCACGCCTTCGGCGCGCACCCGCTCATCCTTCATGGCCGACAGCGCACGGGCGAACACCGCCTCGCCGATCAGCGTCAGCGGCACGCCCAGCTGCAGCGCGTTGATGCCGGTCCACTTGCCGGTGCCCTTCTGGCCGGCCTTGTCCAGGATGCGATCGATGACCGCACCGTCCTCGTCCTCGAACGCGAGGATCTCGGCGGTGATCTCGATCAGGTAGCTGTCCAGTTCGCCCTGGTCCCACTCGCGGAAGGTCTCGGCCATGGCGGTGTTGTCCATGCCCAGCAGCTGGCCCATGAAGTCGTAGCTCTCGGCGATCAGCTGCATGTCGCCATACTCGATGCCGTTGTGCACCATCTTCACGAAGTGCCCGGCACCGCCGTCGCCGACCCAGTCGCAGCACGGTTCGCCGGCATCGGTCCTGGCGGCGATCGACTGGAACAGCTCCTTGATCAGCGGCCACGCCGCCTTGTGGCCACCGGGCATCAGCGACGGCCCGTGGCGCGCGCCTTCCTCGCCGCCGGACACGCCGGTGCCCACGTACAGCAGCCCCTTCTCGCCCAGCGCATCGGCGCGGCGCTGGGTGTCGGGGAAATTGGTGTTGCCGCCGTCGATGATCACGTCGCCTGCGTCCAGCAGCGGTGCCAGCGCATCGATCACCGCATCCACCGCCCGGCCGGCCTGCACCATCAGCATGACCCGGCGCGGGCTGGACAGCCCGCCCACCAGCTCCTCGAGCGTCTCGGCACCGCTGATCGGTGTGCCATCGGGCAGGTTGGCGACGAAGTCCCGCATCGTGGCGGTGGTGCGGTTGTAGGCGATCACGTGGTGGCCGTTGTCGGCCATGTTCAGGATCAGGTTCTGGCCCATGACCGCCAGGCCGATCAGGCCGATGTCGGCGCCGCCCGCGGGCAGGTTGCTCATGATCAGACCACCGGGGTGAGGGGATCGTTGCCGGCAAAGTGTGCGGCCACGTTGTCCAGCACCAGCCGGCCCATCGCCAGGCGTGTCTCGTGCGTGCCGCTGGCCGCGTGCGGCTGCAGCACCGCGTTGTCCAGCGTGTAGAAGCCCTCGGGCACCATCGGCTCCTTCTCGAACACGTCGATGCCGGCCCCGGCGATGCGCTTGTCCTGCAGCGCCTTGAGCAGCGCCGCCTCGTCCACCAGCGTGCCGCGCGAGACGTTGACGAACCAGCCATCGGGCCCCAGCGCATCCAGCACATCGCTGGTGACCGAACCGATCGTGCCCTCGGTGGCCGCGGCGGTGACGAACAGGAAGTCCACCTCGCCGGCCAGCTCGGTCAGCGAGCTGACGAAGCGGTGCGGCGAGCCGGCCTTCTCGGAGCGGTTGCAGTAGGCGATGTCCATCTCGAAGCCTGCCAGACGGGTGGCCAGCGCCGAGCCGATGCTGCCCATGCCGTAGATGCCGGCCTTCTTGCCGAACATCCGCGTGGTCAGCGGCAGACCGCCCTTGCCGGCCCAGTCACCGCGGCGCACCAACGCATCGCCATCGACCACTCGGCGGCACACCGCCAGCGCCAGTGCCACGGCAAGATCCGCCACATCGCCGGACAGCACATCCGGGGTGTTGGCCACGCGGATGCCGCGCTCGCGGCAGTAGTCCAGGTCCACCGCATCGACCCCGACACCGAACACCGACACGATCTGCGCGTCGGGCAGCTGTTCCAGCACCGCCCTGGAGCAGCCACGACCGCCGTCGGTCACCACGCCGGTGCAGCGATCGGCGATCGAGGCCAGCAGCGCATCGGCATCGTCGGCCTCCCAGTGGCGGTGCACGTCGTGCTCGCGTTCCAGCTCTTCCTGGATGGCGGGCAGCAGGGGGCCCATCAACAACAGCGTCTGCGACATGATCGGTTCGGTTCCTTGATCGGGTGTGGTGGGGATCTGCCCGGCGAGCGGACGGTGAGCGTCAGACGACCGCGGACATGCCGCCGTCCACGTACAGCATATGGCCGTTCACGAAGTTCGAGCCGTCGCTGCTCAGGAACACCGCGGCGCCGACCAGCTCGGACACATCGCCCCAGCGACCGGCCGGGGTGCGCTTGGCCACCCAGCCGCTGAACTCGGCGTCGTCGACCAGCGCCTCGGTCAGTTCGGTGGCGAAGTAGCCGGGGCACAGGCCGTTGACCTGCACGCCCAGCGGCGCCCACTCGGCGCACAGGTTCTTGGTCAGCATCGCCACCCCGCCCTTGGAGGCGGCGTACGGGGCGATCGAGGGGCGACCGAGCTGGCTCTGTATCGAGCCGATGTTGACGATCTTGCCGCGTCCGCGCTGCGTCATGTGCCGACCCACCGCGCGCGAGACCTTGAACACCGAGCCCAGGTTGGTCTGCATGACCTCCAGGAAGGTCTCGTCGCTGCACTCGAGCACCGGGAAGCGACGCTGGATGCCGGCGTTGTTGATCAGGATGTCGATCGGGCCGATGTCGGTCTCGATGTTCTCGATGGCGGCATCGATCGCTGCCGAGTCGGTCACATCGAACGCCCGGCCATGGGCGTCCATGCCGCACTGGCGGCACTCGGCCACCGAGCCCTCCAGCCGCTCGGCGTTCACGCCGTTCAACACGATGCGCGCACCGGCGGCGGCCAGGCCCTCGGCCAGGGTGCGGCCGATGCCGCGGCTGGAGCCGGTGATCAGCGCGGTGCGGCCGGCGAGTTCGAACAGGGAGCTGGACATGGACAGGCGGATTCTCGGGCGTGTGAGGGGTCAGGAGGCGAAGCGCAATTGCACCTTCATGTGGCGGCTGCGATCGCGCGCCGCCTCGAAGGCCTCGTCGGCATCGTCGAAGTCGTACACGCCGCTCAACAGCGGGGCGACGTCCAGCCGACCATCGACCAGCACCTTGACCGCGCTGGCGAACTCGTCGTGAAAGCGGAAGGTGCCCAGCAGGGCCAGCTCCTTGGCCATCAGGCGGTTGACCGGCACCGCGTTGCTGGGCGGCGGCATGACACCGACCTGCACGATGGTGCCGCGCGGGCGCACCGCCTCCAGGCAGGCATGCAGGGCGGACGGATTGCCCGAGCACTCGAACGCCACGTCCACCTGTCCGCGTTGCTGCTGCAGCGCCTCCAGCGGAGCCGGGTCGGTGGCCACGTCGATGGTCTGGTCCGCGCCCAGGGCCGCGACCTGATCGAGCACGCCGCGCGAGACATCGGTGACCGTCACCCGGGCGGCGCCGGCCAGCTTAGCGGCCATGACCGTCAGGCAGCCGATCGGACCGGCGCCGGTCACCAGCACGTGCCGATGGACCAAGGGGCCTGCCCGATTGACCGCGTGCAGGCAGATCGCCAGGGGTTCGGCGAAGGCGGCGATGCCGGTGTCGAACCCGTCCGGCAGCCCGACCGCCTGGCGGCTGGGCACCACCAGTTCCTCGCGGTAGCCGCCCTGGATGTGCGGGGTGACCGCGGCGCTGCCGAAGAACACCATGTCGCGGCACAGGTTGGTCTGGCCTGCCAGGCATTGCGGGCACACCAGGCAGGGCAGGTTGGGGTCCACCGCCACCGGTTGGCCCACCCGCAGGTTCTCCACCTCACTGCCCAGCTCGGTGATGCGCCCGGCGATCTCGTGGCCCAGGATCATCGGCTCGTTGACCGCGAAGTTGCCGACCCGGCCTTCATGGTAATAATGCAAATCTGACCCGCAGATGCCGCCGCTTTCGTAGGCGATGCGCACCTGGTCCGGTTGCAGCGTGGCGGCCGGCTCGAACTCGACCAGGCGAAGGTCCTTGGCGCCGTACAGGGTGCAGGCTTTCATGCAGGGGATTCTCGGTGGAGCTCGGCCAATGCGGCGGCGGCGTCGGCGGCGATGGTGTCCGGGTCGGCATCGATCGACACCACGACCACGCCCGGCTCCCCGTCGGGGCGCTGCAGGGCTTCGAACTGGCTGTCCAGCAGGGTTTCGGGCATGAAATGTCCCCGGCGCTCGTGCATGCGCGAGGCGATCAGCTCGCGCGAGCCGTCCAGGAACACGAAGCTCACCGCGCCTGCGCCGCGCAGGATCTCCCGGTAGTCCCGTTTCAGGGACGAGCAGGCGACCACGTGCACGCCGTACCGCGCGGCCCGCTCGGCGGCGGTGTCGCGCACCGCTTGCAGCCACGGGGTCCGGTCGTCATCGTCCAGCGGCTCGCCACGCGACATCTTGTCGATGTTGGCCTTCGGGTGCAGCGTGTCGCCGTCCAGAAAGTCGGCCGACAGGTGCGCGGCCAGGTGCTCGGCGATGGTGGACTTGCCGCAGCCGCTGACACCCATGACCACCACCACGCGCCCGCCTGCACCGCTGCCATTGCCCAAGCCATCGTTGCGGCCATCGTTGCGGCCATGGCCCCGGCCATCGCGCATCCGATCGGCAGGCGTGGCACCGGCCGGATCGTCGGTATCGGTCATGCGCGTCGGGTGCTCTGGCGGTGCAACAGCTGGAACCCCAGATCCTGGCAGGCGTCCAGCGTGGCCTCCGGGTCGTCGATGCGGGCGGCGATCAGCTCAGCGGCGATCTCGCCGATGCGCCGCCCGGGCACCTGGACGGTGCTCAGCGACGGCGACAGGCTGGCGGAGAAATCGAAGTTGCCGTGTCCGGCGATGGCGATGTCCTCGGGCACCCGCCAGCCGTGTCGGGCGCATTCGTCCAGCGCGCCCAGCGCGATCAGGTCGGTGGCGCAGAACAGCGCATCGCTGTCCGGCCAACGCCTGCGCAGCTCGGCCACGCCCGCCGCCCCGTCCTCGATCTCCATCGGGCGGTTGCCGGTGCTGACCAGCCGATCGGTCGGCAGGCCGTGCTCGGCCAAGGCGCGCCGGTAGCCCTGGCGGCGCATCTCGCCGTAGGGGTCGGTCTCGGCAGGGCCTGCCAGGAAGCCGATGCGCCGGTAGCCCATCTCGATCAGCGAGGTGGTCATGGCGTGGCCTGCGGCCTGCTGCGAGAACCCGACCACCAGGTCCATCGGCTCGGCCGGCCAGTCCCAGGTCTCCACCACCGGAATGCCGGCGCCGAGCAGCAGCCGGCGCGCAGGCTCGGAGCTCATGTTGGCCACCAGAGCGATCGCTTCGGGCTTTCGGCCCAGGATCACCCGCAGCAGCTCCAGCTCTTGGTCCGGGGAGTAGGTGCTGTCGCCTATGAGCACCGCGTAATCGCGCTCGCGAAGCCCGGTGGACAGCCCTTCGACGGTGTCCAGGAAGCCGCTGTGGCGCAGCGAGGGCACCAGCACGGCGACGTGGCCACTGCGCTGGCTGGACAGCGCGCCGGCCACCAGATCGGGCACGTAGTCCAGCTCGCGCACCGCGCTGGCGACCTTTTCGCGGGTCTGCTCGGAGACCAGTTCGGGGCGGCGCAGCGCTCGGGACACGGTCATCGGCGATACGCCGGCACGCGCGGCGACGTCGCGGCTGGTGGGCGGAACCGGTTTGGGGGCCTTGCGGCTCATGGCGATTGGCGGGCTTCCCCGGTTGCGGCGCGACGGCGATGCTTGCGCGCCGCCACCGACTCGCGCAAGCCCCGATGATATCGTTCACACCCACCTCGCTTCAAGGTCATGGCATGACATCCCATTTCGGTGAACTGCCCGGCACCGGGTTCGTCTCGCTGGAGCCGGCCTTTGCCGACTGCTTCGTCGGTCATGCCCGCGTGGACCGGTTGTGGAGCGGGGCGCGCTGGTCCGAAGGCCCGGCCTGGTTCGCCGCCGGTCGCTACCTGGTGTGGTCCGACATCCCCAACGAGCGCATGCTGCGCTGGGACGAGGCCGATGGCAGCGTGTCGGTGTTCCGGGCCTCGTCCAACAACAGCAACGGCAACACCGTCGATCGCCAGGGGCGGTTGGTCACCTGCGAGCACTTGACCCGACGCGTCACCCGGACCGAGCACGACGGCACCATCAGCGTGCTGGCCGATGCCTTCGAGGGGCGGCGCCTGAACTCGCCGAACGATGTGGTGGTCAAGCGCGACGGCTCGGTCTGGTTCACCGATCCCACCTACGGCATCCTGACCGACTACGAGGGGGTGCGCGCCGAGTCCGAGCTACCGTGCCGCGTCTACCGCATCGATCCGGACGGTGGCATCTCGATCGTGTGCGACGACTTCGTCAAGCCGAACGGGCTGGCCTTCTCGCCCGACGAGAACTACCTGTACGTGGCCGACACCGGCGCCAGCCACGACCCGGACGGGCCGCGCCACATCCGCCGGCTGCCGGTGTCGTCCGACGGGCGCAGCGTGGGCAGCGGCGAGGTGTTCGCCACCTGCACCGCCGGGCTGTTCGACGGCTTTCGGCTGGACACCGAGGGGCGGCTGTGGAGCAGCACCGCCGAGGGCGTGCACTGCTTCGCCACCGACGGCACGCCGCTGGGCAAGGTGCTGATTCCCGAGATCGTGGCCAACGTGACATTCGGCGGCGCCAAGCTCAATCGCCTGTTCATCTGCGGCACCTCGTCGTTGTACGCCGTCTATCTGACCGCCAACGGCTGCACGCCCGGTTGAGCGACCCGCGATCAGCCCCGGCAGCCGAAGCCGATCCGGCAGCTGCACCGAGCGAGGCGCCGCTCGCCGTAGCGGGCGCCGCATCGACCGTGGCGCCACCGGTCTGCGCCACCCGGATGGTGGCGGTGCTGTCGGTGGCGAACTTCGCCATCGGCATGGGCGCGTTCGTGGTCATCGGGCTGATCGAGCCGATCGCGCTCGACCTGGACGTCGGACCGGCCGCTGCCGGCTCCATCCTGACCACCTATGCGCTGGCCTACGCGGTGCTCTCGCCGCTGGCGGTGGCGCTGACCGGGCGCATGGGTCGGCGCCGGCTGCTGGGCATCGCGCTCGGGCTGTTCGCGCTCGGTGCGCTGGGCTCGGCGTTGTCGACAAGCCTTGGCATGCTGAACGCCTCGCGGGTGATCGCCGCGCTGGGTGCCGGCATGGTCACCCCGGTGGTGGCCTCGATCGCGCTGGCCACCGCGTCCCCCGGCACCGAAGGGCGCACGCTGGCGCGGGTGTTCTTCGGCCTGACGCTGGCGCAGGTGCTGGGTGTGCCGGTGGGCAGCTGGATCGGCTACAGCGTCGGCTGGCAAAGCGCCTTCGTGATCGTGGCCGCGCTGTCTGGCGTGGCGGCGATCGCGGTGCTGCGCGTGGTGCCCCGGCGCCTGTCCTTGCAGGTCAACACGCTGGCCACGCTGGGTGAGGCGCTGGCCGACTGGCGCAGCCTGGTGGCGGTGCTGTTCACCGCCTCCTACCTGGGGGCTGTGTTCGTGCTGTACACCTACGCCGGCCCCCTGCTGGGCGAGGTGCAGGGATACGACCGCGACGGGGTCACGCTGGTACTGTTCATGTTCGGCATCGGGGCGGTGATCGGCAACAGCCTGGGCGGTTGGTTGAACGATCGCTTCGGCTCGGCGCGCACGCTGATGATGACCTGCCTGTCGCAGGTGCTGTTCCTGCCGCTGTTCGCGCTGCTGCCGATGCCGAATGCCCTGTTGATGCTGCTGGCGCTGGTCTGGTCGATGTGCGGCTGGTCGTTCATGGTGGCGCAGCAGACCCGTCTGGTGGCGCAGACGCCGCAGCGCCAGAACGTGGTGCTGTCGCTGAACGCCGCCGCGATCTACGTGGGCACCGCCGTCGGCTCGGCGGTGGGCGCCGCATTGATCCCGCGGGTGGGCCTGGGCTCGCTGGGCCTGTGGGCCGGCGGATTCGCGGTACTGGCGCTGCTGCACCTGCTGCTGAGCGAGCGCCTCATGCGCCCCGCACCGACCCTGGAGGTGGCCAACCCATGAACCAGCGCATCGTCAACCGGTCCGTGCTGATCCTGGTGCTGTGCGCCATCTCGGCGCTGTTCGTGTACCTGATGTTGCCGTTCCTGCAGGCGATCTTCCTGGCCGCCCTGTTCTCCGCGCTGTTCCACCCGTTGTATCGCCGCTTCCTGTTCCGGCTGGGCGAGCGCGAGGCCCTGGCGGCTGCGCTGACGCTGCTGGTGGTGCTGATGTTCGTGTTCGTGCCGATGCTGCTGGTGTTCGGGGCGGTGGTGGGCCAGGCGATCGAGGTGGTGGAGTCCACGCGCCCGTGGATACAGACCCAGATCACCACGCCGGGCACCCTGACCGGCTGGCTGGAATCGGTGCCGTTCTACGACAAGCTGGTCCCGTACCGCGACCTGGCGCTGGCGCGGGCCGGTGACCTGGCAGGCTCGCTCAGCGGCACCGCGATCAACTTCCTGCAATCGGCCACGCTGGGCACCGTGAGTGCGCTGCTGAACGGGGCGATCATCCTGTACACGATGTTCTTCTTCATGATGGACGGGGACCGGCTGCTGTTCTACATGCTGTACTACCTGCCGCTGGACGATCGCGACGAGACCAAGCTGCTGAACCGCTTCCTGTCGGTGACGCGCGCCACGCTGAAGGGCACCGCGGTCATCGGCATCCTGCAGGGGGCGCTGGCAGGGGCCGCCCTGCACATGGCCGGCGTGCCCAGTGCGTTGTTCTGGGCGGTGGTGATGATGTTCCTGTCGGTGGTGCCGGGCATCGGCACCGCGCTGGTGTGGCTGCCGGCGCTGGCCTGGCTGGCGCTGAACGGTCAGGTGGCCGCGGCGGCCGGTGCGGCGGTGTTCTGCGTGGTGGTGGTGGGCCTGGTCGACAACCTGCTGCGCCCGCGCCTGGTCGGCAACGATGCCCAGCTGCACGACCTGATGATCTTCTTCTCCACGCTGGGCGGGCTGTACGTGTTCGGCTTCACCGGCTTCATCATCGGCCCGATCGTCGCGGCACTGTTCGTCACCGTATGGGAGCTGTACGGCGAGGAGTTCCGGGATTGGCTGCCGACCACCGCGTTCGAGCCGCGCAGCGGACCGGTGGTGCTGCCGCATCAGCGCCAAGGCAGCACCGAGGACATCAACGAGGTGCTGGCCGGCCGGGGCTCGGCGACGGTCAGGGCCGAGCGAGCCGCTACCAGTTCTTCGGAAGACGACGCAGCAGGGTGATGCGCCCGTCGACGATCTCCACGTAATCACCGCGCACCAGCTCGGCCATCACCTTGCCGACCATCTCGCGCGAGGCGCCGATCAGGTTGCCCAGTTCCTGGTGCGAGTAGCGACGCGGCAGGCCCGGGCGCGGCTGGTCCGGCTCGATCTGGTCGGACTCCTCGATGCCGGCCAGCTCGCGCAGCTTGTCCGCCAGGCGCCGGTACACGTTGTCCAGCGCCAGGCTGCGACTGCCCTCGGTGGCCTTTCTCAGGCGCGCGCTCAGCGAACGGATGATGTTCAGCGCGAACTCGGGACTGCTGGCCAAGCACTCCAGAAGCGCCTCGCGCTCGATCGCCAGCGCGGTGGTGTCCTCGAGCGCCATGACGCTGGCCGAGCGTGGCTCGCCGTCCAGCAGCGCCATGTCGCCGATCACCGCGCCGGGCCCCAGCTGGTGCAGCACCAGCTCGCGGCCGTTGTCGTCGCTGACGAACACCTTCACCTCGCCACGGCGCAGCACGTAGAGCGCATCGCCGCGTTCGCCCTGGTGCATCAGCAACACATGGCGGCCGAAGCGGTGATCGCGTGAACGCGAGGCGAGCAGCGTCAGTTGCGGGTCGGTCAGGTGATCGAACAGATCGACCCGGCGCAGCAACTGGATGGGGTCATCGGTCATGGGCTGGCTCGGTACGGGCAGAGCGACCGATCGTGCGTCGCGGCGGCCGCCTGGTGGTGCACCACGCGTCCGATTGCCACGATCATACCCGCCTGAACGCGGTGAACCGGACTTGCCGATGACCGCCACGCAATTCGCGCCGTACACTGGTGGGGCACGCCAACGGAGCAGGGCATGACCACCGATGGACACGACAGCCCATCGCAGGCCGCCTCGCCTGCTCTGACACCGGCGCCTTCAACACCGTTGGACGTGGTGGTGATCGGTATGGGCAACATGGGCCGCAGCCATGCGCTGGCCTACCATCACGACCCGCGCTTTCGCATCGTCGCGCTGGTCAGTCGATCCGCGCCGTCGCTGCCCGAGGAGCTCGCGCACTACCCGGTGCAGCGCTCGGCCGAGCAGGCCATCGATGCGATCGGTGCCGACGTGGTGTCGATCAACACCTACTCGGACACCCATGCCGAGCTGGCGATTCGTGCGCTGCAGCGTGGCCGCCACGTGTTCCTGGAAAAACCCGTGGCCACCACGGTGGCCGATGCCGAGCGGGTGGTGGCCGCCGCCCAGGCCTCGGGCCGAAAGCTCGTGATCGGCTACATCCTGCGCCACCACCCGTCCTGGCTGCGCCTGATCGAGGAGGCGCGCGCGCTGGGTGGCCCGTTCGTGTTCCGCATGAACCTGAACCAGCAATCGTGCGGGCAGGCCTGGGCCACGCACCGGGCGCTGCTGGATTCGTTGTCGCCGATCGTGGACTGCGGGGTGCACTACGTGGACGTGATGTGCCAGATCACCGATGCCCTGCCGGTGCGCGTCAGCGGAATGGGCCTGCGGCTGGCCGATGACATCGCCGCGCAGCAGATCAACTACGGCCACTTCCAGGTGCACTTCGATGACGGGTCGATCGGCTGGTACGAGGCGGGCTGGGGGCCGATGATGTCCGAGACCGCCTTCTTCGTGAAGGATGTGATCTCGCCGAACGGGGCGGTGTCGATCGTGGCCGACGAGGCGGCGGGTTCCGCCGACATCGACATGCACACGCGCACCTCGAGCATTCGCGTGCACCACGCGGCAATCGGTGCCGACGGCGCCTTCTGCAAGCCGGACACCCTGCTGGACATGCGCGGCGAGCCGGGTCATCAGGCGCTGTGCGATGCCGAGCAGGCCTGGCTGCACCGCGCCATCGTCGAGGACATCGACCTGCAGCGTCACTGGCGCGATGCGGTGCAGTCGCTGAAGGTGTGCCTGGCGGCCGACGAGAGCATCCGCCGGGGCGAGACGGTCATACTCTGATCCCGACACACGAGCCCAAGGAGCCAGGCATGCCGCAGGATCTGAAGATCGACTACATCGAGCTGCCGGCCAGCGACTTCGATGCGGTGCAGGCGTTCTACGAACGGGTGTTCGGCTGGACCTTCGAGGACCATGGCCCCGACTATCGGGCGTTCGACGACGGGCGGCTGGACGGCGGCTTCTACCGGGCCGAGTCGCGCTCGGAGGCGGATGCCGGGGCGGCCCTGGTGATCTTCTACGCCGCCGATCTGGAGGCGGTGCAGCGCGCGGTCAGCCAAGCCGGCGGCAGGATCGTCAAGCCGATCTTCTCGTTCCCGGGCGGGCGGCGATTCCAGTTCACCGACCCGCACGGCAACGAGCTGGCGGTGTGGTCGGATCGCGGCCACTAGCAATCCGGCGGCAGGTCCTGCTCGGTGATGCCCACGCGATCGCCGGTCACGCTCACGCGTTCGTTGCGGTCCTGATCGCCGTCCACGTCGTTGATGTCCGTGACGGTCAGCCGGATGCCGCCATCGGCCGTGCGTGACGCCACTGCGCTGTCGAAATCGTTCAGCTCGTTCAGGAAGATCTCCCGGTTGCCGCCGGCATCGTCGACCATCAGGTTGCCCTCGCGAGCCGTTTCGCTGCAGTTGTCGAACTCGTCCACATCGCGGAGCAGCACCTCGCTGACACCGAGATCGGAGGGTGAGCGGATGATCAGGAATGCCGCATCCCCATCGTCACCGCGCCAGTTGCCGGTCAGGTCGTAGACGCCGGTGTACGGGGTCAGGTCGGCGATGTCCTCTTCGATTCGCTGGTTCTGAATGTCGTCACCGGCACCGCTGCCGCTGCCGATCGGTTCGCCATCGTCCGAACAGGCGGCCAGCAAGCCGGCCAGGGCCAGGAGCGGTAACCGCGTGCGACCTGGGGCGCTGCGCGGGGCGAGGGTGTGGGGTATCGACATGGCGGGCAGTCTCGTCGGTGGTAGCTGTACGGACGCTGACCGGTGAGGGCCGAGCGCTCGCGGGTGGGCTCGTGAATCACGGCGTGCGAAGGCGCAGGCCCTTGACATCGAACAGGTGACGGGCACCGTTGTCGCGCAGGGTCAGCGACAGGGCGTCGCCGGGGCGCAGCTCGGCATCGCCGTCGAGCTTGGCGACCACCACCTGCCCGTCGGGCAAGGCCAGGTGCACGATCGCCTCGCCACCCAGGTGCTCGGCCACGACCACCTGGCCGGTCAGGCCCGTTCCGGCATCGCAGACGCGCAGGTGTTCGGGGCGCAGCCCCAGCGTGCTGGCTTCAGGGGGCGTATCGATCTCGTCGATGGGTTGCCCGGCCAGCTGCAGGCGACCCTGATCGACCGTGACGTCCAGCAGGTTCATCGCCGGCGAGCCGATGAAGCCTGCCACGAAGGTGTTGTCCGGCTCCCGGTACAGCTGCAACGGGCTGCCGATCTGCTCGATGCGCCCGGCGCGCAGCACGACGATGCGATCGGCCAGCGTCATCGCCTCGACCTGGTCGTGGGTGACGTAGACCATGGTGGCGCCCAGACGCTGGTGCAGCTTCAGGATCTCCACGCGCATGTGCACGCGAAGCGCGGCGTCCAGGTTGGACAGCGGTTCGTCGAACAGGAACACGTCCGGCTCTCGCACGATGGCCCGGCCGATCGCCACGCGCTGACGCTGCCCGCCGGACAACTCGCGCGGGCGCCGCTCCATCATCGACTCCAGGCCGAGGATGGCGGCGGCCTCGTCCACGCGTCTGGCGATCTCGATCTTGTCCACGCCGGCGTGCTTCAAGGCGAACCCCAGGTTGCCGCGCACGTCCTTGTGCGGGTACAGGGCGTAGCTCTGGAACACCATCGCGATGCCGCGTTCGGACGGCGGACGGTGATCGATGCGCTCGCCGTTGATCACCACCTGGCCGTCGCTGAGCGTCTCCAGGCCGGCGATCATGCGCAGCAGCGTCGACTTGCCGCAGCCGCTGGGGCCGACGAACACCACTAGCTCGCCATCGCCGACCGACAGGTCGGCGCCGTGGATGATGGGGGTGTCGTCGAAGCGCTTGACGACACCGTTCAGCTCCAGAGTGGCCATGCTCGTCCTGTTCAGCCCTTGACCGCACCGGCGGTGATGCCGCGGATCAGTTGGCGCGAGAAGACCACGTACATCACCAGCACCGGCAGGATCGCCACCGACAGCGCCGCCAGCACCGCGCCCCAGTCCACGTTGTACTGTCCGATGAACTGCTGCACGCCCAGCGTGACGGTGCGCGTGTCCTCGCCCGGCGACAGGATCAGCGGGAACCACAGGTCGTTCCAGATCGGGATCATCGAGAACACCGCCACGGTGGCGATCACCGGACGCACCAGCGGCACCACCACCTCGAAGAAGATGCGGTACTCGCTCAGTCCGTCGATGCGGGCACTGTCCTTGATCTCGCGCGACACCGAGCGCAGGAACTCGCTGAAGATGAACACCGCGATCGGCAACCCCTGCGCGGTGTAGACCAGGATCAGCGCGGTCAGGGTGTTGGCAAGATTCAGGTCCACGATCAGTTCCAGCAGCGCCACCGTGCCGATGCGGATCGGCACCATGATGCCCAGGATCAGGTACAGCCCCAGCAGCGTGTTGCCGCGAAAGCGGTACTCGGACAGCGCGTGCGCCGCCATCGCCCCGAACAAGAGGATCAGCAACAGCGACACGCCGGTGACGATCAGGCTGTTGCCGAAGAACAGCGGGAAGTCGCTGTTGGTCAGCACCGCCGCGTAGCCCTTGGCCGAGAACGTCTCGGCACCCGGCAGCGCCAGCGGCTCGCGGAAGATGCCGCCTCGGCTCTTCCAGCTGTTGATCACGATCAGCACCAGCGGAAACAGCGCCAGCACCGACCAGGCGATCAGGATGGCGTGCAGCGCGGTGGAGGACAGGCGTTGGCCGGAGGTCATCGCAGGCGGTGTCCGATCGACCGAAGGCGCATCAGTCGTAGCGCCGCAGCCGGCGCTGCACGCCGAACAGGTAGGCGCCCACGCCCACCAGGATGATCACGAACAGCATCGAGGCGACCGTGGCCCCCATGTGGATGTCGCCCTGCTGGGACTGGAAGCCGAAGAAGCTGCGGAACAGGAAGGTGCCCATGACGTCGGTGGACCCGTCGGGGCCAGCAAGGCCGCCCTGCACCGAATAGATCAGGTCGAAGCTGGCGGTGAAGTTGCCGATGTAGGTCAGGATCGTCACCAGCCCCAGCGTGGGCAGGATCAGCGGCAGCTTCACCTTCCAGAAGATCCAGAAACCGGTCAGCCCGTCGATGCGCGCCGCCTCGATCACCTCCTCGGGCACGTTCAGAAGGCCTGCGTAGAACAGCATCAGCGGGATGCCCACGTACTGCCAGATCGAGATCAGCGTGATCGTCGTCAGCGCGCTGGATTCCAGTCCCAGCCACGGGGCGAACCAGTCGCCCAGCCCGATCGCCGCCAGCGCATCGGGGGTGATGCCCCACAGCGGCGACAGGATCAGCTGCCAGATGAAGCCCACCACCACCACCGAGAGCAGCGTGGGCAGGAAGAAGATGGTGCGATAGGTGGCAGCGCCCCTCAGCGTCGGTGTCGACAGGATCGCCGCCAGGGCCAACGCGATCGGGTTCTGGATCAGCAGGTGCATCACGAACAGCACCAGGTTGTTCGCGAACGCGTTGGTGAACTGATCGACCCAGTAGGGCTCGCCGAACAGCCGGGCGTAGTTGGCCAGGCCAACGAAGGCATCGGTGCCGCCGACCACCCCGTCCGGGCGGTCGAACAGCGACAGGCGCAGCGACTCCACGATCGGGTAGATCGCGAACACGGTGTAGATCAGCGTGGCCGGGGCGAGGAAGACCCAGATGTAGTGGCGCGACGCCGCCCGCTCGCCAGGAGCGGGGCGGACGGCATCGCGCGAGGCGCTCACGAGAGCGACGGCACCGGCTTCACCCTGGAAGGCATCACTCGGGCTGGTACCAGCTGTCCAGGTTCTCCTGCGCATCCGCCGCCGCCTCTTCCGGCGTCATCGTGCCGTTGATCACGTTGGCCGACAGCGTCCACAGGTAGGTGCTC
>Ga0209303_1001166_pt1 | contig 17173 bp, 18 predicted proteins | sample SidtaG_3_FD_187449 | JGI IMG/M metagenome (GOLD analysis project Ga0209303, IMG submission 187449) | Marine algal microbial communities from Sidmouth, United Kingdom - Sidmouth_Asex1 metaG (SPAdes) (version 2) | ecosystem: Host-associated > Algae > Red algae > Unclassified | place: Sidmouth... | reverse complement strand
AAGTTGGAATAATAAACACAAACTGGGAGTTGTATTTGAATCAAACGGTGGCTTTACTTTGCCCGATGGTTCGCAAAGAGCGGCAGGTGTTGCTTGGGTAACCAACAATAAATGGAATGCATTAAGCCAAGAAGAGAAAGAAAAGTTTGCGCCTCTTTGTCCCGAATTTGTAATTGAGCTTCGTTCTAAAAGCGACGAACTAAATTATCTACAAAAAAAGATGGAAATGTGGATTAGCAACGGCGCTTTAGAGGCTTGGTTAATTGATCTTATTGAAGAAAACGTTTATATTTATAGCAAACAAACCAATTATAAATTAATACCCAATTTTAGTGAAATAATAAGCACTACAAATGTTTTACAAGGCTTTCAGTTAAATTTATCTGAGTTGAAAAATTAGCAGAATCAACTACAAATATCAATCTTTATAAAATATCAAATCACTACTGCCGTTTACCCTAATTTACATGTATTTAACACGCTAATAATTATATTATGAATATTTCTGAAAAAGAATTTCAACATTACGACCAAATGGCGGAAATGTTGAAAACGATGGGCCATAGCTTAAGAATTTCAATAATAAAATTGTTGTGTGAAAATAAAAGACTATCAGTTACAGAAATATTTACTGCGTTAGGTATTGAGCAAGCCGTTGCTTCACATCATTTAAGGTTGCTAAAATCTGCCAGAATAGTTGCTTCGCAAAAAAAAGGTAAAAACGTTTATTACTCAATAGCCGACCCTATAATTAGCAAAATACATAAGCTAATACGGTTAAAAAACTAAGCCTAAACCAACTTAGGAATGATGAGAAAAAAAATTTACCATCTAATTTTGCCGCTTTCCGAAATACTTGCTTGAAGAAGCCTTGTTTTAGCCCCACTAATACTGCTTTTTTTAACTCGTCTATCAAAAAATGGCTTTATCATAATAGTACATTTATTTTCTCATCATTCCATATATTTTCAAGACTCAGAAAAAAAGTTTCTATAAAAATTTGTTAATTCAAATATAGTTATCTATATATGTAGCTATATAAATCCAATAATATGAAATTTTTTAAACTTTTTAAGCTCATTTTACTTGTGCTTATCTTAGGTGGTAGCAATTTATGGGCGCAAGAAGCCCCTGAAGAAATTGACCACAGTTACAAACCGCTTACTTTAAAATTAAACGAATCGGGTAGCAAATATATACGGTTTATTATGTGGCACCAAATTTGGGCAACTACTAATAATTTATCGGCCACCGATGCAAAAACGCAGCTAAATTTTAGTATGCGGCGTTCTCGCTTTTTGGCTTTTGCTCAGGTATCTCCTAAGTTTTTAATTTTAACGCATTGGGGAATAAATGGTCTTAATCCAGGTAATTTAACTTCTTTGGGTAGCAACGGCGATAGTCCAAAATTGTTTTTACACGATGCCTGGGGCGAGCTGAAATTGCACAAATCTATTTACATAGGTGCTGGTTTACATTATTGGAAGGGCTTATCGCGCCTTTCGAACCAAAGTACGCTAAACCTGATGACATTAGACCAAAGCAGGCCTTTTAACGCCTGGCACTCGTTGGGTATTACCGATCAGTTTGCACGGCATTTAGGCATTTATGCCAAGGGCTCGGCTGGCGATATTGAATACCGGGTGGCGGTAAACAATCCAGGCCGTAATCCATTAGCTGGCGGAGCTGATTACAGTTCTAAATTTACAGAAACTGGTGTGGCAAATAGTAATTTAATTTATGCGGGTGTTGATAACATTAATACAGATGGTGACCCAACTGGTAATACCATTGTAGAAGCTTATGTAAAGTACAATATTTGGGATAAAGAAAGTACAAAGCTGCCTTATTATGTGGGCACTTACTTGGGCAAGAAAAAAGTTTTAGCCATTGGTGCAGGTACGTTTATTCATCCAAATGGTATGTTTAATATAGCTGATAGTACACATAGCAGTGTAGCCCATTTTGCAGTTGATGCCTTTTTAGATATGCCAACAGGCGATGGAGCGGGCGCTTTAAATGCTTACTTTTCTTATACAAATTTTAATTATGGTGAAAACTACATTAGTCGATGGGGAGGTACCGGTAACGCCATTTATGGGCAATTAGGCTATTACATTGCATCTGCAAAAATAATGCCTTATGTGGCTTCTTCTACTTCTTTATATGAAGGGGCCGAAGATGCTATTGGTGCATTAAACGTTGGTGTAAACTATTTCATTAATGGTCATTTTTGCAAAATAACAGCAGAGTACCACGGTATATTTAATGACTATAGAGAAAACAGTATGACCTTTGGCGGGCAAAATACTAATTCTCAATTCAGACTTCAATTACACATTTTCTTATAAAAATAATTTAACATGTCTAATAAAAATTTACAAGACTACTGGAAAAAGAATCTCCGGTATCTACTTATACTACTAAGCATTTGGTTTTTTGTTTCTTATGGCTGCGGTATATTATTTGCCGATGTTTTAAACGGCTTTAAACTTGGTGGTTTTCCACTTGGTTTTTGGTTTGCCCAACAAGGAGCAATTTATGTATTTGTAATTCTCATTTTTGTGTATGTAAGCCTTATGAATAAGTTAGATAAGGAATATGACGTTGATGAGAAGTAATACCAAAGTGAGCATAAAATGTAACACAAATTTAGTTTTAATGTTGGCGATCTTTTCGTTAAAAATACTCGCCATCCAGAAGTTTCAGGATGCCTGCGTTTTTTGCCTCAAGCGCACCAAATTAATTCCTAAACTTTTGTGTCACCTTCTATACTCAATTTGGCATAATCTATTTAATAATAATTTAAATTAATAATAATGAGTGTTCAATTATGGACTTTTATAATAGTTGGAGTAACTTTTGCGCTGTACATAGGTGTTGCTATATGGGCAAGAGCAGGTTCAACAAAAGAATTTTATGTAGCAGGTGGTGGCGTGTCGCCATTAGCTAATGGTATGGCAACTGCTGCCGATTGGATGTCGGCCGCCTCTTACCTTTCAATGGCAGGTTTAATATCTTTTATGGGTTATGGAGGGGCTCAATACCTTATGGGTTGGACGGGCGGCTACGTGCTACTAGCCCTTTTACTTGCACCTTACCTACGTAAGTTTGGTAAATTTACAGTGCCCGATTTTATTGGGGAAAGATATTACTCAAACATAGCCAGAGTGGTGGCATTAGTATGCGCCATAGTAGTTTCGTTTACCTATGTGGTAGGCCAAATGAAAGGTGTAGGTCTTGCCTTTGCCCGCTTTTTAGAAGTAGAATTTCAAACTGGTATATTTATAGGGATTGCTATTGTTTTTTTCTATGCTGTTTTAGGTGGTATGAAAGGTATTACTTACACACAAGTTGCTCAATATTGTGTGTTGATATTTGCTTTTACTGTTCCAGCAGTTTTTATTTCTTTACAAATGGTAGGTAACCCAATACCTCAATTAGGCTTTGGTGGTACAATGGCCGATGGTACTTATTTGTTAGATAAGCTAAACCAATTAAGTGTTGATATAGGCTTTGCAGAATATACCTCTATGGGAATGGATAACCGAATAAATGTGTTTTTTATTACAGCTGCATTAATGTTTGGTACAGCCGGGCTTCCACATGTTATTGTTCGGTTTTTTACCGTACCTAGGGTAAGAGATGCTCGTATATCTGCTGGCTATGCCTTGTTTTTTATTGCCTTATTATATACTACTGCACCGGCTGTTGCTACTTTTGCCAGAACAAATTTAATTCAAACGGTAAGCAACAAGTCTTATGCTGATATGCCAACTTGGTTTACAAAATGGGAAGAGTCTAAGTTGCTAAAGTTTACTGATAAAAATAATGATGGTCGTATTCAATATGTAGCCGACAAAGAAAAAAACGAATTAATTATTGATAATGATATTATGGTATTGGCCAACCCAGAAATTGCTAACCTACCTGCATGGGTAGTTGCATTAGTAGTTGCAGGTGGCTTGGCTGCAGCACTATCAACTGCTGCTGGTTTATTGTTAGTTATTGCAACTTCAATATCACACGATCTACTAAAGAAAAACATAATGCCAAGCATATCTGAAAAAGGAGAATTGATAGCAGCAAGAGTTGCCATTGCAGTAGCAGTTGTTGGAGCAGGTTTGGCGGGCCTTAATCCGCCTGGATTTGTGGCTCAGGTGGTCGCGCTAGCATTTGGCTTGGCTGCTTCCTCCTTTTTTCCGGCCATTATTTTGGGTATTTTTGATAAAAGAATGAACAAAGAAGGGGCTATTGCAGGTATGATAGTTGGTATAGTATTTACGGCTGGTTATATTTTATACTTTAAACCACAACTTTTAGGTTGGGGTACACCAGAAGGCCTTTGGTTTGGTATAGTACCAGAAGGTATAGGCGTAATTGGTATGTTTTTCAATCTAATAGTTTCAGTAGTGGTAAGTAGAATGACAGCACCTCCGCCACAAGCAATACAAAATTTGGTAGAAGATATACGAATACCGAGAGGATCATCTTCACCAGGAGCATCACATTAAAATACACAACTTTTTATTTTAAGGATGAGTTTTTTTTGAAAGGCTCATCCTTTTTTTTTGCTTGTATCTCTCTTAATTGAATTTTAAAGATACCGTCCATTAAAGTGTGTTTAGGCTTCTATTAAGGAAAAAGGGTTCCAACAATTAACATTTATTTATTATTATGATTATAAATTATATAATTAAAAAAATAAACATAAAAGTTAAAAACCATAATAGAACTCAAAAGTACACAATGAGAATTAGCTATTCGTCATTTTTTAGCTTCAGATATTTTCAATCCTCAATATTTTTCACTTCAACTAAAAAAAAACTACCTTGAAGACAGATAAATTTGATAAGAAAATCAATTTATTATCAACTTTGGTGATCTAAACTATTAGTAGCATTAAGATATTATATGCCTAATAATTTATCGGCAAAAAACCTTATCTTTGAAATATGGAACTTTACAAGTTTACCACAACCATATCAGAGAATGGAACAATACAAGTAACTAACGATCCTGCTTTGTTTAATAAAGAGGTTGAAATAACAATTGCACCAAAACAGACACCTTCTACCAAACAAACTAAGGCGGTTGATTTTGTAAAAAAATGGGCTGGTTCGCTAACGGAAGATAAGTTAAGCGATACCAAATATCAATATCTTGCAGAGAAGTATAAGTAATGAAAAAGGTATTATTTGATACCAATATTATACTTGATATTGTGCTGAAAAGTTCCCTCGGCGATAGTTACGTTGGAAGCCAATTATGTTTTAAATCCTTTGTTCAAAAATTTTGGACAAGTTAAGGTAGTTGGTTTTATTGAATTGCCGATTGATGAGCGGTTGTAATTGGAGGGTTAGTACTATTTTAAAATTTAGGTTGCTGCTTTCTGTTATCCTCAATTGCCAAAATGGTTATAACATTTTCATCAGTTGAAAAATAAATTGAAGTTAAGCGATTTACTAATGCTCTACTTACCTTATTTGACGTTTTTGAAAATGGAAACATCATTGGTCGAGTTTTTATTAGTAAAAGAATTTCGTCGAAATGGTTTAAAAATTTATCTGAAACCTCTACAGAAAATGCACCTTCAATATAATCTACAATATTAGCCAAACCATTTGCTGCATTGGATGTAACAACAATCCTATATTCTATCTGCATACAGTTGTCGGAATTCTTCTAAACTTATTGTTTGTCCATTTTCAGCTTCTTCTATACCTTTTTTAATTGATGTCTTATGAGATTCAGGAATATTTTGCCACCAATCCTGGTCGTCTTGAGCAAGCAAGTCTTTGTAAGTCGCTATTTTTTGGAGGATGGATTCATCATTTATACTTTCAATCCAATTAATAAGATTTGCTTTTTGTTGTTGTATGCTCATAGTATAAAGATAGTGAAAAATTAGTTTATGGCTATATCAAATCCGATTCTTGCCCAAACGTAATATCTAATACAAAGCTTTTGATGTTATGATTTATACGTTTACGATTAAAACGAATTTTAAAATTATTATCTTTGAAAGATAGTTTTTAAAAATGAACACTAAAATAGATTATAAAGAACGAATTACCCTAAACCCGGAAATTTGCCACGGTAAGCCATGTATTAGAAATATGCGCTGGGGGTGTTTATATTTGTTGAAGCAATTATTGATATGTTAGGTTCTGGAATGAGCATCAAAGAAATATTAGAGGATCACCCTGAATTGGAGCGAGAAGATATTTTGGCGAGTTTGCAGCATGTGAAAATGTATTTGTCTGCTAAAACTATTACTTTGTATTAATTAGATTATTTGAATAATGGAGCTAAAATTAAATATAGAATATAATAAACTGTTAGAGCTAATCAATCAGTTACCCAAACATATAAGAGAACAATTAAAAGCTGATTTGAAAGATGCTTCAGCTAATACAAGCATCAATACAAAAGAAAAATTAGCGGCCTTGATTAAAGAAATGAGAACTGAACCAATGTTTACGGATATTAAAGATCCGGTAGAATGGCAAAAAAACTTACGCAATGAATGGGGATAAAGTGGTATTAGATACCAATGTGCTTATTTATATGTCGAAGGGATTGATTGATGAACAAAAATTACTCGAACTCAACTTTAATGAATTTTACGTATCGGTAATTACCTTTATGGAATTGTATGGCTACAAATTTAAAAACCCAAATGAAAAAGAACGGATAGATCGATTTTTCAATTACATTGAAGTAGTTCATACCAATACCATTATAGCTGATAAAGTAATTGAATATCGAGTTTCGACACCCAAAAAAATAAAACTGCCCGATGCCATTATTTTAGCAACAACTTCTTATTTAAAAGCCACCTTATTAACTGATGATTGGGATGATTTTCAAAATATTGATAATGCAATTGCTATATCTAACTTAGATGATTTGAAGGTCGGGTAGGTTGATTATGGGATTTAAAAGAAACATTGAAAGACTTTTCAGATTCAAAAAGGTATCTTGTAAGAAACTTACTCATGGCATTATACAAGTCTTAAAAACTAACATCAATAATGTTTTAAATTTGGAACGATATAGCCATTTTTTTGTTGAATCTGATGTGGAGAATATTAATACAATAGTTGCTGATGAGGATTTCTTGAAATCAATAGAGGAGTTAAACATTAATAATGAAATAATTCAACATTATCTTAACGAGTCTAATTTTGAAATACTTGAGATTGGAGAGATTATTAAAAAGTATCCAAACCTAAAAATTCTCAATTTTAATCTATTAAAACGATCTGATCTAAGAATAAAAATATCAAATGTAGATTACCCAAAATTAGTTATAAATATAAAAGAATCCGAATTGTTTTCCTTAGAAGTTAATAAATCATTTCTACAGGAAATTGAAATATGGTACTGTAATTTTAAACATGATAGTCTCTTGGGAGGCATTCAAATTATTGGTTCAGAAGTAGATGAAATAATAATTTCTCCAAAATACGTTAGTTCGATTTGGGTAAATGAAAATTCCAAAATTGGGACTTTCCATTTATTTAATCCCGATAAAAAAATTGAGTCGTTTCGTTTTAACTCCTCTTCTGCAGATTTAATACAACTTGGTAATACTGAATTTGGAAGATTAGACTTTAACAAATCCACTATTAATAGCCTTAAATTTTATAGCATCAAATTTTCAAAACCCTATTTTTGGAGTATCGGATTGGACAATGCCTCATTTCAAAATATAGTTGTTTCTGATTCAATATTCTCGTTTGATTTAAACTTTTCATCTGATAATTTACAGAAGATAGAACTCAAAGAACGTTGCACTTTCAAATCCCTAACCATCAACCATAAAAATGCCAACATTAAAATAAATGATTGCACAATAGAAGAAAAACTAACCATCGGTTCAAAATCAACCGAAGCCAACTCATCAAATTTTGAAATCATCAACAATACATTTGTCAAAGGTGTTTTCTTTGGCAAGCATCATATAAAAGACGAATTTAAAATTGAAGGAAATCGTTTACAAAATGGCACATGGAAATTTTATGGTTTTAGTTTAGGTGGAGATTGCAACTCAGAAATAACCGACCAATTTTTTGACGATGTTACTTTCCAAAACTGCGACTTTAGTAATTTTGATTTTAAAGATACGTCTATTCATTTAGCAGAAATTATTGAATCAACATGGAAGGAAGTGGATATTGCTGGTCAAAAGCGTATTCTATTTAAAGGTGATGACGAAGAATTAAATGAGAAAGATATTGATAAACTCAAAAAACAATACAGCTATTTTCGCAAAAAATTTGAAAACGAAAATAGTTATGAAGTTTCGAGTAAATTTAAAATTAGTGAGGCATTAACCCGCATCAAATTATTGAAGGCGGAAAAATCTTCGAGACAATATTTATTAAAAATCAGCAAGTGGCTTAACTTGTTTGGTGAAAGTATTGCAAAACCAATTTATTGGTATCTCATCTTTCTATTTATTTTTTGTTTCATTTACACATTTACTGGTTTTCATATTGATGGAGAGGCAATGAGATATGAAATGCAATATCCAGATATACAAAAAGGATTAAACCTAAATTGCAGTGATTTAGAAAATTTGTTTCACGCTCTTGTATTCAGTTTTAAAAATATTGTACCTATCAAACTGGACTCTGATTTCTATTTATCTACTGGTAAAGAGTTTAAATCAACTCAGTTATTATCAATGTTTCAAAAATTACTTAACATTATAATTATTGGTGCTCTTTTCACTTCAATGCGTAATTTCTTTAGAAAGTAAAACAATAAAGCTTAGGCTTTTGAATTCAAAATGCGGCTTTATTCTTGTTTATTAGGCAATTTTAGTTTTTTATATAAAAAAATTTAACGGGTAAAAGCAAGTCAAAACGACTTGAAGACAAAGTTTCCATAAGTCGAAAAGATTTGAGTTAGACCCAGATTAAGTAACAAAAAAAATCAATCTTACCGAAAAAATCGTAAATTTAAAAAGAAATTTAGGTCTACAAAAATATGCGAACTTTACAAATAGAAGTAAGTGAAACCGACTTTCATAAGTATAATTTGGGAAGCGAGGAAATAAAATTTACTGATTTGGTAGATTTGATAAGTAGAGAATATGCTCGAAAAGCACTTTTACAAAGTAACGAAATTGCTGAACAGCAAGGGCTTTCAAAAATGACATTGGGTGAAATAAATGCCGAGATAAAGGCTGTAAAAGATGCAAAAACTCGTTCTTGACACTAATGTTATTAAGACGTTGAAAAAGGTTAAAAGCACCTTAGCAGATTATGGCATTAAGTTAGTTTATCAAAAAAAGCCACTTCAAGCACCGGTTGATGGCATTTCTTTTTGGAGTGACAATAATCCGGCAATTGGCATGAGCTTACGTTACAAACGGTTAGATAATTTCGCCTTTACCCTCTTCCACGAACTCGGGCACATTTTTGAACATCTACTCAATAACCATAAAGCAGAGTTTATTGATTTAGATTACAAGGCCCAAAGTAGTGCCTACAAAAAAGATCCGATAGAAAAAGAAGCTAACCAATTTGCAGAATATCATTTAATTAGTAAAGATAATTGGAAAGCTTTTTATCAAAAAAATAAAACTTACTGTGATAACGAAATCATTGCTTTTGCCAAAGCCAACAAAATTCACCCATGCATTGTACGAGGTAAAATCAGTTTTAAACGTAACAATTACAGAATACGGTCTGCTATTGATTTTGAGATAAACTAAACTCTAAGCAAGTTAGTATCATATTGGTTTACAATAAAACAGCAATCAAAATTCAGCTTCACCTTTAAAAAATTAACCTTATTTTTACAACAATAAAAAGCCATACCACCCAGCACTTTAAAACAAATCCGAAAATTTTGTTACATTTAAAAACCAAACCAAGTAACATTATGATTAAAGGACTTTTTGCTGATGTAATTATTACGGTTTATTTGCTGGTAACTTTGTTATTTCGAATTTTTGCTGAACCAGCATTAGAAAACCATCCCTTCATTTCTATAGCAGCAGGTGCGGTTTTGTTATTGTTTTTGTGGGCATTAATAAAAACAAATATTTTGGTGCCCAGCTATTTTGGTTTACTCAAAAACAAGCCTAAGTAATACTATGGAGCAGAAAGGCGCATATAAAGCGTACTTAATTATTTTTTGGGGATGCATTATTTTTTTAAGCCCAATCATCTTTTCTAATGTGCTAACCCAAGTTTCTTTTTTTAATATTCCTTTAATCTATTTTTACTTTTCCTTTTTTTGGGTGTTCTACATTTACCTCATTTACAGGTTAAGCAAATCAATATCATCTGATTAATGGCTAGCTCAATTCTGATATTAATTTCGGTAGCCTACTTGGTATTGTTGTTTGGCTTTGCTTTTATTTTTAGAAGGTACGATACTTTCTCGAACAGTAAATACGCTTATGCCCTTTCTATATGTGTGTACTGTACCGCTTGGACTTTTTATGGAAGTATAGGCCGTTCGGCAGAAACTGGCTTTGGTTATTTGGGCGTTTATTTAGGCCCAACTATTATTGCACCGCTAATGTTTTTGGTACTCACCAAAACTATTAAAATTAGTAAATATTTAAGAATTTCATCATTAGCGGATTTTATTTCGGCTAGGTATGGTAAAGACACCAGCATAGGAACCATAGTAACTATTTTATCAATTCTTATCGTTATTCCATATATTTCTATTCAGCTAAAAGCTTTGGATCTTAGTTTTAACTTGCTTTCGCAAAATTATGTTGAGGTAAAAGATTTTGGAAAAGGTAAAATAATATCCGACCCTTCCTTATATTTTGGTATTATCTGTGCTCTTATCAGTTGTATTTTTGGTACCGTAAAAGCTGCGCCAACAGATAGGCACCCGGGCGTAATATCGGTTGTAGCAGTAGAATCTATTTTTAAACTACTCGCCTTTTTAGTGGGTGCCATTGTAATTATATTTTACTTGAGCGATGGTGTTGGTTCAATTTTTAAAAACTACCAAAGTCTTAGCCTTAATAACGAACTATTAGATCTTAAAAAACTAACACAAAACGGTAATCAATGGTTTTGGATTTCCTTTATTTCTGCCTTTGCTTTTTTGTTGTTGCCCAGGCAGTTTCATATGTCGGTTATTGAAAATAAAGATGTAGAACACGTAAAATTTGCCAGTTGGTTTGTTCCCTTATATCTTTTTGCCATTTCTATTTTTGTGGTGCCTATTGCGCTTAAAGGTATTTTTATATTTGGCAATACTATTCCGCCCGACACTTATTTTACCAATTTATTGCTCTCCGAAAACCTTTATGTTATTGCACTAATTGTATTTATTGGCGGTATTGCAGCAAGTACAGGTATGATGATTAGTTCGTTAATTAGCCTTAGTATTATGATGAGTAATCACTTGCTATTGCCATCACTATTAAAATTTAAAACCCTAAGTTTTTTTAAGTTAGAAGATCAAATTGTACAATTTAGGCGCTTGCTTATTTTTGTAATATTAATGCTTTCTTATTTATTTTATAAGCATTACGCAATCAATTATTCATTGGTTTCTATTGGCTTAATCAGTTTTGTAGGCATCTGTCAACTTATTCCATCATACTTATTGGGCTTGTATTGGAAACCAGCCAATTCAAAAGGTGCAAAAGCAGGCTTGCTTACTGGCATCGCAATTTGGGCTTATACTTTACCAGTTGTTAATTTGTGCGAAATCGGCATACTTAATCAATCGCTTTTAACAGAAGGTCTTTTGGGATGTTCATTTTTAAAACCACAAGCCTTTTTAGGGATTGAAGGTATGGATCCTATTTCGCTAAGTTCATTTATAAGTTTAACCACCAACTTAACGATAACCTGCATTGTATCTTTAAACACAAAAAGAAAACCATTAGAAATTTCTCAATCCGACATCTATCTTCATCCTAACAAATACGTAAATAAAAACAAAGTAAGCGTACTTTCAAGTCAAGCAAATTTTGAAGAATTAAAAAGCGTACTGAATGAAATTTTAGGAACCACTAAAGTAGAATTGTTGTTAGATAATTACTTGAAGGTAAATAATATGGAACGTTTTCAAGAGTATGCGGACACTGCTTTAATACAATATATTGAAAATTATTTAACTGGATCATTAGGTTCTGCTGGCACACGCATAATTTTAGATAACATTGTACAACACCAACCAGTGCAACCCGAACTGTTATTTAACGTACTAGATCAAACCAACCAACTATACGAATATGCAAAAGAGTTAGAAGAAAAACAAGCAGAACTAACAATAAAAACCGATCAACTTTTTGAAGCCAACAATAAACTGATTGAATTGGATCAATTGAAAAATGAATTTATTTCGAACATTACACACGAATTGAGAACCCCACTTACCAGCATACATTCTTTAGCAGATACGTTAAATAGGTATGAACTAACCGAAGCAGAAGAAACAAAAGTGATTCGTATTATCAAAAAAGAGTCGGAGCGAATTTCTAATTTAGTAAACCAAGTGTTAGATTTAAGAAAGTTAGAAACCGTTGATGATGTAAAACTGGAGCGGTTTAATGTAAAAAAATTGTTGAAAGAAGTGATTGAAAGTTTGGAGGGAAGATTAGAAAATAGAACCATAAAATTAAAGGGAGACAAAATTGAGCTCTATTCTGACTTTAATAAATTAAAACAAATTATTTTGAATATATTTACAAATGCTGTTAAATTTACTGATGCTAAAACTGGGCAAATAAAGGTGCGCTTAGAAAAAAGCAACGGAATGGTGAAACTACAAATTACAGATAATGGCGTGGGCATACCTGCGCAAGATTTGTTATATGTGTTTGATAGATTTTACCAAGCCAGTAATGTTAATAAAGCAAATAAAGAAGGTACAGGCTTGGGCTTGTCTATTTCTAAGCATCTTACAGAATTACTAAAAGGAAACATTTATGTAAATAGCATAGAACATGAAAACACAAAATTTACCATAGAAATTAAAGATTACGCCTAACATTTTTCAAACAAAACCAATTAAAATGAAAAATAAAAAAGTGCTAATAGTAGATGACGAGGAGAATATTATTTTTGCCTTACAGCTTTTACTTAACAAAGCCGGCTACAAAGTAGAAAGTGCTAATAACGGCAACCAGGCCATTAAACAATACGCCAACTTTAAACCCGATGTTATTTTGTTGGATATAATGATGCCAGAATTAGATGGTTACGAAACCGCAAAACAGATTAGAGCCTTAGATGATAAGTCGGAAACAAAAATTGTATTTTTAACTGCAAAAGGAACCCTGTTTGATAAGATGAAAGCTTACGAAAACGGAGGAGACGATTTTATTGTAAAACCTTGCAGTAACGAAAAAATCTTAGAAAAAGTAGCGCTTTAACTTCATTATAAATATACAAATCTATATATTTGGATGTTTAAATTCAACTATCATGACAACACAAATTAAAGACTTAGACCATTACAAATCACTATACGCTAAAAGTGTAAAAGACCCAGAAGGTTTTTGGAAGAATGAAGCAGATACATTTACCTGGTTTAAACCTTATAATAAAGTATGCGAATGGAATTTTAAAGAGCCTAATGTAAAATGGTTTCTAAATGGTAAAACCAATATTACTTATAATTGCTTAGACAGGCATTTGGAAAGCAGGGCCGACCAAACGGCTATACTTTGGGAACCTAACAACCCAGAAGATGCAGCAAAAAAAATTAGCTATCAACAATTACACAACGATGTTTGCCAATGCGCAAACGGCTTAAAATCTTTAGGGGTAAAAAAAGGCGATCGTGTAGTGTTTTATATGCCAATGGTTCCTGAGTTGGCAATTGGTGTGTTGGCTTGCGCCAGAATTGGTGCAATACATTCGGTAGTATTTGCTGGCTTTTCTGCCCAAGCATTGGCCGATAGAGTTGATGATGCCACCGCAACGGTAATTATTTGTTCTGACTATAATAAAAGAGGTGCAAAAAATATTGCCGTAAAACAAGTGGTTGACGATGCTATGGATATTGGATGTAATAGTGTTGAAAAAGTAATTGTACATAAAAATACTGGTGGAGCAACCAACTGGAGCGACGACTGCGATATGTGGTGGCACGATTTGGTTGACGGCCAAAGCAAAACTTGCGAAGCAGAACCGATGGATAGTGAAGATATGTTGTTCATCTTATATACTTCTGGTTCAACAGGTAAACCAAAAGGCGTGGTGCATACCGTTGGCGGTTATATGGTGTATACTTGTTTTAGTTTCCGCAATGTATTTCAATATAAAGAAAACGACGTTTATTGGTGTACGGCAGATATTGGTTGGATAACCGGTCATTCTTACATTGTTTACGGTCCACTTTTAGCCGGCGCAACTACTATGATGTTTGAAGGGGTACCCACTTTTCCTGATGCAGGCCGCTTTTGGGAAATTTGCGAAAAACATAAAGTGAACCAGTTTTATACCGCACCAACTGCTATAAGAGCTTTAATGGCTAAAGGAGATGAGTGGCCCGCCAAATACGATTTATCTGCTTTAAAAATATTAGGTTCGGTAGGCGAACCCATAAACCAAGAGGCTTGGCATTGGTACGATAAACATATTGGCAAAGGCAAAGCTCCAATTGTTGACACTTGGTGGCAAACCGAAACTGGCGGCATTATGATAACACCATTGCCCGGCATTACCGACACAAAACCAACTTACGCATCCTACCCATTACCCGGCATACAACCTGTTTTGGTAGATGCGGATGGCAACGAATTGGAAGGTAATAATGTTGAAGGCTTGTTGTGTATTAAGCATCCGTGGCCTTCAATTATCAGGACTACTTATGGCGATCACGAACGTTGCAGACAAGTATATTTTTCTGCTTTTGAAAACATGTATTTTACAGGCGATGGCGCAAGAAAAGATGAAGAAGGAAGGATAAGAGTAATTGGCAGGGTAGATGATGTGATAAACGTTTCTGGCCATAGAATGGGCACGGCCGAAGTTGAAAATGCAATTAACGAACATCCGAACGTAATAGAAAGTGCCGTAGTTGGTTATCCGCACCACATAAAAGGGCAAGGTATTTATGCTTACGTTATCAGTCAAAATAAAAATTTAGATGATGATTTTAAGAAAGAAATTTTAGCCGTAGTTACCCGTGAAATTGGCCCAATTGCCAAGCCCGACAAAATTCAGTTTACCACAGGTTTGCCTAAAACCCGATCAGGTAAAATTATGCGCCGCATATTGCGTAAAATTGCCAGTAACGAAACCGCTAACTTAGGCGATACTTCCACTTTGTTAAACCCCGATGTGGTAGATGCTTTAATTGAGGGTGCGAAGTAATAAATTTTTAAAGCTTGTTTAATAAACCTTATGGTATGATTAATTGCGAAGCTTTGAAGCTTTGTAATTGCCTTATGTTACAAGCAAAACATAATATGAAAAATAAAGCATTTTCAAGATGTCAAGTAATGTTATTTTAGGTTGATGGTATTCTTTCTTTAAATACAATAATCTATCACGTTATTTTTAAGATCTTTTAATTGCTCCTTCTTTTTCTTACAATAAGCACTTGTTCCGAACTGAAAGTCATGTAGGAGAAGTCGTAAATATGGTGATAAAATTTTCCAGCTTTGTTTATGGAGTAAGCAGTTATATAGTTAAAGTTAAATTTCTTTTTATCGAGGATAATGCGATCTATTTTAACCTGCATTTTATGTTTGCCGATAATTTCAAGCAGTATAGATCTGTTGCGATGAAGGATGCTGTCAATTTTGTTAGCTGCGTTTTGAGTTGCTTTTCTTAACCGAACATTGTATTCGTTTTTACAACCTATTGAACAAAAGATTTTATCAGACCTACCAACGAATTCTTTTTTACAGATTTTGCAGTTCTTTTTCATAATTAAATTTAAAGTAATATAGCTTTTTTAGGCATTAGTTGATTATAATAGTTGCTAACCGTTAATAACGGTTTTAATCGACTAATACTATAACAAATTGATTAATAGTGTTTAAAAAGCCCTATTATTGTTAATATGAAAGCGATAATTTACCATGTTAGGCTCACTAATCGTCGAATTAAGTTTTATCTTCCACCAGAAGCAAAAAAATGGAGAACACGTATCAAGGCAATTCCAGGGCGGTTTTATCATCATCAACAAAAACTGTGGAGTGTGGTAAATACAACGGAAAATTTAGTATTGCTCAAGCAAATATTTGGGGCTTCTTATGAAGAGCAGCATCCTTCCAAAAAAGCTGCAATACCTAAAATTGATTTATCAGAACCAATGAAAAATGAACTAATGCGGGTACAAGAAAAGATTATATTAAAAGGTTACAGCGAAAATACGTGGAAAGCGTACCGTGCCGCATTAACCTATTTCTTTAAATATTTTGAGTGCAGAAACCTAATAGATGTTACCAAGCCAGAAATTGAAAGTTATGTGGCAAAGTGGATTGTGAAATATAAAATTTCGGAAACTAAACAGAATACGATTATTAATGCGATTAAATTTTATTATGAGCAAATTTTGGAGCAGCCACGAGCGCATTATAACATACAAAGGCCAAAAAAATCGCAAACCTTGCCAGGCGTTTTAAGTATGGATGAGGTACAGGCTATATTAAAACAGCCTAAAAATATAAAGCATCAAGCCATTTTATTTACCATCTATTCGGCAGGGCTTCGGTTGGGCGAAGTGCTTAACCTAAGGCTTGAAGATGTGCGCTCGGCAGATGGGTATCTTTTTATTAAAGGAGGTAAAGGAAAAAAAGATAGGCGGACCATTCTTTCCAATCATTTATTAAAAATACTAAGGCAATATTATGTAAAAAATAAGCCTTCCTATTGGTTATTTGAAGGGCAAACAGGTGGCAAGTATAGTGCATCGAGTGTGCAAAGTATTTTTAGAAAAGCCGTTAAAAGTGCCAATGTAAACCCCTGGGCAACCGTGCATACCTTGCGACATTCTTTTGCCACCCACCTTTTACAACAAGGCACTAATTTACGTTACATACAAGGTTTGTTAGGTCATGCTTCTTCTAAAACAACAGAAATTTACACGCATTTGCAGAAAGTAGATAATAGTGTAGTAAAAAGTCCTTTGGATATTATGATGGAAAGTTGTAATTTAGCAGATAGATAGCCGATATATACGCAATAAAAACGATGGAGTTGTGGATATTGAGGTG
>Ga0209303_1001161_pt1 | contig 17202 bp, 16 predicted proteins | sample SidtaG_3_FD_187449 | JGI IMG/M metagenome (GOLD analysis project Ga0209303, IMG submission 187449) | Marine algal microbial communities from Sidmouth, United Kingdom - Sidmouth_Asex1 metaG (SPAdes) (version 2) | ecosystem: Host-associated > Algae > Red algae > Unclassified | place: Sidmouth... | reverse complement strand
CGGCCTGCGCCACCTGCGACGGCTTCTTCTACCGCAACAAGCCGGTGGCGGTGATCGGCGGCGGCAACACCGCGGTCGAGGAGGCGCTGTACCTGTCCAACATCGCCAGCCACGTCACGCTGGTGCATCGCCGTGACAGCCTGCGCGCCGAGAAGATCCTGCAGGATCGGCTGTTCGAGCGCGAACGCGAGGGACGCGTGCGCATCGTGTGGAATCACGTGCTGGACGAGGTGCTGGGCGATGCGGCAGGCGTCACCGGCCTGCGCCTGCGCGCCAGGACCGATGCGGGCGTCGGGGCGAACGGCAAGACGACGGATGCCGAGGCGATCGAGGTGCACGGCGTGTTCATCGCCATCGGCCACCGGCCCAATACCGAACTGTTCGCCGACCAGCTCGACATGGCGAACGGTTACATCCGCGTGAAGAGCGGCACCGACGGCGAGGCCACCGCCACCAGCGTGCCCGGCGTGTTCGCCTGTGGCGACGTCATGGACCATGTCTATCGTCAGGCGATCACCTCGGCGGGCACCGGCTGCATGGCCGCCCTGGACGCCGAGCGCTGGCTGGAGGCGCAGGCCACCGGGCAGCCCGGGTTGAAGACGGTGACCGATGCCCTGGCGAACCCGATCGACGACGATCTGGCGAGGCGCGCCGCCGTATAGAGCGTCATGCGCGAAGACAACGACGTCCCGACCCGGCAGCCAGCCCGGCAGCGAACCCGTCAGCCGACCCTGCAGATCGAAATCCGCGACAGTCTGGGCGATGTGGTGCCGTCGGCCTGGGATGCGCTGGACGCGACCGGCAACCCGTTCGTGCGCCATGCCTTCCTGCACGCGCTCGAGTCCACCGGCTGCCTGGGCGACAGTACCGGCTGGTACCCGCGCTACCTGCTGCTGTGGTCGGGTGCCGAGCAGGGTGACCAGGCGGCCATCGAGGAGCGTGAACTGATCGGCGCGGTGCCGGCCTACGTCAAGACCAACAGCTACGGCGAGTTCGTCTTCGACTGGGCCTGGGCCGATGCCTTCCAGCGCTACGGGCAGGCCTACTACCCGAAGCTGGTGGCCGCCGTCCCGTTCACGCCGGCCACCGGTCCGAGACTGCTGGTGCGGGCCGACCAGTCCGTCGTGGAAACGCGCCACCTGATGGCGAGCGCTCTGCGCCGCTACGCCGAATCCGAGGCGTATTCCAGCGTGCACTACCTGTTCCTGAGCGAACAGGAGCAGCGGCTGCTCACGGAGCAGAAGGCGAATGGACCAGCGGATCAGTCAGCGGACCAGTCAGGGAACGAATCGTCGGATGAGGCGCCGGATGACGACCCCCTTCATCTGGCGCGCCTGGACTGCCAGTACCACTGGAAGAACACCGGCTACGCCTCGTTCGACGATTTCCTGGCCCAGTGCACCTCGAAGCGGCGCAAGACGCTCAAGCGCGAACGGCGCTACGTCAGCGATGCCGGACTACGCCTGGAACGCCGTTCCGGCACCTCGCTGAGCGCTGCCGAGTGGACGACGGTGCACCGGTTCTACAGCGCGACCTTCGATCGCAAGTGGGGCAATCCGTCGCTGACCGAGGCCTTCTTCCGGCGCATGGGCAGCGATTTCGGGCACCACACGCTCATCGTGTTCGCCTACGACCCGAACGACGACACGCCGCTGGAGCCGGTCGCCTGTTCGGTGATGTTCCACGGGGGCGGAACGCTGTACGGGCGCTACTGGGGGTGCCGGCGCGACTACAACGCCCTGCACTTCGAGGCCTGCTACTACCAGGGCATCGAGCATTGCATCGAGCACGGCATCGCGCGCTTCGAGCCCGGCGCCCAGGGCGAGCACAAGATAACCCGCGGGTTCGAGCCGACGTTGACCCGCTCGGCGCACTGGATCTTCCACGACGGCTTTCGGGACGCGGTCGCCAGGTACCTGGACGAGGAGCGACCGCACATGCGGCTGCGCTGCGACGGCCTGACCGAGCTGCTACCTTTCAAGGCCGACATCGGCCCGGTGTAGCGCCTCGCCATGCCCATCCCGTTTCTGGCGTCCGACGATGACGACACGCCGTTCCCGGACGTCTCCACCGCCCTGATCGAGCCGAACGGGCTGCTGATGGCCGGCGGCAACCTGGGCGCCGCCCGCCTGGTGCGTGCCTATCGCCGTGGCGTGTTCCCGTGGTTCGAGGACGGCGAGCCGATCCTGTGGTGGTCGCCGAACCCCCGTTGCGTGATCTGGCCCGACGAGATCAAGGTGTCGCGCAGCCTGGGCAAGACGATCCGGTCCGGCCGCTACCGGATCACCGAGAACCTCGCCTTTCGCAAGGTCATGGAGCAATGCGGTGCGCCACGTGCGGGCTCCACCGGCACCTGGGTGACCGGCGGCATGATCCAGGCCTACTGCACGCTCAACGCGCTCGGCCTGGCCCGCTCGCTGGAGGTGTGGGAAGGCGCCGTTCTGGTCGGCGGGCTGTACGGCATCGACATGGGCCGCGTGTTCATCGGCGAATCGATGTTCTCGCGCGCCAGCGATGCCTCCAAGGCGGCGCTGGTGCACCTTGCCCGAAGCGATCGCTACCGGCTGATCGACTGCCAGCTGGAGACGCCGCACCTGCGCTCGATGGGGGCGGTCACCATCGAGCGTTCGCACTATACCGACCTGCTGGACGCGTTCACCGATCGGGCCGACGAGCGCTGCCTGAACAGGATCGCCGCCCGGCCCGGGCGCTCGGCGCAGGACCTGCGCACCGGCTGAGCGGTCCGGGCCGCCCCCTTTCCGGAGCGGCACCGCCGATCAGGTCTCCAGCGCGTCCACGATGGCCGCCTTGACCGAGGCGAAGTCCGACGCCACGGTGCGGATCGGGTCGTGACCCGCGATGGCGGTCTCCGGATCCTTCAGGCCATGACCGGTCAGCGTGCAGGTGATCAGGCTGCCGGACGGGATGCGCCCGCTTCTCACGTCACGCAGCGCTCCGCACAACGACACCGCCGAGGCCGGCTCGCAGAACACCCCTTCGCGCATGGCCAGCAGCGACTGGGTGGCCAGCAGTTCCTCGTCGGTCACCTCGTCGAACCAGCCGCCGGACTCCTCCACCGCCGCTGCGGCCAGCTTCCAGCTCTGCGGGTTGCCGATGCGGATCGCGGTGGCCAGCGTCTCGGGCCGCTCGACCGGCTCGCCGCGCAGGAACGGCGCGGCGCCGGCGGCCTGGTAGCCGACCATCACCGGACGCCGGTCGGTCAGCGGCGCGTGCAGGTACGGGCACTGCCCGTTGCACAGCGTGCAGCTGGCCGTGTTGTGCCCGGCCGCCTCGCAGTAGCCGATCCAGTAGCCGGAGATGTTGCCGGCATTGCCCACCGGTATGCAGTGGTAGTCGGGCGCCCGGCCCAGCGCCTCGACGATCTCGAACGCGCCGGTCTTCTGGCCCTGCAGCCGATAGGGGTTGACCGAGTTCACCAGTTCCACCGGGGCATTGCCGCCGGCGATCTCCTTGACCAGCCGCATGCCGTCGTCGAAGTTGCCCTTGATCTGCAGCACGATCGCCCCGTGAGCGATGGCCTGCGCCAGCTTGCCCATCGAGATCTTGCCCTCCGGAATCAGCACGAACGCCTTCATGCCGGCACGCGCCGCATACGCGGCTGCCGAGGCCGAGGTGTTGCCGGTGGAGGCGCAGACGATCGCCTGCGCACCCTTCTCGGCCGCCTTGCTGACCGCCATGGTCATGCCGCGATCCTTGAACGAGCCGGTCGGGTTCAGGCCTTCGTACTTGACGTGGATCCGTACCTCGCTGCCGGTCTCGACCGCCAGTTCGCGTGGCAGGTTGACCAGCTCGATCAGCGGCGTGTCGCCCTCGCACAGACTGATCACCGGTGTGTCGTCATCGATCGGCAGACGGTCGCGATAACGTTCGATCAGGCCTTGGTAGCGCATCGGTGGATTTCGTCGGGAAAGGGGTCGGACGGCGTGCAACGCAGCCGTCGAAGGATCGGGCCGGGCGTCAGCCGAGCGTCTCGACGCGGATCACCACGACATCGGCGGTGACGGCGTCGAGCGCCTGCAGTTGCGCCGCCGCCTCGCGCAGCGTGCGCTCGCGCACCTGGCGGGTGAGCAGGATGATCGGCACGGTGACCGGTCCGTCACCGTTCGCACCGGGCTCCTTCTGCAGGATGGCCTCGATGCTGATCTCGGCGGCGCCGAAGATGCCGGCCACGGCCGCCATCACGCCGGGCCGGTCCTCGGCCTCCAGGCGCAGGTAGAACGGTGAATGAAAATCGTCGGACGCCAGCGCGCGCAGAGGTTCGCCGCCTTCGGCCGCGGCGCTGATCGGCGGCAGCGGTGCGCCATCGCGCGCGATGTCGATCAGGTCGGCCACCACCGCCGAACCGGTGGGTCCGGAGCCTGCGCCGGCGCCGTAGTAGAGCGTCGAGCCGACCGCATCGCCGTGCACCACGATGGCATTCATGACGCCATCGACGCTGGCCAGCAGACGCCCGGCGGGAATCAGCGTCGGGTGCACGCGCAGCTCCAGACCGTCGCCACGCCGCCGCGCCACGCCCAGGTGCTTGATGCGGTAGCCGAGTTCGGCCGCGAAGGCGACGTCGACCCGCTCGATCGCCGAGATGCCCTCGGTGACCACGCCGTCGAACTGCAGCGGCGTGCCGAACGCGATCGAGGCCAGGATCGCCAGCTTGTGCGCCGCATCGATGCCTTCGACATCGAACGTCGGATCGGCCTCGGCGTAACCGAGCGCCTGCGCCTCGGCCAGCACGTCGGCGAACTCGCGCCCGTGGCTGGCCATCTCGGACAGGATGAAGTTGCCGGTGCCGTTGATGATGCCCGCCAGCCATTCGATCCGGTTGGCGGCCAGGCCCTCGGCCAGGGCCTTGACGATCGGGATGCCGCCGGCGATGGCCGCCTCGAAGCGCAGCGACACCCCGTGCTCGCGCGCCCGGGCGAACAGCGATTCGCCATGCGTGGCGATCAGGGCCTTGTTCGCGGTGACGACGTGCTTGCCGCTGGCCAGGGCCTGCCGCGTCCAGCCGAGCGCCGGCTGCTCGCCACCGGCCAGTTCGCACACCACGTCGATCGACGGATCATCGAGCAACGCCTGCGCATCCGTCAGGATGTCGAACCGATGGCCGTGCTCGGCGCACCAGGCGCCGGCACGTTCGGCGTCGCGCACCACCGCCGCCTTGATGTGCAGCGACCGGCCGGCCCGCCGTTCGATGTCGGTCGCGCCGTTGCCGAGGATGTCGGCCACACCGCGCCCGACCGTTCCGAGGCCGACCAGGCCGATGTTCAGGGGGGTCAAGCGAGCGCCTCGTGACGAATGCGCCGCACGGGATCGGCGACGTCGGGAGCGCCGTATGATACGTCAATGAAGATGCAACTCGAAAAAGCCGAGGTCCCGCTGATCAGCGCCTATGGGCCGGGCCTGCTGGCGGTCGACGGCACCGACTACCGAGGCAACCTGCTGATCACGCGATCACGCGTCATCGAGCACTGGTTCGATGGCGAGCCGCACGAGTTGAAGGCCGACGATTTCGCTGCGCTGCTCGATACCGCCGAACACGAGGAGCAGGCCGAGATCCTGCTGCTGGGCACCGGCGCCGGTCACGTGTTCGAGCCGATGCGCCTGGCGCCGGCGCTGGCCGCCCGGGGCATCGCGCTCGAGGTCATGAGCACGCGGGCGGCCTGTCGTACCTACAGCGTGCTGGTGAACGAGGACCGCCCGGTCGCCGCGGCGCTGCTGCAGATCAGGGAATGACGGGCGCCTACGCCGTGAACAGCGAGTCGGCCGAGTAGCCGCTGCCCTCGAGCGTGCGGCGCAGCCGCTTCAGCGCCTCCATCTGGATCTGGCGAACGCGCTCGCGCGTGACGCCCAGTTCGCGGCCGACTTCCTCGAGCGTGTTCTTCTCGTGCCCGTTGAGCCCGAAGCGGCGTTCCAGCACCGCGCGCTGCTTGTCCTCGAGCGAGCCGAGCCAATCGTCGATGTTGGCGTGCACGCGTTCGTCCTGCAGCGCCTCCGACGGATCGACGTTGTTCTCGTCCGGAATGATGTCGAGCAGCGAGCGCTCGCCATCCTTGCCGACCGCCACATCGACCGAGCTGACCCGGTCACGCAGTCCCATCAATCGCTGCACGTCGGCCACCGGCTTGTCGGTGACCATGGCGATGTCCTCGCACGTCGGCTCGCGATCCATCGATTGCTGCAGCCGACGTTCCGCCTTGATGTAGACGTTCATCTCCTTGACGACGTGGATCGGCAGCCGGATGGTGCGGGTCTGGTTCATCAGACCGCGCTCGATGGTCTGGCGAATCCACCACGTGGCATACGTGGAGAAGCGGAAGCCGCGCTCGGGATCGAACTTCTCGACCGAATGGATCAACCCCAGGTTGCCTTCCTCGATCAGGTCGAGCAGCGCCAGTCCGCGGTTCATGTAGCGGCGGGCGATCTTGACCACCAGGCGCAGGTTGCACTCGATCATCTTGGCGCGCGATTTCTCGCAACCCTTCTGCGCCAGCCGCGTGTAGCTCTTCTCCTCGTCGGCGGTCAGCAGGCTGGAGTGCTCGATCTCCTTGAGATACATGCGCGTGGCATCCATCTCGCGCCGCGACACGTCGCGAAGCTGGCTCTTCGGCAGCTTCTCGCCATCGTCCGGTACGCGTTCCACCGGTCGGCTGCGGAAGCCGGTGTTGAGTGACTGATTCCAGCTGCTGCCCATGTTGGCGTCCCTTCGAAAGTGTGATGATTCTGAACTTTCGTAAATGTTATGACAACCTACTGCAGCTTATTCACCTAACTCATTGGATTTCACAGTTGTTTCTGTACAACAAGTGTGAATGACTGGTCATGAAACCAGTGTTTCAGGGCCGGACGAACTGCAGCGGGTCCAACGGCGCCGGTTGACCGGCTCGACGCACCTCGAAGCTCAGCACCGACTCGGAGGCCTCGTTGGCTCCCAGGCTGGCGATCGGGTCGCCGGCGCGCACCACGTCGTCCTCGGTCACGAACAGCCGGTCGGCGTGGGCGTAGGTGGTCATCAGTCCCTCCTCGTGCCTCAGGATGACCAGGTTGCCGCCATCCCCGGTCAGGCTCTTGCCCGAATAGATGACCGTACCGTCAGCGGCCGCGCGCACGTCCTGCCCCGGCAGCCCGGCGATGTCGATGCCCTGCCCGTCCACGCGATCGGGCGAGAACCCGCGAGCCACCTGCCCCAGCGTGGGCCAGACCCAGCCACCGGCCGGGCGCGAAGGCTCCCCCATGCCGCCCGGTACCGGCGTGTAGGCCGCCAGCGGTTCGCCGGCGTCGGGCAGGGGGCCCAGATCGTCGGGGATCACCTCCTCTTTCGGATAGCCGCCCTGCGGGGCCTGCCAACGAGCCTCGCGAATCACCATGTCGGGTGCCCCATCCGGTCCCGTCGCGCCCGATCCGCTCGCGTCCGGCATCCGGTTCGTCGGCGCTCCGGGCACGCCCTCCTGAAACCGCTCGGCCTGCCGAGCCGGCGCTGTGGCGATCACCGTGGTCGGCTGCTGCACGCCAACCCCGGCGGGAGCGGCCGGCGCCGGCGCGAGCAGCGGCTCCGCCGGCGGGGAGGGAGCGACCGCCACCCGAGCGGATCGCGAGTCGGACAGACGCTCCGGCCCGGCCGCCAACCGCGCACGCTGGCGCACCTCGTCGGGCAGTTCGGTCCCGGGGCGTACGTTGATGCGCATGCCGGCACGCAGGCCGATGTCGCTCACCCCGGGATTCAATGCCGCCAGTTCGGCCGTCTCGAGCCGGTAGCGGAACGCCACCGTCTCGAGCGTATCGCCGGCCTGCACCACGTGCATGTTGGGATAGAAGCGCAGCTTCTCCAGCTCGGACTCCACCTGCACGGTGGTCAGACCCGTGCAGCCGCCGACCAGCAGGCCCACGAGCAGCAGCGTGCTCGGCAGGGCAAGGCGGACCGGGAGTCGGGAAGTCGTCATCATCGTGCCGAAGTGTAGTAAGCCCCTCACGACTTGCCGGAAAGAAACGGCACGAACGTCACGTCGCTGATGGTACGCCGCGTGAATCCGTGGCGCTCGCGCGTCACCACCGTCAGCGACTGCTTGCCCAGGCGCTGACCGAGCGGCAGGATCAATCGCCCGCCGGGGGCAAGCTGTTCGAGCAGTGGCTCGGGGATGTCACGCGGCGCGGCGGTGACCACGATCCCGTCGAAGGGTCCCTGTTCGCTCCAGCCCCATCCGCCGTCGCTGTAGCGGCTGTACACGTTGCGGTAGTCCAGTGCCTCGAAACGCCGGCATGCCCGGTCCAGCAGCACCTCGATGCGCTCCACCGTGAACACCGCATCGACCAGCTGCGACAGGATGGCGGCCTGGTAGCCGGACCCGGTGCCCACTTCCAGCACCCGGCGCACCGGACGCTCGGCATCGTTCTCCAGCAGGACCTCGGTCATGCGGGCCACCACCCAGGGCCGCGAGATGGTCTGCCCCTCGCCGATCGGCAGCGAGACGTCCTCGTAGGCGCGGGTCTGCAGCATGTCGTCCACGAACAGGTGACGCGGCACGCTGGCGAAGGTATCCAGCACCCGCTCGTCCTGGATGCCCTGCTCGGCCAGCCGGTCGATCATCCGGTCGCGGGTGCGCTGGGAGGTGAAGCCGATGCCGCGGATCTGCGAGCGCGTGGCGATCATGACGCCCGGCCCGGATCGGCCGGGTCGTCAGGGGTCGGGTCCAAGTGGGCCAGCCAGTCGCGCACCGGCTGCACGCTGTCGTCACGCGTCAGATCGATGGTCAACGGCGTGACGGATACGAAACCGTCGTCGGTAGCGCCGAAATCGGTGTCCCCACCCTCGCTGGACACCTCGCCCGCCGCGCCGATCCAGTACAGCGTTTCGCCGCGCGGGCTCTCCATGCGGGTCGCGCCCTGCGACGGGTGGCGCGACCCCAGGCGCGTGGCGCGCAGTCCGCGAATCTGCTCCAGCGGGCGGTCCGGCACGTTGACGTTCAGGATGGTGTCGGACGGCAACGGCACTTCCCGAAGGTGCGCCAGCAGGTTGACCACCACGGCCGCCGCGGTCTCGAAATGCACGGGCCGGTGGCTGGCCATCGACACCGCGATGGCCGGCTCCCCGAGGCTGCGCCCCTCGATGGCCGCCGCGACCGTGCCCGAGTACAGCACGTCGTCGCCCATGTTCGGACCGTCGTTGATGCCGCTGACCACCATGTCCGGGCGCTCGTCGAGCAGGCCCGACAGGGCGATGTTCACGCAATCGGTGGGCGTGCCCTCCACCGACCAGATCCTGTCACCGTGATCGCGCACGTGGATCGGATGCGATAGGGTCAACGAATGGCTGGCGCCGCTTCGATTGCGGTCCGGCGCCACCAGGGTAACTTCGCCCAACGCGGTCAGGGCCGTTCGCAGCGTACGAATGCCGGGCGCCAGGTAACCGTCGTCGTTGGAAAGCAGGATACGCATGCAACCGGTGTCGGAAAGCCGTCGAGGACGACGAGTATCCAGTGAATTTAGTCCGCCCGCGTGGTTGCGCAACCCGCACGTGCAGACGATTCTCGCCGCGCGGCTCGTCCGCCCGCCCCTGCCGGCGCTTCGGCACGAGCGCCTGGAGCTTCCCGACGGGGATTTCCTGGACCTGGTGCATGCCGGTGAAGCGACCGGCATCCGCCCTACCGTCTGCCTGTTCCACGGCCTGGCCGGCGGACTGTCGTCCAGCTACGTGGCCGGCGCGTTCGGTGCGCTGACGGCGCTCGGCTGCCGCATCACGCTGATGCACTGGCGCGGCTGCTCGGGCGAACCGAACCGGCTGGCGCGCTCGTACCATTCCGGGGCGACCGAGGATATCGCCCGCATGGCCGCGCTGCTGGCCGAGCGCCACCCCGGCTCGCCGTTGATCGGGCTCGGCTACTCGCTCGGCGGCAACGCGCTGCTGACCTACCTGGGCCAGAGCGGCCAGAGCGCCGGCTTCGATGCGGCCATCGCGATCAGTCCACCACTGGTGCTGGCGGTCGGTGCCGACACGCTGTCGCGCGGCGCCGCACGTGGCTACCAGCGCTTCCTGCTCGGACTGATGCGGGCCCATCACGAGGCCAAGCGCCGCGCACGCCCGGAACTGGAACTGCCGGTGGCCGACACCTCGCTGGACACGTTCTGGGCATTCGACGATGCGCTGACCGCTCCGCTGCACGGCTTCGACGGCGTGCACGACTACTACGAGCGCTGCAGCGCTCGCCGCTGGCTGGGCGGCATACGCCGACCGGTGCACATCCTGTCGGCGGTCGACGATCCGTTCTTCTCCGAGGCGATCCTGCCCGAGCCGGACGAGCTGGCGCCCGGCACGGTGCACGAGGTGTCGGTTCACGGTGGTCACGTGGGGTTCCTGGACGGCTGGCGTCATCGCTGGCTGGACGGGCGCATCGCGGAGCTGGTCGACACCGGTCGGTCAGAGTGACATCGCGTGTCCGGCGTCCGTATCGGTTGCCGTAGTCTCGACGGGCCAACGCAAGCGGACCCGCATGAGCAATTCGTCGCGCAACATCGCCATCATCGGCCTGGGCAGTTTCGGCATCTCGCTGGCCAGGCAACTGGATCGCTTCGGCGACCACGTGCTCGGCATCGACCGTTCGGAATCGCGCGTTTCCTCGATGACCGAGATCCTGCACCGCTCGTTGATCATGGATGCGCGCGACGAGCTGGCCATGAAGGAGGCCGAGCTGTCCAGCTACGATGTGGTGGTGATCGCGACCTCGTCCGACCTGGAGAGCAGCGTGCTGGCCTGCATGAACGCCCGGCAGGTCGGTGCCAGGACGATCTGGGCCAAGGCCGGTTCGGCCACCCACGCACGCATCCTCGAAAAGCTCGGCATCGACCGGTTGCTGGAACCCGAGCGCGAGTACGGCGAGCACATCGCCCACATGCTGCACAACGAGGCGATCGGTGACTACATCAACCTGGCCGCTTCGCTGTACGTGGCCACGGTACGCATCGGCAAGCGCCGCGCCGGCAAGCGGCTGGAGGAGCTGAAGCTGCTCGAACGGCATCAGCTGCACTGCCGTGGCCTGGTGCGCGACGACACCTTCATCGCGTGCGAGGCGGACACGCCGATGCTGGCCGACGATGCCCTGCTGGTGGTCGGCAAGCGCGAGGACATGCGCGCCTTCGCCGAAAAGCAGTGATGACCAGCGGCGGCCTGTCGATGCGATTGCCGCCGCCGGCGGTACTCGCCCTGCTGTACGCCGCGCTGATCACCGTCGGCGCGGCGATCCTGATGCTGCCCGTCTCCTCGGTCGAGCCGCTGGACTGGTCCGAATCGCTGTTCATGGCCACCTCGGCGGTGACCGTCACCGGTCTGGTGGTGGTCGATCCGGGCACGGCGCTCACAGGCTTCGGCCAGGCGGTCATCGCCACGCTGATCCAGCTCGGCGGCCTGGGCCTGATGACCTTCGCGGTACTGGTGATCGGCACGCTCGGCCTGCCCGTGGGCCTGTCGCAGAAGATCTTCCTGCGCGAGGACCTGGGCAGCACCTCGCTGTCGGAGCTGATCAGCCTGGTGGCCGTCATCATCAAGGTCGTGCTGGTGGCCGAACTGGTCGGCACGATCGTGCTGGCGTTCGTGTTCGTGCCCGACTTCGGCTGGGCACAAGGCTTGTGGCTGTCGCTGTTCCACGCGATATCGGCGTTCAACAACGCCGGCTTCTCGCTGTTCTCGAACAGCCTGGTGGATTACGTCCTGGATCCGATCGTGAACATCTCGGTGCCGCTGATGTTCATCATCGGCGGACTGGGATTCCTGGTGCTGTCGGACGTGCTCAGGCTGCGCCGCTGGCGCCGCTTCACGCTGCACACGCGCATCATGCTGACCGGTACGCTGGCGCTGATCCTGCTGCCGTTGCTGGGCTTCAGCGTGCTCGAATGGAACAACCCGGGAACGCTGGGCCAGCACGCCGGCGCCGGCGCGCGCCTGACCGAGGCCTGGTTCCACACCGTCACCACCCGCACCGCCGGCTTCAACACCGGCGACACCGCGGCACTGACCGACGCCTCCACGCTGCTGACCGTGGTGCTGATGATCATCGGCGGCGGCACCACGTCCACCGCCGGCGGCATCAAGGTCACCACGTTCGTGGTGCTGCTGCTGGCCACCGTCGCCTTCCTGCGCCGGCAGACCGAGCTGCGCGCGTTCGGTTTCTCGATCGGCCTGGACCAGGTGCTCAAGGTCATGGCGCTGCTCACGCTGAGCCTGTTCGCCCTCATCACCGCGCTGTTCGCACTGCTGGCCACGCAGGAGGGCATACCGTTCCTGATCCTGCTGTTCGAGACGGCCTCCGCGTTCGGCACGGTAGGCCTGAGCCAGGGGGCGACCGGCGAGCTGGATCACCTGGGGCGGGCCATCGTCTGCGTGCTGATGTTCATCGGACGCGTCGCCCCGCTCACGCTCGGCTTCTTCCTGGCCATGGCGGTGGCACCGCGGGTGCGCTATCCGGCCAGTCCGATCCATCTGGGTTGAGCCCTGGGTCGAGTCCTGGGTCGAGTCCTGGGTCGAGCCCTGGGTCGAGCCCCGGGTCGAACCTGCGGGGATTGCCGATTGACAGGGTTGTCATGCCCCTACATATTTCGTCGACGCGAATCAACGGAGCATTCCCGCATGGCCTCTTCCGGTTCTCCCGATCGCCCCGCCGCCGTGCCGCCGGTCGCTCATGACGGCCCGGGCACCGCGCAACCCCTGCCCCGCGCCGGTTCCGCCGGATCCGCCGCCTCGCGCCGCCGCTTTCTCGGCACGGCCGCCGCCGGGACCGCGGCGACCCTGCTGGCCGGTGCGCCGGCGATCGCGCAAGACGTCAGGCGATGGAAGATGGTCACGGCGTGGCCGAAGAACCTGCCCGGCCCCGGGGTTGCCGCGCAGATGCTCGCCGATCGCATCACGACGCTGTCCGGCGGGCGCATCGAGGTCGAGCTGTTCGCCGCGGGCGAGATCGTGCCGGGCAACGGCGTGTTCGACGCGGTGTCCGAAGGCACCGCCGAGCTGTATCACGCGGTCCCGTCGTACTGGGGCTCGAAGAGTCGCGGCATCCTGCTGTTCGGCTCGCAGCCGTTCGGGCTGACCGCCGACGAGCAGATCGGCTGGATGCTGCACGGCGGCGCGCAGGCGCTGTACGACGAGATGTACGCCCGTTTCGACCTGAAGCCCTTCCTGTGCGGCAATTCCGGGCCGCAGTGGCAGGGCTGGTTCCGCGAGCCGATCGAGTCGGTCGATGACCTGAAGGGCCTGAAGTACCGCACCACCGGCCTGGCCTCGGAAATGTGTTCGAAACTCGGCATGGCCGTGCAGGCGATGGGCGGTGGCGACATGTTCCAGGCGTTGCAGTCCGGTGCGCTGGATGCCGGCGAATTCATCGGGCCGTGGACCGACAGCGCGCTGGGCTTCTATCAGGTGGCCAAGCACTACTACTGGCCGGGGGTCGGCGAACCGTCGTCGGCCGAGGAGTGCGCCGTCAACGCCGACGTGTGGGTCGACCTGCCGGAGGATCTGCAGCAGGCGGTGGCGTTCGCGTGCGAAAGCCTCTACAACCCGGTCTGGACCGAGTACACCACCCGGCACGCGCAGGCGCTGGCGCAACTGGTCGACGAACAGGGCGTGCAGGTGCACGAACTGCCCGCGGACATCGTCACCGCGATGGGCACCGCGGCCACCGAGGTGCTCGACGAGCTGCGCCAGGACGAGGACGAGCTGGTCGTGCGCATCGTCGAGAGCTTCGAGGGCTATCGGGCGTCGGTCGGCCGCTACAAGGGCTACGCGGACAGCGGCCAGATGAACGCGCGCGCCCGGGTGCTCGGGTTCTGAATCCCTCGGTGACCGCCCGGCGGTAGCGACGTCCCGTGCAAGCCCTCGAAGGCATCGCCGACCGACTCGACACGCTGAACCGGTGCGTCGGGCTTGCGGTACGCTGGGCCGCGCTCGCGATGGTGCTGATCCAGTTCGCGATCGTGCTGCTGCGCTACGTGTTCGGCATCAGCGACATCGCGGTCGACGAGAGCGTGCTCTACCTGCACGCCGCGTTGTTCATGCTCGGTGCCGGCTACACGCTGCTGGTCGATGCTCATGTGCGGGTGGACATCTTCCAGTCGAAGGCCGGCGCGCGCGGCAAGGCGGCGATCGACCTGTTCGGCCACCTGTTCCTGTTGATGCCTTCGATGCTGGTGATCGCGTGGTGGTCCTGGCCGTCGGTCAGCAACGCCTGGGCGATCCGCGAGGGCGCGCTGTCGGTCGGCGGCATTCCGGCCGCCTTCCTGCTCAAGACGCTGATCCCGCTGTTCTGCGCACTGTTGCTGGTGCAGTCGTTGTCCTTGATGCTGCGAGCGGTCGCAACGCTTGCCGGAGCGTCCTCATCGACTGGTGAAGGGCAAGCTCCTCGCGGATGAGCGATCCCTCGTCCTCGCTCGACCTGCTGATGTTCGCAGCCTTGATCGGCTGCATCCTGCTCGGCTTTCCGGTCGCGTTCAGCATCGCCGGTATCGCGGTCGGCTTCGCCTTCCTGGGATCGCTCACCGGGGCGATGGACCTGTCGCTGCTCGGTGCGCTCGGCCAGCGCGTGTTCGGCGTGCTGACCAACAAGGTGCTGATCGCGATTCCGCTGTTCGTGCTGATGGGCATGGTGCTGGAGAAGAGCCGCATCGCCGAGGAGCTGCTGGAGAGCATGGCGCATGTCTGCGGCCGCCTGCCCGGGGGCCTGGGCGTGTCGGTGGTGCTGGTCGGCGCGTTGCTGGCGGCCTCGACCGGCATCGTCGGCGCGACCGTCATCGCGATGGGCCTGATCGCGCTGCCGACCCTGCTGCGCGCAGGGTACGAGCGGGCCTTCGCGTCGGGCATCGTGTGCACCGCCGGCACGCTGGGGCAGATCATCCCGCCCTCGACCCTGCTGATCATCCTGTCGGACGTGATGTCGAACGGCTACCAGCAGGCGCAGTACGAACAGGGCAAGTTCTCGGTCGAGACGATCTCGGTCGGCGACGTGTTCGCCGCCGCGCTGCTACCCGGATTCGTGCTGGTGGGGCTGTACCTGGCCTACACGCTGGCGCGCGCGTGGCTTCGGCCGGGTGACGCACCGGTGGCGCTCCTGGAGGAGAGCACCGTCGTCCACGCGGGCGCACTCGGCGCGATCCTGGCACCGGTGGCCTTGATCGTGGCGGTGCTCGGCTCGATTCTCGGGGGTGTGGCCACCCCGACCGAAGCGGCCTCGATCGGCGCGGTCGGTGCGATCCTGATGGCCGGACGACGCCAGGGAGTGCCGGGCCGGACCGTGATGGCCGGCGCGCTTGCCCTGGGCCTGCTCGCGATCGCCGCCAGCCTGTTCCCGGTGCGCCTGCAAAGAAGCGATGCCACGCTCGGTGACTGGGGGCTCGGCGGGCTGTACGCGGTACTCGCCCTGGTCGGGCTCGCGGTCATCGTCCTGTCGTTGCGAGCCCTGCTCCGCCGCTCGCTGCTCGGCCCCGCGCTCACCGCCACGATGACGGTGACGTCGATGATCTTCGCCACGATCATCGCGGCCAGCGTCTTCTCGCTGGTGTTCGTCGGACTGGGCGGGGAGCAGCGCGTCGAGACGGTCCTGCAGTCGATGCCGGGCGGGCCCGACGGCGCGTTGCTGTTCTGCCTGGCGCTGATCTTCGTGCTCGGCTTCTTTCTGGACTTCGTGGAGATCAGCGTGATCCTGCTGCCGCTGATCGTGCCGGGCCTGGTCCTGATGGGGCACGATCCGCTGTGGCTCGCCGTGCTGATCGCGATGAACCTGCAGACCTCCTTCCTGACACCCCCGTTCGGCTTCTCGCTGTTCTACCTGCGCGGCGCGGCACCGCCGGAGATCACCACCTTCGACATCTATCGCGGGGTGGTGCCGTTCATCGGATTGCAGCTTGCAGGCATCGGTATCGTATGGTGGTTGCCGCGCATCGCCACCTGGCTGCCGGACCTCGTTTGAGCAGGACCCTTCGCCATCCCCGCCATGATCCGTGAACCGACCCTGCCGGCAGGCACCGCCTCCGCCCTGTTCGATCTGACCGGCAGGACGGCGCTGGTCACGGGCGCCAGCCGTGGCATCGGCCGGACGATCGCCGTCGGGCTAGCCTCCGCCGGCGCGGACGTGGTCGTCACCGCGCGAGATGCGGTGGCGCTGCACGACATCGCCTCCGCCGTGCGGGCCACCGGCAGGACCTGTCACGAACAGCGACTCGATGTCGGCGAGCTGGACTCGATCCGGGACCTGTTCGCCCGGCTGGCCCGCGACGGCGTGGCGCCCGACATCCTCGTCAACAACGCAGGCATGGAGCAGGTCTGCCCTTCGGTCGAGGTGGACGAGGCGCTGTGGGACAGGATCATGGACACGAATCTCAAGGGGGCATTCTTCGTCGCGCAGCAGTTCGCGCGCACCGTGCTGGCGGCGCAAGGGCACGGCAGCATCATCAACCTCGGATCGCTCACGTCGGCGGTCGGGGTTCCCACCGCGGCGCCCTACACCTCCTCCAAGAGCGGCCTGCTCGGCATGACCCGGGCGCTGAGCACCGAATGGTCGCCCGCCGGCATCCGGGTCAACGCGATCGGTCCCGGCTACTTCAGGACCGAGCTGACCGAGGCGTTCTACCGGGACGCCGACTGGCAGGGTGCCATGCTCGACAGGATTCCTATGAAGCGATTCGGTGCGCTCGAGGACCTGATCGGTATCGCGGTGTTCCTTGCCGGGGACGCCTCGGCCTACGTCAGCGGCCAGATCTTCTACGTCGATGGCGGCTACCTGGCATCCATCTGACGGCTCCCGTCACGGACCTCGAACCCGACAACCCGTTGCATGTCCCGATGAGCGTCCCCCCCCTTGGAAGAGCTGCGGCTGAAAGCGCGATGCCATCCACCTGCAGCAACGTGTGCTGGCGGGGGTCGAGCACCGGTCGATGGAAACCACCATCCTGGGTCGCCGATCCACCCTGCCGGTCGCACTGTCGCCGACCGGGCGTTCGTCGAACGGCTTGTCCGGCGGGCAGAGGCTGCCGGCATCCGCGGCTCGGACATCCATGACCTCGTCGAGGGAGGCCTCACGCTGGTAGGCTGTGCGGCGTTCGACACCGAACTGCAGGACGCGGTGCCACCGCTTCTCACGATCGTCGACCGGATCGTCGACCGGATCGTCGTTGAGACGATCGAGATCGATTCCGCTCGCGATCGGCATGACACGCTGG
>Ga0209303_1001157_pt1 | contig 17239 bp, 14 predicted proteins | sample SidtaG_3_FD_187449 | JGI IMG/M metagenome (GOLD analysis project Ga0209303, IMG submission 187449) | Marine algal microbial communities from Sidmouth, United Kingdom - Sidmouth_Asex1 metaG (SPAdes) (version 2) | ecosystem: Host-associated > Algae > Red algae > Unclassified | place: Sidmouth... | reverse complement strand
ACGTCGTTATCGTATGTTCGAGTAGCTAGCTACACTTCACATACTCTGCCTTGTCTAAATATCAAACACCTTGCTGTAAAAATAACCTCGAAAGATCAACAGAGCCTAATGCCAATTGAATTAATAAATTGATCACTTAGCGATAATTTAAAGGGTTATAAGCACAGATTTTACGTTCCAAACAAAATCTAAGTACATCCATCCATGTATGCAAGGCATTGATTAAGATAATAGTTATTCTTGGTAACATCTCCTGCGTTACCCTATTATCCTACATCCATGTAGGAACCTCATCAATACCAATAACGATGCTTATAAGCCTTTAAAAATCGCCCTTGGGAGCTCATTAGAACACTGGTAACTTCACAAAATAAATGAAACATAGCCAACTATGTTTAAATTATTTCGTTTGTTCTAGGATTTCTAATTCAGCTCTAAGTGACTAATTCTTTATTTGACTTGGTATAAATTAGTTTTAGAAACGTTTATAGGAGCGTTTTTAACTTTATTATTTTTTAAAATTGTTCTTTAAATATGGTTTTCAACAATAAGTTTTTCATACAAAACAAAGCGATTGGTTGTCCTTAATACAATAACTGAAATATTGTAAAAACATACACGCAAAAAATCAAAAAAACTGACGTTAACTTCTCTTTTACCTTACAAGAAAGCTTTCATATATATACCCGTTACCACTCAAAGTGCTCGAAACATGCATCTTGAATAGGAATGGGAACGGGTATAAATGTACAAATATAAGAAAACTTTAACTGTAAGTTTAATTAACTAGGAAATATTTTATTTTTTTGCCATAGATTACTAAAAATACGATCAACGGTAAGTGAAGCTGCTTTTGAAAATTTTTCAGCTAAGCCTTTTTTAACCACATATTTAATGGCAATCACCTTTTTAGATTTATTTGCTAACTGCAAGTAATCGTCACTCGTTTGAATGTCATCAACCAGCCCAAGTTCCTTAGCTTTTAATCCAAACCAATGTTCGCCAGTAGCAACTTTACCTATTTCAAGTGTAGGTCGATGCTCTGAAACAAATCCCTTAAAGAGTTGATGTGTTTCTTCTAATTCCTCATTAAATTTTTCGCGACCTTTATCAGTATTTTCGCCAAACATAGTTACTGTGCGTTTAAACTCACCAGCAGTAAATTGTTCAAAATCAATATCATTTTTCTTTAATAATTTATTAAAGTTAGGTACTTGGGCAATTACACCGATTGATCCTACAATAGCAAAAGGTGCTGATATAATTTTATTAGCAACACAGGCCATCATGTAGCCTCCGCTTGCTGCTACTTTATCAACAGATACCGTTAAAGGTATGTTACTTTGGCGAATGCGATCGAGTTGTGAAGACGCTAAACCATAACCATGCACCATGCCGCCGCCGCTTTCTAAACGAACAAATACTTCGTCGTGTGGTGTTGCTACAGTTAATACCGCCGTTATTTCCTCTCTCAAAGAAGATACTTCTTTAGCATCAATACTCCCTTTAAAGTCAATAACAAATATCCGAGACTTTTGTTCTAACTCCCCTGTTTTAACTGATTTTTTATCTGCTTTGGCGGCTTCTTTCGCTAGTTTTTTATCTTCTTTAGCTTTTAACTTAATTTGTTCTTTTGATAATAAATGCTGCATAACGTCTTGTTCAACGTCGTCAAAATGCTCCGATAAGTCAGAAACTTCTAGCTCCCCTTTTTTACTACTTTGTTTCATTGCTGATGCTGCTACTACAGCAACAATGGCTACAACAGCTAATACAAAGGTAATGGTTTTAGCTAAAAACAATCCGTATTCATATAAAAATTCCAAATTTATTCTCCTATGTGTAATTCAGCGTGCAATTGGGCACAATTTGCTAATTGTTACTATCAAATGTTATTAATTATTATTTGTGTTCTACTAACCATAATTTGATTAAAGTCTCGATTAAATATATCGAATGATATCAATATGGGGATAATTTTATAAAAAAAAAGCCCTAATAAAAGGGCTTCTGCGGGCTTGTACTTGTTACTACTCAATAAGTAGGTCAATAACTACATTATTGAACAACAGTACCATTGGTTACACTAATACTTTGCCCTTGCGTAGCAAAAAAACTTACAACCTGTGATTGCATTTCTTGGGTTGTAGCAGCACTCAATTCAGCACTTGGCGATTCAGCTCTTATCATAGGTGATAAAATTGAACTGTGATGTCCGTTTAAAAACCTTACAACTCCTGAACCTGAACTACTATTACTTACACCAGTTAACTCAAGTAAGGTTATTACCCCCTCGGTTCCACCTAGAGGCGAACGGGCAATACGATTAGGTATAACTTGGTCTGATAAGTTTTGCGCACCATCTCCTACCACCTCAATTAAGTGGGTTGGTGTGTTCGTTGCAAGCAGTTTTTGGCTGTAATTTACAGGATCACCAGAATCTATAACCGTTTGAGCCGCAAATACAAATTGAGAAAATATGTTATTAATATTTGCTTGTTGTTGTTCATTTAAATTTGCATAAAACAATTTATAAGCTTTTGCTAGCTCCGACTCAGTTGGGTTTGTATATTGGCTTGTTACAAAAATCTGAAAGTCTTTTGATTGTGTAAAAATCAAATTTGATTTAATAACATCACCAAATGCAGAGGATTCAATTAAAAAGTTAGCCACCATTGCACCAGGCATAGCTAAAGAATTAGCTTTAATTTCAAACATGGGATCTATAGCCGGATCAATAGCAGTATTAGCCACTGAGACAAAATTTATTCCTGTCATAGCGCCTAAGGAGTGCCCTAAATAGTATACTTGAGAAGGATCAACCTCTGCTCCAACAAGCGCATTCAAACCTAAACGTAAACCTAAAGTATCTAACGTACTTTGTCGTAAATTATCACGCGTTGTTAGTAAGCTTTTTAAATTCATGTAATGAGTTGCAGAAACCGTTGAGGCGTTAATTTCATCACCTTCTATCGTTGGATCTAAATCAAATCCTCTACTGCCATGTAAAGGATGGTCGATTGCAACAGTTGCGAAACCAAAGGTTGATAAAACCCCTGTAATAGCCAACATATCTTCTTTTTTTGAAGTAATTCCATGTTGAAGTATCACCACTGGCCAACCATTTTTGGGTAGTTGTAGTTCAGTTAAACCATAGTTAGCGCGAACAGCGTTAGTAACTACAGATACATTAGGAGTTGTTATTTGTACATCAATGTCACCCGGGTGAGAAATGTAAGAAATATCACTTTTAGCTTGAGGCATTGGTACAGGATTAAATTTTGTTAAGTGTCGCTCTGTATCAACAGCCAACTTACTGCTTAAATCTCTTAAACCTAATGCCATACAAAAACCATCATTAGAATTTAAAGCATTTGCTGGTATAACTGCCGGATTTTGTGCAGCCAATGATGCACCTGAATCGCATCGCGCTTTCCACCAAGTATTTACCGGCGCTTTAGGGTTATCAATACTAGGTATACCTAAATAATAAGGCAGCGTTATCTTACCTGTATGGTAATTACCCGTAGAATATAATGCCTGCAATGGTTCAGATAACACTCTACCTTGTGATAAAAAAAGCTCATTTATAGTAAACTTAGCAGCATTTACAGTGATAACTGGAGGTGAACCGCCCTGAACTAAATTTGCGACCATTAAGCCTTTAAGCGTATCTAAAACCTTGGTGGTTGATTGAGTAGTCATAGCCATAGTATAAATAATTGAATCAGCTTCAAGCCCCTCATTTATAACTACATCTTCGAAACTATTAATAACAGCCTGCAAACCTAATTGAGCGACAGAGCTTAGCGGTTTAGTTTTTATATCTTGTTGAACCAACTCGTAAGTTGAAGATCCTTTGAGCGACTTCCCATCACTATCTTTTAACGAGTTTGACAATGCAAGAATATAGGTGGTTTCAGGTTTTAAAGGCGTTACAGGCGCAATAGCAATATTATTAGCCGACTTTTTAGCAATAAAATCGACACCTTCTGTTAGCTTATTTACTACTTTACACGCTAAGCCCCTAGCAATAGCAGTACAATCAGCATCGTTTACATCACCCCCCATCTTCGCTTCAAAAAGATGAACAGAGCCTGAAACCGTGTCAGCATCAAGTGATTTACCATCTGGGAAATCAACCGCCAGTAAAAATGGGTTTACCGTTGACCAACCGTCCAAAGCGCTCAATGCAACTGACGGATCACTCTCCATCGAAGGATCATCAACAGGAATATTTAGTGTACCATCGGTTGTTCCCTGAAATAATAAATCGTTAGGGACTGATAACACACCATTAGAAGGATCAAACACTAATCTGGCAGAAGCCGTTATAGCGTTATTATTGTTGTTAACGTTGTTTTGAACGTCGTTAATGCTTTCACTATCACAAGCAGATAATCCTACAATACTTGCAATGGCGATAACTAATAAGTTTTTTTTCATGCATCTCCCCAGATTTATATTTCATATTAATAATGACTTAGCAGTACTCCATTAATAAACAATATAATATTTTTTGATTCTTCGTAAAATGATGTGCGGCAATTTTAACTCGTTAGACCAGATAAATTTACCGCATGGGTAAATTTTGTTCCAGTAGTTTTAAAAATTCAAAAATTTTCTTTCAATATTCATAAATTTTTATACGTTTTTATAAATTATTACTCGTTTGTTAGGTCTGCTCAGCGTAGAATTACTCCCTAATTTTACGACAATTTTATTGATTATGTTTAAATTTAATTATGAGCCCAACGAGCTCGCAAATAAAGTTATATTAGTTACTGGCGCTGGAGACGGTATTGGTAAGCAAGCAGCAATAACATACGCTAAATTAGGTGCTACTGTAATACTGCTAGGTAAAACCACTAAAAAATTAGAAGACGTTTATGATCTAATTATAGAACAAAATTCAGCGCAACCCGCAATTATCCCCCTAGACCTCAAGGGTACTAGTAAACAGAACTATATTGACATGGTTACAACCATTAAAGAACAATTTGGTAAGCTTGACGGAGCATTGCTCAATGCCGCTATGTTGGGTGAATTGAGTCCATTTTCTCAAATTCATGAGCAAATTTGGACAGATGTAATGCAAGTAAACGTTACTAGCCAATATTTACTGTCACAAGCCTTGTTACCACTATTACAAAATACCAAAAATGCATCTTTAGTATTTACTAGTTCAGGTGTTGGCAACAAAGGCAAAGCTTATTGGGGCGCTTATAGCGTATCAAAATTTGCTATTGAAGGCATGATGCAAGTTATTGCTGATGAATATGAAAAAACAATGCTTCATACCAATGCTATTAGGCCTGGTGCAACAGAGACTAAAATGCGATCAGTTGCTTATCCAGGTGAAAACAAACAAAATATAGCTAAGCCTATCGATATAATGCCTGCCTATATATATTTAATGAGTGATAAAAGCTCGCATGTTAATGGGCAGATTATAGACGCGCAAACAGCTTAACGCCTAATAACTAACAACTTATCGTATAATGCATTGAAGTTTTACCGTTTAAAACGGTTTATTATTAACTAAAAAGTTATTAATCATGAATAGAGAAGTAGGTGACAATATGGATCATTTTGAACAATTAGGTATTAGCAGAGCATCAACAACCATTGAAATTAAAAAAGCCTATAGAAAGCTTGCTAATAAATATCACCCTGATAGAAATGATAGCCCCGAAGCTAAAGAAAAGTTTCAATTAATCCAACAGGCTTACGATGTTATTTCTGACCCAAAAAAGCGCACTGTTTATCTTAAAAGCAATTATACGGTAATTACTAACCCACGTGAGATTTCTGATAGCTTTTGGGATAGTGCTTTTAGTTAGGTATAAATGTATTAGGCATGAATATATTTTGCGTAAATTTATATAAACTTGTGTGAGCTAAGATTTGAATAATCAGCAACTAATTTTTATTATGCCCGTTACCATTCAAGATGCATGTTTTAGAGCGCTTTGAATGGTAACGGGTATATACATTCCAATAAATAATATCCAGTAAAAACTAGAAATTAATAGGAAAAGCAAATGCAAACCGTTATCAGTATTCCTGACTATTTAACCGATAATTTTTCTCTTTATTTAGAGAATATGGATTCTTTGGCTGATCCTGAAAACCCTGATTTATTATTAAATTACCTATCGTCTTTGTTTGAGCAATTAAAAGACTATCCTCTAATATTTGAGGGAATGGTAGATCAACTTGCTATGGCCATTTCAACAAAAATAAAAATTGATACTGAAAAACTAGCTAAGCTAACATTTGCAAATGAACCTGCATGGAGCGAGGTAAAACCTTGTATAGGCGTACATAATGATGCAAGAGCTTGTATAACAGAAATTATGACTCATGCAGAAAATGACTTAAAAACAGCCGTTTTACTGATTTATTTTTATAATAGCTATGATGCTAAACCAATCAAAGATACCGAAGTCGACGACTCAAATAACGAAGACTCGTATGATAATGACGACAGCGATTACGATGAAAACTATTAAGCTACACATTTTAAACAACATAGTAAAACTACATAACACAGCATAAAAATAATTATGTTTAACAAAACGATATAAACCTATTTAACAATAAATGTTGTTAGCTCCATATAAAACCATTATAAATTAAGGAATAACCTTGACTAAAAATGCATTAATTCTAGCCAGTGATATTATTGAACAAGCGCAACATAGTGGTAGGCGTGCAGGTACTTCATTAGAGACTATCGCCTCTGAACAAGGCGATGCAACTATGCTAGCGGTACTAACCGAAATGGATATTTTAACCGTTGCTAAAATTGTTCGTGAACACGATGCAACCATACCTTCTATAGCTACATGGCTAATGGACGCTGACTCGATTAAAAAGCTACTAAATGTTGAGCCGTCTTATTGGCAAAATATGGATGATGAACATGTGTTTTGTGCTCAAACAGAAGCACATAGTTTATTAACACAAATATTTTTATCTAACGATGATGAAGAAAAACAACTAACCGTATTAAACGCGATTGTAGAAGACGATTTTGGGCTATTGTATTTAGCATTACCGTTTGTTGGTCACGATTTTTCCGAGCTTGAAGAAGATGAAGAACAAACATCAGGCAGCGTTGAAGAATTATTAATGAAAATTAAAACCTTAAGTGCTGAAGCCTATCAAGAAGTGATGACGGTAAGTTCCAGCGGAACACTTGATAACATCGAAAATGCACTAAAACAAAATGCCAATAAACAGCGTGTAACGGCCGTTGAAATGGATACCGACGACATGTTTGCACCACTGTAATTTTTAATTACATTAAGCTATTAGGATCTATCAATGACTGACTCATCAGCAAATATAGCTAAATTAAGAAATTCCCCTTTTATACTGTTAATACTAAAAGATGGTGAAAGTGAAGGTCTTTTTTCAGCAGAATTTATACATAAAACTAAACAACAATTATCTGATATGTCGTTAAGAATAGCATCTGATAACTTGTCCATTATTTATGCTGATCAAATAAAAAAAGCGTGTGAAATTGTTTTAGGCATGTGTAACTTAGGGTTATTAAATCTTTGCGATAATAATACTGAAAAAGCTAAAGATATTATAAAAAGCCAAGGTATTGTATATTGTTTCAGAGCGGGTTGGGGAATGTACAACCAGCTAAAAAAAATATCGCCCTCTTATTTTGAAGAAATATCAATTAGCCAATACGCTCTAGCAATGAACGATACTTCTGATAATAGAGTAACGCACAACGCTCTAATAAACGAAGGCCATAAAAGTGCCCGACTTTTAAATATTTATAAAAATATCGCAGAAACCTATTGTGCTAATACCTTACTCATTGATAACGATGAAGATGTACTTTTGTTTGAACTACAAAAGTTTATTAATACCGCCATTGCATTACTGTTAATAGACTCCGATAAAAAAGTATTTACCTATACCTTATATCAGCAATTAACAACTTACCTTACCGATACTGCCAAAGAGGATTTGTTAGCAAAGATAGACGGTTGTATCAATCAATGGGTTGCTAAATTACCTGATTCTACAAGTGAATATTTAAAACAAATAGAGCTGTTAGAATTTAAAGAATTCAAAGAATTAATAAGCCAACCCATAGATATTTCATTATTTATTCAGGAAATATTAGAAATACCAATTACCGTTGCGAATGAATTAAATGATGACTTTGAAGGGGGTTACGATTTTCACATTGATGACGATGAAGATCTAGCCTTTTTAAGACCCGACAATTATTAAAAACCAGTTACAAGCTCATATAGTTATTAACGCTGTTTGTATTGCGTAGGACAATAACCTCTTGAAACTTCGGGGCTACGAAGCTTTATATGCTTAGTAGCTCGACCACTAACCCTTTCTCGCCAAATTTTAAAACTTTTTGGTTTTAATCTATTACGCATAAACTTTATCACATCAGGTTCTTGCATATTAAACTGTAATGCTATGGCTTCAAAGGGAGTACGATCTTCCCAAGCCATTTCTATAATTCTTGATTCTTCGTGTATTAGTTGCTCGTTGGTTAATGAGGTCATAAAATTTTCTTATATTTAGTAGTAGCAAGCATGAAGGAATATTTATACTATTGTTATTTGATTGATTAACATTTTTGTTTGCATTATGTTCGATTAAAATGAATTTAGTTATAATTGTCTGCTTGTAATACCATTCAATGGGAAAATGTGCAGATAACACTTGGTAAAACAATGACACTTAATTTGATTTACTCTTTTAAATGTAAACCTCTCTAATTAAATAATAAAGCTATAAAACATCTAAATTAGCGAGTAGATCAGCCGCTTTCTCTCTAATTTCAATTTTTTTTGTTTCTTCCATTTTGTCCCAATTTCGTATCGGAAAACCCATTCTTGGGTTTGAAGACAACTTGTCGTAGTTCTCATCAATAAAGTTCCAATATAAACTGTTTAGTGGGCATGCTGTAGATTGAGTTTTCTGTTTAACGTTGTAGTGGCAATCTTTACAATAATCACTCATTTTATTTACGTAATTACCACTAGCGGCATATGGCTTTGTAGCTATCCATCCACCGTCAGCAAACAAAGCCATACTTCGTGTATTCGGTAATTCAACCCATTCAATAGCGTCAAGGTATATGCCTAAATACCAATCATCAACTTGGCTAGGTGATATACCCGCTAATAAAGAGAAATTACCCGTGATCATTAAACGTTGTATATGATGAGCGTAAGCGTGATCTAACGATTGTGATATTGCCTTATTTAAACAATTCATTTTGGTGTCTGCATTCCAAAACCAGTGTGGTAAATTACGCTCTGCGCCTAAAAAATTTTGTTCAGCGTAATCAGGCATATTAGTCCAATACATGCCTCTAATATATTCACGCCAACCTATTATCTGACGAGTAAAACCTTCGATTTGTGAAAGTGTTATTTTACCTTCAGAGTTTTGATAGGTATTAAGTGCTTTTTCAATCACCTCTAGTGGAGTTACCATTTTACAATTTAGTGAAAAACTTAAGCGAGAATGGTATAAACTCCATGCGTAAGGAGACGCTTGAGTCATTGCATCTTGAAAGTTGCCAAAATTTTGCAACTGATTGTCACAAAAAAAATCAAGTAACTCTAACGATTGCTCACGATTAATAGGGTATAAGATTTTGTCGGTTTTACTGCCTATTGTTGCTATTTTATGCTTTTTAATGCGCGCTAAATAAGGCAAAGCTTCATTCTCAAATTTTAGCGGTTTAGGAATATATTTTAAATCAGACTGTTTAAACGACTGTCTATTATTAGCATCATAATTCCACTTTCCACCTGATGGTTTTTCAGCGTCCATCAAAATTAAAAAACGTTTACGCATGTAGCGATAAAAATTTTCCATTCTTATATGGGTTTTGGGCTTAAAATGACTTGGAATTTCTTTAAACGGTAGTAAAAAATGCTCTGAATCTATTTCGTTTACAGTTATATCATCAATATCTACTGATAGTTTTGTGGCTAGGGTGCTAAGTTGCTCTCGTAATCTAAACTCATCTGGTCGTTGATAAGAAAAAGCTTCACATTTATATTTAACGACAAGGTGTTTAATGAGTTGATTAACATTATCATATTGCACAGTATCGTCTAACGTTAAGTAAATAACTTGATGCCCTTTATGACTTAAATATTTAGAGAAACTTTCCATTGCTGCAAAAAATGCAGTTATTTTTTGAATATGATGCTTAGCATACTTAGCCTCTTGATGAAGCTCTGCAATAACAAAAATAACGTCTTCGTCAACATTATCAAACCAAGAATGTTTTGGGTTGAGTTGATCACCTAATATTAACTTTAAATGTTTTGCTTTCATTGAGTAAACTTATGCATATCAATTCGGTTCAGTGTTTTTCAGTACGGTTAAACAGTTTAGTTAGATCAAAAAACAAAAACCAAGTGTCATAAGCCATGCAATTTATAATGACAAGACAAGTCGACTTTACCCTCTGTTCTATGTGTATTATTTATCAAAAAGAAAATACGTAGGTTATTTATCGTGTTAACAATAATATTACATCGATACTGATACAAATTTCTAATAAATCATTAGAGGCTATTGATTTTTTGAGATTTTTTTTTGTAACGTAAAACTTGTAAATAAAATGCTGCTAAATTGAACAAAATCGCACTTTAAATATTAATCATCCAAGTTATTGGTAATTTTATTGATTTGATAAAGATTCAACGTAGAATGTACATATATTCTACTATTTATTAATAAGGTTTTACGTGAAAAATACGCTAACACGATACAAATCCTCTTTTGTACTATTAATTGTCGGTTTAAGTTTTTTGGTTGGTAGCCAAGTTTGGTCTCAAACTTTAACGCTTGAACATGCAAAAGCAAAATTAGTTAGCCGGTTTGCTAAATTTGTTGTTTGGCCTGATGAACAAACACAACCTAAATTTATTATTGCTGTTTACGAAGATATGGAAAAATATATCTATTTGAGTGATTTCTTTGAAGATAAAGGGGTCAAAAATAAAGATATTGAAGTCCGTTTAGTTAAAACATTTAAAGATGCCAAAGATGTTAATATTTTATATATTACTTCAAACAAAATAAATATTTTAACTTCCGCGAATAAAGCACTTAGCAACACGCATGTACTAATAATCACTGAAAATAATAAAGATCATAAAAATACTATGATAGATCTTTCTTACGATAAAGAAGAATCAAACATTGTCTTTAAAGTTAATCAAGAAGTTATAAATGACCGACAATTAATATTTCCTGAACTCTCTGATTTTTTAGATACACAAATCAATGCTGATGAAGACATTTTATCAATGAGCCCATCGGCAACTGTAAAAAAACAGCATAATGATGCATTACTCTCACTTGAAACCAAATTAACACAACAAAAAGCTTCATTAAATCAGCTTAATAAAGAACTCGAATTAAGTGAAGAAAACCTAAAAAAATATAGCTCACTTTTACAAAAAACAACCAAACGTTTAAGTAATGCTAAAAAAGAAAATGACAAAAAAAACCAAGAAATAAAATCTAAAAATAAAGAATTAAAGCGTTTAGAAAAAAAATTACAAACCCCAGTCAAACAACCCAAAGTAAATAACCAAGATCTACCAATCATTGACAATACCGAGCTACTTGAGGAGCAAGACACATTAATAACAGATTTAACCGAACAACTTAAACAACAAAAAGTAACCTCAAATAATAATGCAACGCAATTAGCCCTAATATCTAAAGAAAATAAAGCATTATCCCACTTTAAATTATTATTTTATATTTTTGCATTTATTGCATTAATAGCGCTGCTTAGTATATTTGTAATGTGGAAAAAATCTAAAAACGTAGCATTTCAAGCCACGTTAAAACCTACGGTTGAAAACAATCCATTGTTACCTTTTAGAGAGGAGCAGCTAACAAAATCTGAAAACTATGCCGCTTTAGGTTATTTAGCTACCGACATTACTTATGCAGTTAACTTATCTTTACTTGATTTAGAAACTCAACTTAAATCAAACAAAGATGTTAAAAGTCTTAGTATTTTACAGCCAATAATTACATTGTTAGATAACTTTAACCTAGTGGCTGCTGATCAAGATGAGACTGAGATTCAAAACTTTAATGTTATCGCTTACATGCAAAAAATGTTGATGATTTATGACTTTGAATTTAAACAAAGCGATATTACTTATAACTACTCAGGCGAACAAGACTTAACAATAAAATCAATACCTAGTTATATTGCGGTAATATTAATAAATTTAATCAACAACTCCTTAAAGCACGGCTTTGATAATAAAGGTAATGGAGAAATAACCATTCATACCGAAAAAACAAATAAAAACGGTGTAAAAATCACGTATTCTGATAATGGTAAAGGTATGAACAAAACCACTTTAGAACAAGTATTTACGCCGTTCTTTACAACACGAAATGAACGCGGATATGTTGGGGTAGGTATGAGTACAACTTATGACATAGTTAAAAATAAATTAGCCGGCGATATAAAAATACAGAGCAAAGAAGGTAAAGGTGCAACCGTTATAATTACCCTGCCTTAAATTTAGATGAAAAACTCGGACGCAAGCGGCCGAGTTTTAAAACAGATCCAGCTGACTTGAGTTTATTACTTTACAATCCACTTTAAGCAGTTGGTTTTTGCGTACATGGAATATGTGTTTGGAACGTAAAATCTGTGCTTATAAGCCGTTAAATTATCGCTAAGTGATGAACTCATTAATTCAATTGGTGCTATTTTATCAATTTCTTTTTTAGCCTTTAAACTCGTAGTGCTTTGCCTGCTAACTTCGAATGACATTACTGCAATATCATGAATAGCTGTAATGTCAGTTTTACCCTCAATAACAATATGCCGGTTGTTAAGTAAACTACCATTTGCTAATGAAGAAAAACAAATAAGGAACAGTGACAATAGTGACGACTTCCATAAAACCTATAGCTGAATATAACGTCTTGCTAAGCGTAAATTAATGGTTGGCTATAATTACGAAGCGATAGCCAAGTGTTAACTTTTCGTTTAAGCAATTTGTTAGGCTTTATTTTATTTACAAAAAATTCTTAATAACTCTTTCCTGAAGTAATTTTCCAGTGGGATCTGCCTGAGTCTTTAAACTACAAAATTCTTCAGACCACGTTGAAGTGCGTATGCGAACGGGAGGATTTGGATTTACAATGCATTCGATAACAACATTAGCCACTTGTTCTGATGATTGATATACCCCTTCTGAACGACTTTGCGCACCCGCAATATAATTTTCTAAAATAGGTTGATATTCATCATCCTTCATTCCACCCATGCTTTGAAACTGCTGCAAAGCGCTATTAGCAAATTCGGAACGGATGCCACCAGGCTCTACAACTGTAAAATTAATATTAAAAGATGGTTGTATGTAACTTGCCATAGATTCAGTGTAGCCTTCAATTGCAAATTTAGCCGCACAATAAATTTCATTGAAAGGTTGGCCAACTAATCCTCCAACAGAAGAAATGTTGATGATGTGCCCGCTCTTTGCTTTTCTCATATGGGGAATAATAGCTTTTGTACAACGAACTACCCCCATAAAATTAACATCCATAACCCATTGAATTTCTTTTTCAGTTGCTTGTTCAGTTGTTCTAACAAATCCAGCCCCTGCATTATTAACTAGGACATCAATTTGGCCTTCTTGCAGGATTATTTCTGATACACATCGCTCAATGCTAGACATATCTTGCACATCTAATTGTTTGACCTCTAAAGAAACTCCTGCATCTTTAACTGCTTTTTGGAGAAACGATTGTTTATTAATATTTCTCATTGTGGCAAAAACTTTAAACCCTTTTTGCGCTAATTGAATCGCAAGACTTATTCCAAGACCTGTAGATGTTCCAGTGATGAGAGCTACCTTTTTCATAATCTATCCTTTATTAATTGATATAACCACACACAACGCCCCATTAAGAGGCAAATGATAGTTCGTTATAATAACGAGGTACGGCAAATAGCCGATCGTTATGTGTTCTGATTGAATGATTTGTTAAGTGCTTATGTCTCCCCCTCTGTAACTAGTTTGGAAAAGGTATTAAATTTTTCGTTAACTTATTTTGTAATCTGTTAAATTTAAAATATTCGAAAAATAGGCACCGCATGCCATGCAGAGCAAGAAACGATGATAGTAATGAACTCTCCATTTTGCACTCCTGAGCTTTAATTTAGTAGACGCTTAATCATTTCAGGTCAAAATAACCAACTTAAGTTGGTTATTTATATCCGCTAAAGAAAAGTTAACGTTAAGGTAAAGTTAAAGTTAATCTTCTACTCGAACGCCCCAAACATCATGCTCATCAGCATGTATTATTTGTACCCACATTAAATCGCCTGGTTCAGCATCATAATCGTCAGACAAATATACTTTACCATCAACTTCTGGCGCATCCATGTAAGAGCGTCCTACAATACCAAGGCTATTAACTTCATCTACAAGAATAAGGTATTCTTGACCAATACGTGCTTGTAATTTTTCAGCGCTTATTTTCGCTTGTACTGCCATAAAACGCTGTAAGCGCTCTTCCATTACCTCAGGAGAAACATGGTCGGGTAATGCATTTGCTGTAGCACCTTCAACGGGTGAATATTTAAAACAGCCAACACGGTCTAATTGCGCTTCTTCTAAAAAGTTTAATAACTCTTCAAACTCTTCTTCTGTTTCACTAGGGAAACCCACAATAAAGGTTGAACGAATCACTAATTCTGGGCAAATTTCTCGCCATTTAGCAATGCGTTCTAATACTCGGTCTGAACTACCAGGACGTTTCATTAACTTTAATATACGTTTGTTAGCATGCTGAAAAGGAATATCTAAATAAGGCAGAATTTTACCTTCTGCCATAAGAGGAATTATTTTATCTACGTGCGGGTAAGGGTAAACATAATGTAAACGGATCCAAACCCCTTGCTTAGCTAGCTCTTCACATAACTGCTGCATATGTGTTTTAACTGGCATGCCATCCCAAAAGTCGGTTTTATGTTTAACATCTACGCCATAAGCTGAGGTATCTTGCGAGATAACTAATAACTCTTTAACACCAGCATTAACTAAACGTTTAGCTTCACCTAATACATCGCCTACTGGGCGTGAGTCTAAATCACCCCGCATTGATGGGATAATACAAAAGGTACAACGGTGGTTACACCCTTCAGATATTTTTAAATAAGCGTAATGCTTAGGGGTTAATTTAACACCTTGAGGCGGCACTAAATCTATAAACGGATTGTGAACAGGCTTAGCCACATGTTGGTGAACTTGTGTTAATACTTCATCGTAAGCATGTGGACCAGTTACACCTAACACATTAGGATGTAACTCAATAATCTCGTCCTTTTTAGCTCCTAAACAGCCCGTAACTAATACTTTACCATTTTCAGCCAATGCCTCTCCAATAATATCTAAAGACTCTTGTACCGCTGAATCTATAAATCCACAGGTATTAACAATAACCATTTCAGCATCGGCATAAGAGTTAACAACATCGTAACCCTCAGTACGAAGTTGAGTAAGAATACGTTCACTGTCCACTAGGTTTTTAGGGCAGCCAAGGCTAACAAATCCAATTTTAGCAGCTTTCGACGTTTGCTCTAGGGATTGTGCTTCAATAATTTTAGCTGGAATTTCTAACGTGGTGGTTTGGCTAGCTACTGAGTTACTACTTTTAGTAGTTAAAGGATTAAATTGTTCAACGGTCATATGGTGCCTTAAGTTGTTCAATGTAGTGTTAAGCGGTCTCACTAATAAAAACAACGTTATAAATTATATTTACTTTTCTTTATCACTTTTATTTCTAATAGTTAAAAAGCGTTAAAGAGATGATTAGTTGCTGCAATTATACAGTAATGTTTAACGCTGATGTAAGGAAACTCACTTAAAGAAATTTACACACTTGTACCCGTTACCATTCTAGATGCATGTTTCAGAGCGCTTGAGCGATTTCAATTCAGGGTGCTGTAATGAAATAAGGGGTATTCCCTTGTAAATCTCAGCAACGACGAAGTGATATTGCTCAAGCCCTTCTTAGATAGGTTTGAAATGACTTTAAGCCGCGGTCAATAATCAAAACATAGAGTGACTATGTTTGAATTATTCCCCTTGCCTAAAGTCATTTTAATTCCCACTAAAATCAAGCACTTTGAATGATAACGGGTATACATTGCATTAACTTACGCTATTACATTACTGATGAGTTTAAATTGAAGCGTTAAGTACTTTCCAATGGCTGTATTTGTTTAAATCGTCACGTGCCAATTCAAGCGCTAATTTAATTACTATAGCATCATCTAAATAACCCACGGCTGCAATAAAATCAGGAATTACATCTATTGGTGATACAAAATATATAACAGCACCGGTAATTGCCGCCATCACTTTCCAAGGGACTTCTTTGTAATTACCTTTGGCATAATCGGTAATTAAACCCACCATTAATTTAATTTCATTCCACAGTTTAGTTAAAGTACTTGGTGGATTATCTCCAAATTGCGTTAATTTTTTATTGCCTTTTTTTGAAGCGTATTCAACATCGCTATCATCAACATCTTTTATGTTTTCAAAAAATTGATCTTTTGCCTTTTGTTCTTGCTCTTTAGAAATATCCATCTTCGGCCTCTTATCTGAAAGCTTAGAATAAATTCATTCAATACGATTGAACCAATATTTTAATTTTTAATATTGGTTTTTTTTCTGTCCATACAACCCAAATCTTTATTTGGAACAATTGCATCTCTTACACTCTGCTTTAGTTCAGTAATTTCAGGGAAACGCCCTTGTGCTTTACGCGACCAAATAAGTTCTCCATTTGCAGTTATTTCAAATATTCCACCTGTGCTTGGCAATAAAGTTAACTCGTCAATATCACCTTCGAAGGTTGTTAATAATTCTTGAGCCATCCACGCTGAACGCATTAACCACCGGCATTGAGAGCAATATTTAATTTCAATTTTATTGGACATTATTTATTCCCATTAAACTTAATCAATTAAATCGTATACTAAAGCGATTCATTCAACATGTGTATTTATTTATATTTTAATACTTTTACTAGGGTCTGTTGATCTTTCAGGGTTAAATTTTATTCAATTTAAAACGAATTTAATCGCGATGTGAGCTTTGTCTAATAGTTATTCTATTAAAGAAGCGAACAGCAATGAGTAAATTCGTTTTAAATG
>Ga0209303_1001156_pt1 | contig 17254 bp, 18 predicted proteins | sample SidtaG_3_FD_187449 | JGI IMG/M metagenome (GOLD analysis project Ga0209303, IMG submission 187449) | Marine algal microbial communities from Sidmouth, United Kingdom - Sidmouth_Asex1 metaG (SPAdes) (version 2) | ecosystem: Host-associated > Algae > Red algae > Unclassified | place: Sidmouth... | reverse complement strand
AATCCAGCCAGAGTAACTGGAACTAGGCCAAGTACAATACCTGCTAAGAGCGGTTCTACCACAGTGATAACTCCTTTATGCGCGTCGGATAGCGTCTGTCTTACTCTTCACTCTAGTAACCTTTGGGGGCATTGACAAGAGACTCTAGAGTATTCCTTAAGCCAGATACCTTCTCAGCCTACCGATAGGAGTTGGTATCATATGGAAACATTAAATTCCATATCCATCCAAAATTGAAACAACCCTATCGTTTGTTCGTCTTGACAGTACTATCACATTAGGAAGCGATAGGACTCCTATCCTTGACCTCAATACTATTAATTTCTAGTTTTTATGAACGGCTCTTCACCTAACCAACTGTTTCTTAAGTCATGGCAACGCCCTGGTAATCTTGCCATGATGGCTTCTGTGGTTGCCCATGGTTTCTTGTTTGCCGGGTTAGCACTGGTTCCCGCAACAGGTCAACAAACGGCGAAAAAACAACTTAGAGTGGTTAGCTTGTTGCAGACGCCGCCTGACCAGCCGGCCAACACCAATCAGCCTATCGATCCCAATGCACCCCCGCCTGCGCCTGGTGTAGCAGGTTTACCCCTCAATATCACTACACCAGAGGGTCTAGCTGAACTACCCGTGACCAATACTCCCAATCCAGCCTTTGACCCCTTTGCCTCTTCTGTGGTGGAATTGCCTCCTTCTTCGCAAACGAGTTTGCCACCCGTTAATCCTGGCCCTCCAGTGACGCCTCTTCCTCCACAACCTGCGTCTTCACCAGATGCAGCTGCCCAATCGCAGAATGCTCAACAAGGCCCTAGCTTGAGTGATGAGGACTTTCAAGATTGGCTGAATGGCACGACCAATTTACCCAATCTCCCGCCGGATCCAGGGGCCAATAGTCCTTTGACGGCTCCGGGAGAAACTCCCGGAGCCGTTGCTAGCAGCGGCAATATTCGTCCCAACTCAGCGAATGGTATCGGGAGCGATCTCAACTCCAATAGTTTGGGCAATCCTGCTACCCCAGGAAGTGCGCCTACAGATGACCCCAATGTCTCGATAGCCCCCCCTCGTGAGACTGTCGAACGTTTCCTGGCTTATGACTATCCCCAAGCTGCCTGCGAAGAACAGTTAGAAGGCAAGGCAGAATATAGAATTTGGGTTAGCTCGCAAGCCACACCTGTTGTGTCTGACATTGTATTGTCAACGAATTCCGATGTATTGGATCGAGCGGTCAAAGTTGCGGCTCAGAAATACAAGATCACGGCAGAAGATGCTAACAAGCTTGTTGTTTTGCCCTTCGAGTTCAAATATTCTCAGAAAACTTGCGAAGCTAAAGAAACCCCCTCTCCTTCACCTAATCTGGATCCTGATCCATCGTCAGCAACACCAGCCCCGACGCCTCCCACCCCTAAACCAACAGAACCTGAAGACGAGAATACAGAACCTAAAGACGAGAATAAGGATGATCCCCAAGACAAGGATTCACCGTCCCCATCCCCAAGTCTCAAGCTCCCAGATGCACCGCAAATTGAAAAACCTGTCCAACCCACACAACCTCCACAGCCTGTTGTGCCACAGCCTTCGCCCTTGAATCAGCCTCAGTTATCCCCACCTGCTGTCCAACAACCACCTGCTGCACCGACACCGATTCCTGCTCCAGTACCACCTGCTGTACCCTTAAAAGCACCTCCTAGTAATTCAGATGTATCACCCTCTGTTCCACCAACAGATCCTGGGCCAGCAAAAGATGTTAAGCCAGCAACAACCAATCCTCCAACTACGGGAACGACACCACCAGTTGTGGATGACTCTGCACCAGAAGCGACGCCACCCGTTATCGATAACTCTGAAGCAAATTAATTGAGCTGTTTTAACAAGAGCGTTGCTTTAACAAGAGCAGAAAAGACAATGGTTAATCAAAAACTCAATGTGGCAAGTTACGCCATAGACAGGAGAATCCTCCGGTTTTAATCGAGGCAGCAGTTAACCCATGACTTCGATAGTGCCGACCATACCAGCTTCGGTATGGCCAGGAACAGTACACCTCAACGAATAGGTGCCAGAACGCAGCGGCACAAAGACCCAATCTGCTTCGGTATTGGCTCTGAGTTCTAATTCGTGAATGGCACCCTTAATTTCTACATTCCCAGCATCAACCTTCTGAGACCAAATCCCATCTGCAAAATCTTTGGCAGTGAAGTAATGTTTTTGGCCACTGGGATTACTTAAGTGCAAGTTATAGCGGCGACCGGGTTCAAATTGAAACTTTGCTGGGAAAAATTGAAGTTCACCTGCCGCATTTCCTAACGAAACATCGACATCAATGGCAGGCTGCTTCGCCAAATTAGTCGCTGCTATCGCCCCTTCGGAGCTACCGAAAAGAGCACTGAGGGTTAAGGTAATAATCAGAGCAAAAGTGAGTGCTACTCGACGAAGTTGCAAGTTCATACCCGGTCTCCTCAAGGCTATTAAGTTTGCTAGCTGCATCGTGGCGGCTGGCTTACATCTCAATCATACCGCTATTTTTTTTACCAAAACTGAAATGATTTAACGGTCTTAACTCTGCCAAAGTTATTGGTTTAGACTGCGCAGGAGTTTGTGGATCAATGGCACTACCGATGAGTTGACTATTACGACTCATATTGCTCGTAGGCATCAATAATCTTAGAAACAAGGGGATGGCGCACAATATCTCCTTTTCCCAAATAACAGAAAGCAATTCCTTCTATTTGCGGCAAAATCTTTTGGGCAATGGCTAGCCCTGACGTTTGGCTAGTCGGTAAATCTGTTTGGGTAACATCTCCAGTCACCACCATCCGCGCATCTCGCCCCAGGCGAGTCAGCATCATTTTCATTTGAGCTGGCGTGGTGTTTTGAGCTTCATCTAAAATGACAAATGCTCGATTCAGGGTTCGTCCCCGCATATAGGCTAGTGGGGCAACTTCAATCGTGCCTCGCTCCATCAAGCTAGCAATTCGCTCTGACTCTATGAGTTCATAAAGGGCATCGTACAAGGGGCGCAAATATGGATTAACCTTTTGCTGCAAATCACCTGGTAAAAATCCTAGCTTCTCTCCTGCTTCTATGGCTGGACGGGTTAAAATCAGGCGCTCATATTCATTGGATAGTAAAGCCTGCACGGCTAATACTGCGGCTAAATAGGTTTTGCCTGTTCCCGCAGGTCCAATGCCAAATGTTAAAGAGCATTTGCGGATAGATTGGATATACTGGCGCTGACGAAAGGTTTTAGCGCGAATGAGTTCCCCTCGACGGGTGGTAGCTAAGATATCTTGCTGTAAATCTCGCCATTCCTCCTGGCGCTTGGTATTCACTGCTTGACGGGCAGCCATGATGTCTACAGGTGAAATCGATTGTCCCGATTGCCAAGCATCTTCTAATAGATAGATCAGTTGCTGGCATAATTGTGTTTGCTTATCCGTCCCCGATAATAGCAATTCCTGCCCACGCAACACGACCTGGGCCCCTGTTTGCTGAGCAAACAATTTCAAATTGGTTTGCTGTTCCCCTGCTAGGGCAATTGCACTTTCTGGACTGGGTAACTGAATAGTCAGTCCCATCATGATTGGATTGAGTATAAAAAGGATAGTCTAACGAGGAACATGCCCTCGTGCAGCGTCAAAGGGATGAGCAAGTAGACTGTCTATCACGAATGACAGCCTCAGCATATTCAACGACGCCGTTTTTGAGGAGGTGTTTTCGGTTGGTGGGCAGGTTTATCAACCCCATTCTCGTCGAAAATCTCTACATATACGGATTGATTGACCGCTTTGCCAGCCATTTCTAAAACAGTGCGAATGGCTTGTATGGTCCGACCGCCTCGGCCAAAAACGCGACCTTTATCTGTACCTGAAAAGGCGAGACGAATCCAAACTTTACCACTGGCGTTTGCTTCACAATCTACGCTTAATGTATCAGAACCTTCAAGGAACGGTTCTACAAGAAAGCGAACAAGAACTGGATAATCAGTTTGAGTGGTAGAGGTTGGGGGCATAAGCTCAGAACAAAAACATTAGGCTTTGGTCTTTGCAGGTTCAAGGAGGCTAGCTTTTTCTAAAATGCGCCGGACGGTGTCTGTCGGCTGGGCACCTTCCTTCAGACGCTTGGTGATCGCATCTACGTGGAGACGGGTTTCATCCGTAATGGGATTGTAGAATCCCAACTCTTCCAAAGGACGACCATCTCTGCGATCGCGGCTATTCATTGCTACGATTCGATAACTGACAGCTCGCTTCTTGCCATATCGCTTGAGTCTGAGTTTGATCATAGAGGTCGAAAATACTCCTGCTTAGGATGTCGTAGTCATTACATTAGGCCCACAAAATAGGCTGAGGCCACTTGACTCAGGTCCTTCATCATACCATCTTCAAGAGAAATCTGAGAACGTAGTTTGAGCAGTTAAAGAGCTTGATTGAGAGCAGCCTTCTCTACCGATTTTAACTTGATTAATTGCCTCAAGGTTTTGATCGGAAATAATTCAACGACTTGTTGATACGGTACAACCGTGCCATCTGGACTCATGACGTAGTGAATGCCATTCTCATACACACTATCTACCACGACACCAGCTCGATAGGCCAATGGATACCACCGCTTGAATCTCCGATCAATTAGCACCAGTTGATTTTGAGTATTGACCTGATAGGCCATACCCACATAACCCGTGGTGTCATAAAAGATTTGATGAATATGCTGATCTAATGCAATTTCATCAGGAATCTGGGGGCGATAGTACGCTTTGATCTCTTCTTCGACCCTTAGTTCTTGTAAACGAGCATGTAAGCCCTGTTTATTCCCTGAAAAGTAAGCCTCTCGAGCAGGTTCATCCTGCAAGAATGTCAGAATAATCGAGACTGGAACCCCCTCAATCGTCAGAGAGGGGCCCAGGATTACAGCAGTCAGGATCGTAACTGCAGTTAGTCCTGCTCCTAAGGTCAGTAGGGTTGAACGGATAGGTCTATTTGCCATCCCCCTAGTCTAACGATTCAGACTTAAGTTGTCGGTAGGTCAAACAATGAGTTGTTTAGTGTCCTATTGGCCATGCCTGTTTGCAGCGTAGAACTCTGGTATTTGAGCCGACCCTTGAAAACAGGATTATTGGTAGTTAACAATCCGGGCAAAACCATCGCCAGCAAGACTAGCACCACCCACCAGAGCACCATCAATCTCTGGTTGGGCCATGATTTCATCTACGTTTTCAGGTTTAACAGAACCGCCATACTGAATGGTGACGTTGGTATTGGTTAACTGAGAACGGATCAAGCCAATCACACGATTAGCTTCACTGCTTGCACAGGTGTCGCCGGTACCAATAGCCCAAATCGGCTCGTAGGCAATGATTAAATTGTTTTGGTCCACGCCCACTAAACCTTTCGCCAGCTGTTGAGAAATGATGGCTTCAGTCTCATTGGCATCCCGCTGAGCCTTGGACTCGCCAACACATAGAATGGGGGTTAATCGATAGTTCTGGGCTGCCTGCAGTCGCTGGTTAACGGTGGCATCGGTTTCGCCGAAATACTGGCGGCGCTCACTGTGGCCGATTACGACAAATCGCACCCCAGTTTCTAACAGCATGGGACCGGAAATTTCGCCAGTATAGGCACCCGTATCTTCCCAGTGCATATTTTGTGCCCCTACCTGTACCCGACTGCCATGCAGGTTCTTGGAGAGTGCTGTCAAGGTGGTAAAGGGCGCACAGAGAATCACATCTCGATCTTCTGGAGTATTTTCTAGCAGGGGTAGGAAGGCTTGCAAAAACTCCAGCGCTTCTGCCTGGGTTTTATGCATTTTCCAGTTACCTGCGATCGCAATTTTTCGCACAGTTTTATTATCTAAATATTTTGAATAAAGTTAATGCACTATTAAGTGTAAGGGGTCAGGTGACGCATTACTAGGACTGAAGTCTCTAGCTGTTGCCAATCTCCTGCACAGACAAGGGGCTGACCCTATTGTCTAGGCAATGTAGCTCAAGATGGGTCCAGGAATTTGTAGGGTTAACGTCCTTCAGGATTAGCAATAGAAATCCCTACTCTTAGCCGTCTATCAAAGCCCTATTCTGCTGAGTCATAGCATTCTACGCAGTTAATGAGCACGATTGATCTGCAACAGACAATACCCACTACGCTGTTGTGCAACTGTCATCAATATTGTGGCTTTGCTATCTTTCCACCGACCTTACCTGATGGTCAAATTCGCTTTCGCCAAAAACAATCACCAAGTTGTATCGTTTCTTACCGAATAGCATAACCAAATTCGCTACTGTGCTTTACATGACTGTAACCTAGGCTACATATTCATGCGGCTCGAGCAACTGCAAGCATTTTTATCGGTGGCCCAAACAGGGAGTTTCCAACAAGCGGCTAAAAAATGTGGTGTCACTCAATCAACTGTGAGTCGACAAATTCAAGGCCTAGAGTCTGAGCTGGGACTGCCCCTTTTGCATCGAGGTACGCAAAGCAAGCTCACCTTAGCAGGCGATCACCTTTTACCCCATGTCCGCAAAATTCTGACCGAGTGGCAAGATGCAACTCAAGAGATCCATGATCTACGGGCTGGGAAGCAGCCTGAGCTGTGTGTTGCGGCGATTCATTCTGTCTGTGCCCATTATTTACCACCTGTCCTCCAAAAATTTTGTCAGCTTTATCCAGAAGTGCAATTGCGGGTTACCTCTTTGGGAAGCGATCGCTCTTTGAAAGTTCTCCAAGATGGCCTAGTAGATTTAGCGATCGTGATGAATAATTCCCTGCTCACCAGTCAGCCAGAAAATGTAGTTGACTGGCTGTATAACGAGCCGATTCAAGTGTTGATGGCTGCTGAACATCCTTTATCTAAACATTCAGTCGTTCCTTGGCCAGAATTAGCTCAATTTCCTCAAGTCATGTTCAAAGATGGTTACGGAATGCAGCGATTAGTCCAGGAGCAATTCAAAAACCAAGGGTTAGAGCTGAAAGCTGTCTTAGAACTCAATACCCTTGATGCCTTTCGAGGCGTGATCCGCCAAGGAGAAATGATTTCTCTGCTGCCTCGGGGAGCCTTGGTCGATTCCCTTAAAGATTCCTCATTGGCAATTCGCGATTTAGCTGCACCTGAAGCCAAGGATAATCTCCCTCAACTGAATCTAACGCGTGAGGTGGTCATGATCACTACTCAAGATCGATTGTTGATTCCCCCTATTGCCAATTTTCGGCGTTTAGTTCATGATTCATTCATCTCTAATGTCCCGTAGCGCCTACATAATTAGCACAAAGATGATGTCTAATTCTGAGCAGCATCAAGGACAACATCGATGGCAGCATTGGCGAATTAGACGGCTATGAGTCAGATTTTTCGAGAATTTTTGAAAAAAGTAGGTAGTGGTAGACATACCAGCCAAGATCTAAGCCGAAGAGAAGCTCAAACAGCTTTGGAGTTGATGTTGCAGCAAGCAGCAACACCGGCTCAGATTGGGGCTTTCCTAATCGCCCACCGCATTAAGCGACCGACTGGTATCGAACTGGCAGGCTTTTTGGATGCCTACGAGAACTTAGGACCGGTATTACCCGCTCTCCCGGATCAGCGGCGGGTGGTGATATTTAGTGTGCCGTACGATGGGCGATCGCGGACTGCGCCCGTGTTGCCGATTACAGCCTTGATTCTCGCTGCCTCTGGACATTCAGTGCTCCTCCACGGGGGCGATCGCATGCCCACAAAATACGGGGTACCACTCACTGATCTCTGGCAGGGATTGGCAGTGGATTGGACCCAGCGGTCGTTGCCTCAAATACATCAAGTTTTGTCTGACTGTGGATTGGGGTTTGTCTATCTACCAGACCAATTTCCTCTGGCCCAAGGATTAGTAGACTTTAGAGATCAAGTCGGGAAGCGGCCGCCCTTAGCTACAACTGAATTGCTCTGGCATCCCTACGTGGGAGACCATTACCTGATTTCCGGGTTTGTGCATCCCCCCACGGAAAATATGATGCGAGAGGCATTGGCTTTGAGAGAAACTCACCATTTCACGACGGTGAAAGGTCTAGAAGGAAGTTGTGATTTGCCGCGCGATCGCAAAGCCATTATTGGTGTCAATGCTCCTGGAGCAACCCCCAACTGGCAACGGCTGATTTTGTCTGCCCGCGAGTATGATTTGGGGGGTACTGAAGTTCCCTTTCACTCCACAGAAGTCTTAATTGAGCAAATGCAAGCCGTTCTAGCGGGTCAAACCTGCGAATTAATGCCCGCCGTCTTATGGAATGCGGGCTTTTATCTCTGGCATGTGGGGGAGTGTCCCAGTTTAGACATCGGCATTCAGACAGCGGAGAACTTACTGATCAACGGCACTGCTCAGCAAAAACTGCAACAAGTTCAAAAAATTCTATCTGCTCTCTAAATCAAGCCCTCAAATGGTCACAAAGATGACCTGACTCTAGTCTTGTCCCTTTGCATCCCAATTGATAGAGAGGAATCAGCCTATTTCCCGAAGCCAACCTTGCCCTGCTAGTTTTGTCACCGCCCTTGTCCTGGCGGGAGGCAACAGCTCTCGTATGGGCACAGATAAAGCATTACTGTGTTGGCAAGGGGTGCCATTATTAGAGCGGGTTTGTCGGGCAGCCCTCCAGGGTTGTTCGACCGTGAATGTGCTCACCCCTTGGCCGGAGCGGTATCAGCATTTTTTACCGGCAGGTTGTCAAAGTCTGGTTGAAACTAAGCCTGGACAAGGACCCTTAGTCGCTTTAGAACAAGGATTGGGGCAGATTTCGACAACTTGGTTACTCTTATTAGCCTGCGACTTGCCGGTTCTTAATCCAATAATTCTGCAAAAATGGATTAACAGATTGCCTGGACATGACGTTAAGGCAGTTGTCCCCTACAATGCGGGTCGGTGGGAACCACTTTGTGGGTTCTATCATCGTCGCAGCCATCCTTTGTTGCAATCTTTCATCGCTCAAGGGGGAAGATCTTGTCAGCATTGGCTATCTACGTTCACGCCTCAAAAGCTTGCTTTAGATACCAGTGCAAAAGCAATGTTGTGGAACTGCAATTCTCCTGAAGATTTGAAGTCACCTAAGGTATAAATTAATGTCTACTTCTCCGAATAACCCTGCCCAAGATACTGTCTTTTTTGAATTTGAAGACGAGTTTGTGCAGGATTTACGATGTATTCCCATGGTGGTTCGTTTCAAGCTTGACACCTGTGGAATCAAGTTAAAGCTAGACCAATGGCATCAGTTTAGCGAAGATGAGCGCGAGCAATTTGTCTTCCAACCCTGCTCCTCGACAGACGAAATTGAGGATTATCGCGAGTTCCTCCAAGATTTGATTTTTATGTACACCGAATCAGAGGTAGCTGAGATTCCCGTCGATGACAATCCGCCGTGGCTTAACACAGAAGTGATCCCATCAGACCTAATCGAAAAAGCCAAGGCTTGTGATGTGACGATCAGTCTCCAACAGTGGCAGAATTTGAGTCCACTCCAACGATTTGCGCTGATTAAGCTCAGTCAGCCCAGTCACGAGAGCAAGAACTTTCTACCCGCCCTCAAAGAATTTCAACTACTGTAATCATCAGCAACCAGCACAACTGCTTCAATGGGGCGATCTCGCAACAACCGTTTGGGAATCCCCCCAGGATGAGTCGCATAAATCGCACTACCATTGGTGTAAACGACGCCACCCTCTGCATCAACATCGTAGGAAATCACCCCTTCTCCGATAACTTGCACTTCTCCATCAGGACGTTGACAGATGAGTTGCCAAGAGCGAGGTACAAGAGCCGGGGAATCTTGATCGCCAAATCGACGATTTTTTTCCGCTTCTGCGCTGGAATCGATCCTATTGCCCCAGATCAGGAGATCCTGTTTGGCTTGCACTTGGGGTTGCCCTGATTTCACTAAGGGATCGCCTGTATACGATTGCGTAAACACGTTCAACCATTCATAAACGGCTTTCAGTAATCGGAATGGGACCAAGACAATATCCTGGAGGGCTGTCAAGATTTGCCAGCGACGTTGCCGCGTCTGATAGGGACGGCGAATGTAGTATAACGATCCATCGGCAGCCATTTTCGGGGCCAGCAGATCGAACTTAGGGTGCTCGGCAATCGTGTCCATTGCACCTGACTGAACATCTAGCTTTTCAATAGTGAATGGACTTTGCTCCAGTAATAGTCCTTCTTGATTACGGGCAATCCCAGCCGATTGGAAGACGAGGGCCTTCATTGATCCCTGAATCCAGCGGGGAGCCAGATCAATGGAATCGCCTGCGGTAATTTCTCTAGGTCTGGCTCCATCCATAGACATGACAGCAATGTTGGCTGAACCATCTTGATGCATGACGGTACAAGCAAATTCCGGTTGCTGGGGATGAACGTTTAAATGTTGAACCGCAAAGTCAGAATGGTGAAAGAGACGCTGCTCTTTTGCTTGAGAGGTATCTAGTGTAAACACACCCGTCACGTTGCCCACTGCCAAGGTATAGAGTAATTGTCCCGAACGTCCCGGACTAACAGAACGGATGGCGACGGGCAGTTTTGCTTCCCCCGTCGTTTGCATTTGCTGAAGAAAGGCCTGCGGGATCATACCCGCCATCGGATTTTTATCTTTCCAGGCGTTGCGCCGCTGGCTTTTGAGCGTTCGTTCCTGCACGTCTTGCCCAAATTGACTATCAAGGGTGCGGACCGAAGACTCACCTAGCTTGAGATGGAGTTTTCCACCTGCGAGATATGCAAAATTGAAGCTCATGGGCAATGTTGTTAAAGGGGTATGTCATTAAAGAATCCAGATATTCACGATAGCAATTTTAGAGGGGACTGTTGAGCTTGAGATGCCTTTGCCACCTTCCTCGGTCTTAGACAAAGATGAAATGCTCCTGCTAAATTTTGAAAAACCAGTTTTGTCGGTACATTACCGTTCCCCAGCTACTGAATAGGGTAGAAAATGACACCTCAATGCTAGTTGTTTGATGGCCTGATTTACGTTAGTGGTTTATTTACGTAGTTGACGCTTTAGCGCGCTAGCAAAGGCTTCAGCTTCCTGCTTCTGCCCAGGCTTTCCTTGAACAGTGATCTTGTTGCCCCCGGCAGTGGAAATGATGACGACGGGAGCACTCCTAAGCTGCATTAGACCAGCACCCATTAGCAGTGCCCCCATGATGTAAGCCGGAGTCGTTTGCAAGCAAAGTACAACGATGCCTAACACCAAGCAAAATAGGCCAACAGCGACCCCAGACTTGATGTTGTAGCTTACAGAAATAATATGTTCTACAGGAATGTCTTGCTTGCCTTTGCGGGAAGGATAGGTCACTTTTCTATCTGTGACGATGCCGAATCCATTCCGAACAATCGTTTGCTCATGAAGGTTATAAACCATTGTTGCTCCCTGATTGATGAAGTGCGAATAACATCATTTGGAGATTTTGTTTGCTGTGAAGTTCTATTCTTATTTTTCTCTAGAGAATGTCAAGCTAAATCTGCCGCCAATTGTAGGGTTTTCTCATCCGCTTTTGCCAAAGAATTAAGGTTTATTGATGATTATTGACCTTTATGGTTAGTAAAGATGATTGAATTGACCTGTAATTCTTTTCAGGGAGAGAATACTTGTTCAAGCCATCACAACCTACCCAGTGAAATCTGAGCTCAAATCAGCAACACTTCGCAAAACAAATCCAAGAATTTATAAGACAAGTTAAAGAATATCCCCATAATCTGGGGATCAGTACTAGGATGCGAACAACGTCAATTGTTCTGTCGATGAAGGGTAGCCTGCTCTATTTTTAGACTTCTTTTGTTTGAGCCTGCTCTCCTAGACCTCTGTAGTACTTGAGCTCCGTTTGATTTTGTCTTTAACGCCTCACACTCGTTTCGTTTTGGTTTCGCTTTCATTTCAACCTACCACTGCTATTTAGTCTGCTTCCAGACCTAATGTTGAAATTTGTGAGCATTTATCATGCCTGTGAGCCGTTTGATTGCTAACCTTTTTCGAAAACTTGCTTCTCAGTGCCACCTTTCTCTGGAGAAAGGTGAATTCTCTCCAATTTTTTAGTCACTCTTGAAGACCATTATTCACACCAGCAAGGAGTATTCATGACTGTAGCCGATAAAAATTTGGCTGAAGCTAACGCCAGCAATGCCTCAGAAGCTAAAACCCAGCTCAAGGTTGGTATTCCCAAGGAAGTCTTTCCAGGAGAACGCCGGGTGGCGGCGACCCCAGACACAGCCAAGACCCTCCAAAAAATGGGGTTTGAGGTTGTGATTGAATCTGGGGCTGGGGCAGATGCCACTTTCTCCAATCAGGTTTATGAACAAGCGGGCTGTCAAATCGTATCGGATGCTGCTCAGCTCTGGCAAACCGCCGATATTATCCTCAAGGTGCGGGCCCCGCAAATGCATCCCACCCTTGATCGTCACGAAGTTGAGCTGCTGGATGAAGGCAAAACCCTGATTAGCTTCATCTGGCCTGCTCAAAATGAGGACTTGCTCAAGCAGCTAGCCGAGCGCAAAGCTAATGTCTTGGCTATGGATGCGATCCCCCGGATTAGTCGAGCGCAGAAGATGGATGCCCTTAGCTCCATGGCTAATATTGCCGGCTATCGAGCAGTTGTAGAATCGGCAAATAACTTTGGCCGTTTTTTCACCGGACAAATTACGGCGGCCGGTAAAGTTCCACCCGCCAAAGTTTTGGTCATTGGGGCTGGAGTAGCGGGCTTGGCTGCGATTGGTGCAGCCCGAAGCTTAGGCGCTGTGGTTCGTGCCTTTGATACTCGGCCTGTGGTCAAAGAACAGGTCCAAAGCATGGGGGCTGAGTTCCTAGAGCTGGAATTTGAAGAAGACGGCACCGGGTCTGGCGGTTATGCCAAGACCATGAGTCCCGAGTTCATTGCGGCGGAAATGGCTCTATTTGCTGAGCAGGCCCAAGATGTGGATATTATTATTACCACAGCGTTGATTCCGGGCAAAAAAGCCCCCTTGCTCATCACCAAAGATATGGCGGAAAGCATGAAGGAAGGCTCTGTCGTTGTGGACATGGCAGCAGAACAGGGGGGCAATTGCGAAGTCACTCGCCCCAACGAAGTCTATCAACACCACGGTGTCACGATTGTCGGTCTAACGGATCTGCCCAGCCGCATGGCGAATCAGTCCAGCCAACTCTATGGCAATAACCTTTGTCATCTGCTCAAGGATATGGGCGGTGCTGAAGAGTACAAGATTGACTTTGAAGATGAAGTCGTGCGCGGGGCAACAGTTCTCCAGGAAGGCAAAATCACCTGGCCTCCGCCTCAAGCTAGTCAGCCTTCTCCCAAGCCTGCGGCAGAAGCAAAGCAAAATCTGTCATCAGCCAATGGTTGCCTTTGATCGCGGTGGGTGCAGCTCTGTTTGGGCTGGGGATCGCTGCTCCTCCTTCATTTTTGACCCATTTCACAGTATTTGTCTTAGCCTGCTTTGTCGGATGGCAAGTGATTTGGAATGTGGCTCCAGCCTTGCATACCCCACTCATGAGTGTGACCAATGCCATTAGTGGCATCATCATTCTGGGGGGCATGTTGCAAATTTCGGGACCTGTGAGTTCACCGACGACGATCCTGGGTGCGATCGCAATTCTAGTCGGCACCATCAACATTGCTGGTGGCTTCCTCGTTTCCCAACGCATGCTGCAAATGTTCCGCAAGTAATTTTTCGCCCTCACATCGGGGCATCAACACCCTGCCGTCCTCAACTGGATAGGATTGCAAGGGCTCATTTGCTTCCAGATTTCTTAGGAGTCAACTATGACCAATAGCCTTGTCACCGTGGCTTACATCGCGGCAAGTGCATTATTCATTCTCAGTTTGGCGGGCCTGTCGAATCAGGAAACCGCCCGTAAAGGCAATGTCTACGGCATCTTAGGCATGGTAATTGCCCTAGGAGCAACTGCCCTGGGTGCTGAAGTCACCAGCTACACCACCTTGTTGGCAGTAATTGTTCCAGGTGCGATCATTGGGGCCATTGTTGCTTCTCGTGTGGCTATGACCTCTATGCCTGAGTTGGTAGCGATCTTGCATAGTTTTGTCGGATTGGCGGCTGTGCTGGTCGGGATTGCCAACTACCTCCAACCGGAGTCGGGTTTAACGGGTGCCGAAGAAACGATTCACGGTATCGAAATTTATTTAGGCGTGTTCATTGGTGCAGTTACCTTCACCGGATCGATTGTGGCCTTTGCTAAACTCCGAGCCATTATCGGTAGCAAGCCGTTGATGTTGCCTGCTCGGCACCTTTTGAATATCGGTATGCTAGTGGGCTCCGTTGTTCTAGGTGTGCAGTTCATGAATGCAACAGGTAGCAGTGGCTTGCAACCGTTGCTGATCATGACTGCGATCGCAAGTTTATTAGGCATCCATCTGGTTGCTGCCATTGGTGGAGCCGACATGCCCGTGGTTATTTCCATGCTTAACAGCTATTCCGGTTGGGCCGCCGCCGCCGCCGGATTTATGCTGGGCAACGACCTCTTGATTATTACGGGTGCTTTAGTTGGGAGTAGCGGTGCCATTCTCAGTTACATCATGTGCAAGGCCATGAATCGCGGCTTCTTTAGTGTGATTTTGGGTGGTTTTGGCACAGCACCAAAAGGCGGTGGTTCAAAGTCTGCCGCTGGCCCTGTTGGCGAAGCGACCTCGACGACTGTTGAAGAAACCGTAGAATTACTGCGGGATGCTAAGAACGTGATCATTGCCCCAGGCTATGGCATGGCAGTGGCTCAGGCTCAACATCCTGTAGCTCAAATTACTAAGATTTTGCGCGATCGCGGTACTAATGTTCGGTTTGGCATCCATCCCGTCGCGGGCCGTTTACCCGGACATATGAATGTTCTCCTAGCTGAGGCCAATGTGCCCTACGACATTGTCTTAGAAATGGATGAAATCAACGAGGACTTTGCAGAGACGGATCTCGTCCTCGTGATCGGGGCCAACGATACTGTCAATCCCAGTGCCCTTGATGATCCCGACAGTCCCATCGCTGGGATGCCAGTCCTGGAAGTCTGGCACGCTGAGAACGTGGTGGTCATGAAGCGGGGTATGTCCAGTGGTTATGCGGGCGTCGATAACCCCTTATTTTACAAAGACAATACCGAAATGTTGTTTGGGGATGCCCGGCAAAATGTTGATGCTATTCTGGGCCAGCTAGCTACTGTGAGTTCCAAAACAGCGGTTGCGGCTCGTTAGCTTCAACTCAAACATTAGTTTAGAGCAGGGAATCTCTGATATAAAACGAGGTTTCCTGCTTTTTTTTACAGGTCTGGTTCAATACTCTACGGCAGGCTAAAATTCATTGCAGATGAACTTTCTCATGGGGATTACCGTCTAGACTGTTAACATTACTCCTCTGAATCTCTCTCCAGTTCTATGTCATACAGTGCATCCCAAGATGCTTGGGCATCTGTTAAGGTCTCTGGTCAACGCGGTTTTCTTGCTTCTAGACTGATGCAAGCTGGCCTCGTGGCGAGTGTGTGGTTAGGTTTTTCTCAGCCTGTATACAGCCAATCTTTGCGTCAAAAAGTGACGTTTGCCAATTCTGATATCAATGCTTTTTGGGATAAAGCTTTTCAGCAGATGGGCCGCAAATGGCATAGCCCTAAATCCTACACTTATTATCGAGCGGTTAGAACAGCCTGCGGGATTTCGGGTCCGTTTAACGCCCTGTACTGCCCTCGGGATCACGGTATTTATTTCAATATTCCGTTTTTGGTGCGGGCCAATAACCGTTGGGGAGATTTTGCTGCGATTACGATCATGGCCCATGAATATGGCCATGCTGTGCAGCGACAACTTGGTCTGAGCCGCTTGAATCGCTATCTGGTGCAAGAAGAGCTACAAGCAGACTGTTTTGCTGGAGTCTACGCCCAATATGCCAATCAAAAGGGATTACTCGATGCCGAGGATGCCCAAGAAGGATACCGTCAGTCCTATGCGAGTGGTCTCAATCGCTTTGATCCCAATACCCACGGAACTCGGAATCAGAGGGCTCAAGCCTTTCGATTAGGCTATGGCAATGGTTTCAAAAGCTGTTTGAAATTTACAGTGTTAAAATCTCGGCATCAGTAATTCTCGCCGATTCATTTTTTCTTTTAATTTAATCTTGTGTCTCAACCTGATGCTCTTGCCGATCTGTTAGCAGCCGTTTCAACGGGTGACGTTAGTCCAGAACAAGCCTTGCAACAATTGAAATACTTTGCTTACGAGCCCGTTGGCGATTTTGCCAAGATCGATCATCATCGGACGTTGCGAACAGGCTTCCCAGAAGCGATTTGGGGACCGGGAAAAACACCTGAGCAAATCATCGATATTATCCAATCGATGCAAGGGCGCACCGATCGGGTAATGGCTACCCGCATTGAACCGGAGGTGTTTGCTCATTTGCAAAAAGCCTTGCCGACGCTGCACTACTACGAGAAAGCTAGAATCTGTACGACAGCTCCACCCCCCGCATCCCCTCAATACGTCGGCCAGATTGGTATCGTGTCAGCCGGAACGGCAGATCAGGGCGTCGCCGAAGAAGCAGCCGTTGCCGCGTCTTTGTGGGGATTTGCAGTTACTCGATTTTGGGATGTAGGGGTGGCTGGGATTCATCGCTTGTTGAGTTGTCGAGATGCGATCGCAGCCGCTGATGTCCTGATTGTAGTGGCAGGCATGGAAGGGGCTTTAGCGAGCGTTGTGGCAGGTCTCGTAGATTCACCTGTGATTGCGGTACCGACCAGTATTGGCTACGGGGCTAGTTTCCATGGCTTAGCTCCCCTATTAACCATGCTCAATTCCTGCGCCCCTGGGATTGGGGTGGTCAATATTGACAATGGATTTGGGGCAGCAATGTTAGCAGGCCAAATCTTAAGGACGGCTGCCAAAGTTCAGCATTCTGACTCAACCTAGTCCCTTAGTTACCACGGATATTCGCTTGGGTTTGATGAGCTGGCTGGCAGCATGGCTTCAGACAGAATAGGTGGAGGAAGATGAGGAAGATAAGAAAGCGTTTAAATCTTCTAGTGTTGGTGCCCTAGCGGCTGCAAGATCGGGTGGCTCATCCGTGATCTGAGACGGCGAGTTAACGGTCATTTGGGGATTCTTGTTGAAGATTCGCAGTTGTCCAGCCACGTAGGCATAACTACGCTTGGGAGCGTCCTCGGTACTGAAGTATCGGTGGTGAAGCAGATTGATCAAGGCTTTCCCCTCAAGAGAGTCTGTATGGGGAATATACAAATTGAAAGGTTGTTTGACGGACCCAATTTCGATCCGGGCGCTGGTG
>Ga0209303_1001151_pt1 | contig 17290 bp, 19 predicted proteins | sample SidtaG_3_FD_187449 | JGI IMG/M metagenome (GOLD analysis project Ga0209303, IMG submission 187449) | Marine algal microbial communities from Sidmouth, United Kingdom - Sidmouth_Asex1 metaG (SPAdes) (version 2) | ecosystem: Host-associated > Algae > Red algae > Unclassified | place: Sidmouth... | reverse complement strand
TCGTGCTGTTCCCGCTGTACTGGGTGGTGATCACCTCGGTCAAGCTGCCCGGGCAGGTGGGCGACGGTCCGGACTACCTGCCGTTCATCGATTTCATGCCTTCGCTGCACGCGTGGCGCTACATCTTCGTGGACCTGGGCAGCGATACCTTCCGCCCCTACCTGAACAGCCTGATCATCGCCTCCGCCTCCACCGTGCTGGCGATGTCGGTCGGGGCGTGCGCCGCCTACGCGCTGGCGCGCCTGCATTTCCGCCCCCGGCTGCTGTCCATCGTGCTGTTCCTGGTGGCGCTCGGCATCGGTGTGTGGATGATCGGTTCGGGTCTGGTGGGCTGGCCGATCGCCGCGGCCAGCGGGCTGGCGATCTTCGTCATCTCGGTGCTGGCGCTGTCGCGCGTGCGCTCGCCGCGCCTGGGCAACGCCGACATCCTCTTCTGGGTCATCAGCCAGCGCATCCTGCCGCCGGTGGTGGCCGCGCTGCCGATCTACATCATGTTCCAGCAGATCGGCATCCTGGACACCCACCTGGCCATCATCCTGACCTACACCACCGTCAACATGCCGATCGTGGTGTGGCTGATGTACGACTTCTTCGCCTCCATCCCGATAGACATCGAGGAGTCGGCAGAACTCGACGGCGCGTCGCGCTTTCGCATCTTCCGCGAGATGGTGCTGCCGCTGGCCAAGCCGGGGCTGGCCGCCACTTCCCTGCTGGTGCTGATCCTGTCGTGGAACGAGTACCTGCTCGCGCTGTTCCTGTCGACCGCCAAGGCGCAGACCATCCCGCTGCTGGTGGCGGCGCAGAACGCCACGCGTGGGCCGCAGTGGTGGTACATGTCGGTGCTGATCGTGATCATGATCGTACCGGTGGTGCTGTTGACCATCCTGCTGCAGCGCCTGATCGCCAAGGGCCTGCTGCTCGGGGCGGTCAAGGGATGAACCCGTCGACCGGAGTGCCGCGCGAATGACCGTCGTCCTGGATCGGGTCTCCAAGTCCTTCGGCCGCGTGGAGGTGCTGCGCGAGCTGGACGTGACCACCGGCGACGGCGAGTTCCTGGTGCTGCTGGGCGCGTCCGGCTCGGGCAAGACCACCGCGCTGCGCATGATCGCGGGCCTGGAGTCGACCACTTCGGGGCGCGTGCTGATCGGCGAGCGCGACGTCACCCAGGTGCTGCCCAAGAATCGCGACGTGGCGATGGTGTTCCAGTCGTACGCGCTGTACCCGCACAAGAGCGTGGCCGAGAACATCGGCTACCCGCTGCGCGTGCGCGGCGAATCCAGGGGCGAGATCGATCGGCAGGTGGGCGAGGTCGCCGCCCAGGTGCAGCTGGACGCGTTGCTGGAGCGCTACCCCCGGCAGCTCTCGGGCGGGCAACGGCAACGCGTGGCGCTGGCGCGCGCGATGGTGCGACGCCCGGCCGCCTTCCTGATGGACGAGCCGCTGTCGAACCTGGACGCGAAGCTGCGCGGGCACATGCGCACGGAACTGAGACGCATGCAGCACGACCTGGGGATCACCACGGTGTACGTCACGCACGACCAGATCGAGGCGATGACGCTGGCCGACCGGGTCGCCATCCTCGAACAGGGCGTGCTGCAGCAACTGGGCACCCCGCGCGAGATCTACGAGGATCCGGCCAACCTGTTCGTGGCAGGCTTCATCGGCTCCCCGCCGATGAACCAGTTGCACGGGCGCCACGAGAACGGGCGCTTCGTGAACGAGGCCGGCACCATCGACACCGGCCTGCAGCGTACGCTGGATCGGGTCACGCTCGGCATCCGCCCCGAGGACTGCCGCATCGTGGATGCCTCGACCAGCGCCTTGTCGGGCCGGCTGTACGCGCTGGAACTGATCGGCGACCACGTGCTGGCCAGCGTGACGCTGGACGGTTCGGTGCCGGTCAAGCACACCGGCAAGACCGATGCGTTCATCACCGCGGACACGTTCGCGGTGAAGATGCCCAAGGACTATGCGGCACCGATCGATGCGCGGGTCGGCATCGACGTGGCGGTGGAGGGAATCCGGTTGTTCTCGGGGGACGGGGAGCGGCTGCGGCGCTGATGGCGCTGATGGGCCGCGTCGCCTTGGCGTCCATCGCCGATACGGGCACCGTGGCGCACCCGGTGATCGAACGACACGGTATCGTCGTGCGTTCGTCCCGGGTCGCGGAACCGTCATCGAACCGTTCAAGAATCTGATATCGCCGGCCCTCGTCTCGTTGATCGCCGATCATGCCGAACCGCACATCGGCCCGGGCGCGGCGCGGCGATTCCGCACCCGGATGCGTGGCGCACTCGAACCGCTCGCAATGAAGGCACGCGTGCAGCTCATCGCGGCCGAGCTGGCCGAGGCGCTGCCCACCGACGATGCAGCGCGGGCCACGGCATTGCTGGCGATGCTGCACCCGGATACCGATGCCGGTATCGATCGACGATCGGACGAGCGCGGTATCGCCGGCTGGGGCATCTGGCCACTCTCGCTCGTGGTCGCCGAGCGGGGCCTGCACGACATCGATCGTTCGCTGGCGCTGCTGCGCGAGATGACGATGCGCTCGACGGCCGAGTTCGCGATCCGTCCGTTCATCGTCGTCGAGCCCGCACGCGTGTTCCAGACCCTGGCTCGCTGGACCTCGGATCCGAACGAGCACGTGCGGCGGCTCGTGTCCGAAGGCAGCCGGCCGCGCCTTCCCTGGGGCCTGCGGTTGCGGAATCTGGTCGCCGACCCGTCCCCGACGCTTCCGCTGCTGGAGGCGCTCCGCGACGACCCTTCACCGTACGTACGGCGCTCCGTCGCGAACCACCTGAACGACATCGTGAAGGATCACCAGGATCTTGTCGTTTCGTTAGCGGTCGACTGGTCGGACGGGGCTCCGCCCGAACGCCGGACCTTGCTCCGCCACGCCTGCCGCAGCCTGCTCAAGCAGGGCCGAGCGGACGTGATGACGCTGTTCGGGTTCACGAGCGATGCCGTGACCATCGACCCGCTCGTGCTGTCGAGCGATCGTGTGCGGATGGGCGAGGATCTGATGCTGTCCACGTCCTTGCACTCGGCGAGCGATGCGCCGCAGCGTCTGTCGATCGACTACGTGCTGCACGCGCTCAAGGCGAACGGATCGCGCACGCCGAAGGTCTTCAAGGGAGGTACGGTGACGCTCGAACCCGGCGAAACCCGGCGCTTCGCGCGCACCCACCGCTTCCGCGAGGTGACCACCCGTCGTCACTATGCCGGCGAACACGCCATCGCGTTGCGCGTGAACGGGGTGGACAGCGAGCCGGTCCGGTTCGAGCTGGACGTCCAGGCTCGACCGCACCGGGCCGCCCGTTCGATGACACACTGACCTCACCGACCAAGACCGCACCGAACCGGGCTCCTCCCACCATGCCGATGCTGACACCGACCGACGTGCACGCCACCGTGCGCGCGCTGCTGATCAACGACAGCGGTGACGACCTGACCACGAGCCCGCTGGACACGGTCGAGGTGGACTGGAACGGCTTCGTCGGCGAGGTGCACGGCGGGACCACCCGGGCGGCGTGCACGCGCACCCGCCTGCAGTACCCGCCGGGCACGACCATCCGCAACGTGCGGCAGGTCTCGGCCCTGTCCGTCGAGCAGATCGGCCAGATCGCCGCCGCCCTGGAACTCGACGCGCTGGAGCCTGCCTGGCTGGGGGCGAACCTGGTGGTCGAGGGCATCGAGGACTTCAGCGGCCTGCCACCCTCCTCGCGCCTGATCGGCGAGAACGGCACCTCGCTGGTGGTCGACATGGAGAACGCGCCGTGCCGCTTTCCCGGCGAGATCATCGAGCGGCACCGGCCCGGGCACGGCAAGCGCTTCCCGAAAGTGGCGACCGGGCGCCGCGGCGTGACGCTGTGGGTGGAGCGACCCGGCCGCCTGAGCGTCGGTGACCGGCTGCGCCTGCACGTGCCGCCGGTGGTGCGCTGGCAGGCGCCCACCGCCGTACGGGCACAGGGAGGTTGAGGCGATGATGCTCGCACCGGACGATGCGGCACTGGACACGCTCGGCGGCGTCCCCGTGCTGTCGCTGATGGCTGCCGATGCCGAGTACGGTGCGGCTTTGTCGCAGCGGCTGCGGCCGGTGCGCATCGGCGTCGGCCCGATCGAGGCGGCGATCAACACGGTGCGGGCGCTGACTGCATTGCAGCGGCGCGGCACGCTGCCGGCGCTGGTGTTGTCGCTGGGCTCGGCCGGTTCGAACACGCTGGAACAGACCAGCGTGCACGCCATCGCCAGCGTCTCCTGGCGGGACATGGACGCCTCGCCGCTGGGGTTCGAGAAGGGCTGCACCCCGTTCCTGGATCTACCGGCGGAGCGTTCGCTGCCGAATCTGTGGGCCGGTTCGAAAGGCTCGGGGGAACCGGGCACGGTGCGCCTGTCGACCGGTGCGAACGTGATCGGCGATGCCGCGGCCTATGCCCGCATCGATGCCGACATGGTCGACATGGAGACCTTCGCGGTGCTGCGCGCCTGCGACGCGTTCGAGCTGCCGCTGGCCGGCATTCGCGCCGTTTCGGACGGTGATGCAACCCTGGCTCGATACGGAGATTGGGCGGACTGCCTGCCGCAGCTGGATGCGGGCCTGGCGCAGGCGGTCGATCGGCTGGCCGCGGCGCTGGCGGACGGTACGCTGGGCATGCTCGGGCGCGCCTAAGTGCGGCCGGCTATCCGCCCGACGCCAGCAGCGCGGCCAGCGACAGCATGACCACGCCGATCGCCACGTCCAGCACCTGCCAGGCGCGAGGCCTGGCGAACACCGGCTGCAGCAACCGGGCGCCGTAGCCCAGGCTGAAGAAGAACACGAACGAGGCCAGCACGGCACCGGCCGCGAACGCCGGGCGCTGACTCGCGTAGCGACTGGACACCGAGCCGAGCATCACCACCGTGTCCAGGTACACGTGCGGATTCAGCCAGGTGAAGGCGAGGCAGGTCGCCAGCGCGGCTCGCCACGAGGGCGCCGCCTGCTTCGCGGCCTGCAGCGCCTCGCCGTCGAACCGCCAGGCCGCCAGCAGCGCCCGCAGGCCGTAGACCAGCAGGAAGGCCACGCCGCCGAACCGGAACAGCGGATCGATCCAAGGCGCTGCCGCCACCAGCGCCCCGAAGCCTGCGACACCGGCGACGATCAGCACCGCATCGGACAGCGCGCAGGCCGAGCACACCAGCAGCACGTGCTCGCCACGCAGCCCCTGGCGCAGCACGAACGCGTTCTGCGCGCCGATGGCGAGTATCAGGCCGAGTCCCAGCAGGAAGCCTTGCAGCGCGACGGACAGGTCCACGGATCACTCGGCGCCAGGTCGATCAGAATCGGTAGAAGCGCTGCGCGGTCCGCTCGAACACGTCGTCGTGCATCGCCTCGGGCACCAGCGACTGCGCCAGCTGCAGCCAGCGGGCGTAGTCGGACGGCAGCAGCACCACCGGCCAGTCCGAGCCCCACATCACTCGCTCGGCACCGAAACAGGCCAGCAGGTGATCGACGTAGGGGCGCAGTTGCGCCTCGCCATCGTCCGGACCTGCCTCGTTCAGCAGCCCGGACAACTTCACGTGCACCGGCGTGGCGTCGGCGATGCGCTCGATGCCCGCTGCCCACTCGTCGAACTCGCGGGCCGCGATGCGCGGCTTCATGCCGTGATCGATCACGGTGCGCAAGCTCGGGTAGCGATCGAACAGCCGCGCGAACGCATCCAGGTGCACCGGAAACCCGAGCGCATCGAAGCTCAGATCAGTCGCAAGCAGCGCATCGAACACCTCGCCGCGCGCTGCGGTGTGCATCCATTCCGGGTCCGGCAGGTCCTGGATCATCGGCCGTACTCCGGCGAAATGGCCGTCGCGTGACAGCCGCCGCAGATCGGCGATCGCCCCGGCACGCTCGAAATCGACCCACCCGACCACCCGGGCCGGCCCCGGCATCTCGTCGGCCATCGACAGCAGCCAGTCGGTCTCGGCCACCGTCGGAGCGGCCTGCACCAGCACGCTGGCCTCGATGCCCAGCCCGTCGATCGCCTCCATGAAATCCGCCGGCAGGAAGTCGCGCCGGATCGGCGCGACCGTCTCGTTGCCGTCCATCCAGGCGTAGTCGCCACGTGCCGGACGCCACAGGTGATGATGAGCGTCGATCATCGTCGGCCGGCCGTGCCCGAGCCCGGGACCGACATTCCGCCCGCTCGCCGCGGACCGACAGCGATCACACCAGCACCGGCGCGTCGCGCCCCGGATAGCCGCTGCCGGCATCGATGCCGCGGCTGGCGCAGAACGCCGCCACGTCGAAGTTCGGGCAGGTCTTCTCGGTGGTGGGAAAGTCGCGGTGCCCGCACACCGTGGCCAGCGGGTACTCCTCGCGCCAGAAGCGCAGCACCAGCTCCAGCGAGTCCAGCTGCGCATCGGTGAACGTCTTGCAGCCGATCAGGCAGACGCCCAGGCTGCGCTCGTTCTGGCCGTACACGTGCGCACCGATCCAGTAGTCCGGGCGCCCGCCCTGGATCGAGCCGTCCCGCTCGATCACGCGGTGGTAGCCGATGCCGTGCCAGCCGAACCCCAGGTGCATGGCGTGGATGTCACGCACGCCCAGCGCATCGTCATCCGGGGTGTCCGAGCAATGCACCACCAGATGGCGGATGTCCGTGGCCTGCAGCACGCGTGGGATTCTCGTGTCGAACGGCGGTTCGACAGGCTACCGCGAAGCGCCGTTCAACGCTTGCGGATCTTGTATTGCGTGGGCGCATGGGCGCGCGACACATCGTCCGGGCGCTTCGCCCGGTGCTTGGTATCGCGGCCGCTGACCCGCGCACGCCAGGTGCGGAAGGAACCGGGCTTGAGCTCGGCGCGCATCAGCGCGATGACATCGTGCTCGCTCAGCCCGTGGCTTGCCCGGATCGCCTCGAACGGCGTGCGGTCCTCCCACGCCATCTCGATCACGCGCGAGCGTTCCGCCTCCGGCAGCGCGGCCCCCCGGATACCCTTGCCCATGACGGCCCCGTCAGTGCCCGGCGGCCAGGCGCACCGGCGCCTCGAGCGGGCGGAACGGCCGGTCGGCGGGCACCAGGCCGAACCCTGCCAGCAGGCGGCCCATCGCCAGCGAGGGTGATCCGGCCGTCATCAGCGCGATGTCGGCCATGCGCTCGCGCGCGCTGTCCGGCGGCACCGGACCGATCAGCGCCAGCACGCGCCGCGCGATCGCTTCGGCAGGCTCGATCCAGTCGACCGGCCAGGGGGCAAGTTTCCTCATCTCGTGGACCAGGAACGGGTAGTGGGTGCAGCCGAGCACGATGATGTCGGTATGCCTCGAACCCTCCTGCACGAAGCAGGGCATCAGTTCGCTGCGCAGCTTGTGCCGGTCGATGGTCTCGCCCTGCATGTGCTGTTCGGCCAGGCGTGCAAGACCGGTGGAACCGACCAGCTTCACCTTCGCATCGCGCGAGAACCGCTTCACCAGATCCAGCGTGTAGGGCCGCGTCACGGTGCCCGGCGTGGCCAGCACCGACACCAGCCCCGAAGCGGTGAGGGTGGCGGCAGGCTTGATCGGCGGCACGGTACCGACGATCGGGATGGAGAAGCGCTCGCGCAGCGCCGGCATGATCAGCGTGCTGGCGGTGTTGCAGGCCACGATCGCGATCTCCGGGTCGTAGGCCTCCAGGCAGCGTTCGAACAACGCGACCACGCGCGGGATCAGCGCTTCCTCCTCCCACTCACCGTACGGGAAGCCGGCATCGTCACCGACGTAGACGATGCGCCGTCCGGGCAGCATGACGCGCACCTCGCGCAGCACCGACAGGCCGCCGATGCCCGAATCGAACAGCAGGATGGACATGGGCTGGGGGTCGCCTGGGAGTCTGGTGCGGTGGCCGGTCAGCCGCCGATGAACGACATCTCGACCTTGGGGCGCAGCACGCTGACCTGCGTGCGGGTCTCGGAGTAGCGATCGGCTCGGTGGCCCCAGATCGCCTTCAGGTGCTCGCCCAGCGCACGCTCGTCCCCGTTGCGCAGCACCGCGCGCAGGTCGTGGCCGGAGCCTGCGAACAGGCAGGTGAACAGGCTGCCGGTGGCCGACAGGCGCGCCCGGCTGCAATCGCCGCAGAACGGGTCGGACACCGAGGAGATGATGCCGATCTCGCCACCGCCATCGGTGTATTCCCAGCGCTTGGCCACTTCACCGCGATAGTTCGCCTCGGCCGGGCGGATCGGCAGCTCGGCATCGATGATCGCCGCGATCTCGCTGCTGGTGACCACGTTGGACAGGTCCCAGGCGTTGCTGTTGCCCACGTCCATGAACTCGATGAAGCGCAGGATCTGGCCGGTGCCGTGGAAGAAGCGCGCCATGGGCAGGATGCCCTGGTCGTTCAAGCCCTTCTTGACCACCATGTTGACCTTGACCGACTCGAAGCCGGCCCGCGATGCCGCCTCGATGCCGTCCAGCACCGCCTGCACCGGCACGCCGACATCGTTCACGGCGGCGAAGGTCTCGTCGTCCAGCGCGTCCAGCGAGACGTTCAACCGCTGCAGCCCGGCCTTACGCAGCGACTCGGCCCGCTCGCGCGTCAGAAGCGATGCGTTGGTGGTCATGCTGACATCGGTGATGCCGTCCACCGCCGCCACGCGGCACACCAGCGAGTCCAGGTCGCGCCGCAGCAGCGGCTCGCCACCGGTCAGCCGGACCTTGGTGACGCCCAGTTCGGCGCCGGCGCGCACCACGCGCTCGATCTCCTCGAAGCTGAGCAGCTCGGCCTTGGGCAGGAATCGGTAGTCCTTGCCGAACACCGACTTGGGCATGCAGTAGACACAGCGGAAGTTGCACCGGTCGGTGACCGAGATGCGCAGGTCGCGAAGCGGGCGCGCCAGTCTGTCGACCACGCGCGCCGGATCGGTACCCGAGTTCCTTCCTGCCGTGTCCGTTCCGCTCACTACCCGCCGCCTCGCTGGAAGTACAGATCGAAATGCTTCTTGAATGCCTGCTGGTGCGCCTCGGGCACGCCACGAAACGTGAACGAGACCACCGCATAGGGGATCGCCATCAACGCGATCCGGCGCACCTGCTGCTCGCCCAGATGAATCTCGACGGTACCCGGATTGACCGCTCCGTGCACCGTGTGACCGTCGATCGTGTAGCGATGTTCCCCCATGGCCCGGGGCAGGATGCGGAAGAAATCCGCGTGGGTGACCCCCATTTCGCGGCTGTAGGCGATATCCGGAACCGTGCCGTTCGACACTCCGACTGCCGGAGCGGCTCCGCCTGCCGCATCCATCGGCGTCAGCCTCCGGCGACCGGCGGCCAGATCGCGAGCACATCGCCCTCCTTCAACGCGCCGCGCTGGTCGCGATCCGCCTCGCACTGGAAGTGGCCGTTGACCAGGACCAGGTGGGCCAGCTCGCGCGGTACCTTGAAGCGGTCGATGATCTCGTTGAGCGTGACGTTACCGGGTACCTCGATGCCGATCGCGTTGCGCCTGGTGCCCGCCGGCAGCAGGTCCTGCAGCGTGGCGTAGAGCTTGAACGTGATCGCTATGTCCGCAGCGGTGCCGCTGACCGCCTGGTCCTTGCCAGCGACCTCGTCCGGGTCGGATCCGGTACCGGAATTGCGAGTCGGCGTGCCGTGAGCCGTGCCATCCTCCATGCCGATCATGCTGCTACCAAAGTCGCGTCTTGGCTCTGTGCTGCTGCTAAATACGCCTCGTTGATCCGGTTCGGCTCCTCCATCAGCACCGCCTTCCAGCGCCCGAGCCGCGCCCCGGTCTGGATGAGACCGCGCAGCACGCCGACGTGCTGGGTCATGCCGAGGCTGGACGCACCGACAAGCACGTCACCTTGGAATTGCAGGTTCAGGTATTCGAAGCGATCCGGGTTCGACAGCTCGGCCGTATCGCCACCGTCAACGCCCATCCACAGTCCAAAAGAAGTGGAAATCAGCCCGACCGTGTCAAGCACGTTCATGTTCATCGTGCCCGCGCGCGGCGTACTGTTGCCGTTGATCATGTTCGTGGCCGCCAGCTTGCCGTGCTCGACCGCCGTCGGCTGGATCGCCTGGATCTCGTAGTCGCCGGTCGACAGGTCCTTGCCCTGGGCGACATCGCCTGCGGCCCAGACATCGGGCACGCTGGTGGCCATGCAGTCATCGACCACGATACCGGCGTCCAGCTCGATGCCGCTGCCTTCCAGGAACGCCGTGTTGGCGCGTACACCGGTTGCGCAGATGACCACATCGGCTTCCAGCGTGTCGCCGCCCGCGGTCGATACGGTGAGCGCCCCGCCGGACTCGGCCAGGGACGTCACGCGCGTATCCGTCATCACGCGGATGCCCTTGTCCTCGCACCAACGCTTGATCATGCCGCCCATGGCTGCGTTCGTCATGCGTGACACCATGCGCTCTTCCATCTCGATCACCGTCAGCTCGACCTTTCGAGCCGCCAGTGCCTCCAGGATGATGCAGCCGATGAAGCCTGCGCCCATCAGCACCACGCGCGAGCCTTCCGACGTGCCTTCGATGATGCGGTGCGCATCGGCGAGTGACCAGCAGTTGTGCACCGCATTCAAGTCGATACCCTCGATCGGTGGGCGCGTGGCGGTGCTGCCGGTAGCGATCAGCAGACGGTCGTAGTCGAGCGTGTCGCCGCCGAGCAGGCTCACCCGCTTCGCGCCGGTGTCGACGCTGCTGGCCCGGCCGTGGACCACGTCGATTCGCAGCGACTCGTAGTGACCTGCGTTCTTGCGCAGGTAGCAGCCTTCGGCCTCGATGTTGCCGACCAGGAAGTACGGCAGCGCCATGCGTGAATACGGCGGGACGCCTTCGGCTGCAAGCATCGTGATGCGGCAGTCCGCGTCGAGTTTTCTCAGGTGCTCGGCGGCGGTGACTGCTGCGGGGCCGGCGCCGATGATGAGGTGGTGCATGAGCGTGGTCTCGTGTCGGTGCGTTGCCGGGATTGTGGCCCAAGCGGGCAAAGAATGCTTCCGGCCGGTCCGAAGCGGAAGTGTGCCTACGCCTGGCGCCCGACGGAACGCAGGTGTGCCTCCGCCGCTAACCCGGTCGGCTCGGGCGGCCCACGAGCGGTATTCTGCAGACCCCTTCCAGCTCCGGAATCAACGTGACGACACCCCGCCCGCTCGACGCCAAGCTGGATCGCCTGCGCCAGGGTTCCAACGACCGGTCCGATTTCATCATCGCCGACGCCAAGGACGGTGACATGGCGTTCGGCGTCACCGCTCCCGGTCCGATGGCGCCTGGCGTCGAGAAGAAATGCGCCTGGAAGCCGCGCAGCGCCCACCTGGACGCGATCACCGCGATGGTCGATTCCGACCTGGTCGACATCATGCTGCTGTCGCTGTCGAGCGCCGAGGTCCTGACCGAGCGCGGCGTGTTCACCGATTCAGGAGTGACGCCCGCGGTGCGGCTCAACGACACCACCGATATCTGGAACGCGCGCGGCTCGCGCTATCGCGAGAGCCCGTCGCGCCCGTTCGCCAGCGCCGATCTCGAGGCGGCGTGCGATGTCGTGGATCTCGGTCTGTACTCGATGACGTTCTCGAACGACCTGGAGCGTGACCTCGACACGCTGCATGAATACCGCGACTTTCGCCTCGACACCCGCGGCAGCGGCATGCGGCACTTCCTGGAGGTGTTCAATCCGGGCTTCGATGTCGGCATCGCACCCGACAAGCTCGGCCACTACATCAACGACATGATCATCAAGGCGCTGGCAGGTTCGGCCGGACGGGATGCGCCGCTGTTCCTGAAGATCCAGTTCAACGGTGCGGCCGCCATGCAGGAACTGTCCGCCTACGATCCGGAGCGGCTGATCGTCGGCATCCTGGGCGGCAGCGCCGGCACCACGCGCGACACCTTCGAGCTGGCCTCCCAGGCCGCGGACGCCGGCGCACGCGTCGCGCTGTTCGGACGCAAGATCAACCTGGCCGAGTCCCCGCTCACGCTGGTGTCATTGATGCGCGACGTGATCGAGCAACGAACGACGCCTGCCGACGCGGTCGAGGAGTACCACCGGCGGCTGGCGGACGAGCAGCTCGACCCGGCTCGCGCGCTGGACGCCGACCTGCAGATCACCGAGTCGGCATTGAAGGGATGAGTGCAGGCGGGCGACACGGCGTCGTCTGCGCCGGCTGCTGGACCGCCGACCGCATCAAGCGCATCGATGCCTGGCCGGAGCAGGACACGCTGGCCAGGATCGAGCGCATCGACCGGCACGGCGGCGGATCGGCGCACAACGTCGGGCACGACCTGAAGCGGCTGCAGCCCGAACTGCCGGTCGAGGCGATCGGCCTGCTCGGCAACGACAGCGACGGCGATTTCCTGTTCACCGGTGCGCGCAAGGCCGGCATGGACGTGACGCAGCTGCACCGCAGCGACACGGTCCAGACCTCGTTCACCGATGTCATGAGCGTGGCAGGCTCCGGCCGCCGCACCTTCTTTCACCATGCCGGCGCCAATGATGCGCTGACACCCGATCACATCGATCTGGCAGCGACGCGCGGGCGCATGCTGCACCTGGGGCTGGTCGGGCTGCACGCGGTGCTGGATGCGCCCTGGCAGCAGGAGGCGAATGGCTGGGCAGCGGTGCTGTCAAGGGCGCAGCGGCTCGGCCTGCACACCAACCTGGAGCTGGTCTCGATCGAGCCTGCTCGCCTGCGCCGTCTGGCCCTGCCCTGTCTGGCGCACCTGGACACGCTGATCGTGAACGATCACGAGATCGGCGCGCTGAGCGAGCGGCGCACCGTGCAGGATGGCGTGACCGACGTCGTCGCCTGCGAGCGGGCGGCGCGTGACGTGCTGAGCATGGGTGCCATGCGCCTCGTGGTCGTGCACTGGCCACGCGGAGCTCTGGCCATCACGCGAGAAGGTGCCTTGCATCGGTGCGACAGCGAAGCGGTACCGCCCGAGCGCATCCTCGGCGCGGTCGGGGCGGGTGATGCGTTCGCGGCCGGCGTGCTGCTGACGCTGCACGACGGTGGCGGCATCGATGCGGCGATGCAGCTCGGGCACCGTGCCGCGGCCGACAGCCTGCTGTGTGCGGATGCGGTGAGCGGCGTGAGAGCGACGGGCATGTCACCTTTCTGAACGGTCCGCCCGGTCGCAAGCGAGGTCCGTTCGGTCGGTCGTCCCCTTTCGAACCACGGCGCCCCGATCGGATCGCCCCGCCGGTTCCGGAATCGTTGCAACCGATTCGACGCCGGCGCAAGGTCGATCCTCACCGGCTGCCTACCTGCCGATGAACTCGGCACTCCAGCGTCCGCTTTGCTCATCGAGCTCGTAGGCCCACGTAGCGGTCGAGTCGGCGATCAGATGCGAATAGTCCAGACAGGCCAGCCTGGCCAGCGAACTCCCGCGCATGGTACCGACGGCATCACATCGGTACTGCGTGACCACCTCGCAGCGCTGTCGCCCGTCCCGCTCCGCACATCCCGTCAGCTCGGCACTCGTCGCTTCGATGACGATCTCCGCATTCCGGATACCGACACCGCAACCTCCGTCCACGAACCGGTACAGCTCGGCCGCCAGCGCGATCCGATCCGGGCGGTCGTTTTGCGGGTTGTCGAAGAAGATGCGCGGGAAGGCGTCGCAGTCGCTCACGGAGAAGTAGTCGAGAATCGCTCGATAGGCCGTATCGGCATCCAGGGGTGCCGACGCCGGGCTGGCGGCGCCCGAACTCGAGCGCTCGCCGCTTGCCGACGGATCGACGCCGAATCCGGTGTCTTCGTCGCCACTCAGGAATCGGGACAGGATGTCACCTTGAAGAAGGCCGGCATCGACAAGGCGGGCAATGTCCCGGGTCAGACGCTGCTCGTCCAGCCCTTCTTCGAGTGCGGATCGCCAGTACGCTTCGATATCGTCTTCATCAGCGCCGGCGTAGGGAAAGTAGTCGAGCATCGACATCGTCAGCGCCAAGGGATGATCGAGCGCAAGGGACTCGCTCAAGGCTGCCGGGTCCACCACATCCAGCGGGCCGGACTCGAACCGGGCATCGAAATGCACGTCGAACACTCCCCCCTTGCCCATCGATCGATCGACGGCCAGCGCATAGAGGTAGTCGGCCCGCGCCCACTCGGGGAGCGTTTCCCCGTGACGGCGAGGCAGCACGAAATCCGGGTCGCCGTAGGCATCCCAGTACGATCGGAACAAGTCGCTGCCGCCAGCGGTCTCGTTCACCGGCGTCAGGCCGGCTATCTGCGGGAACGGTGACGCCCGGGGATCGTCCAGCACCGTGAAGGTGGAAACCAGTTCGCCATCGACCCGGTATTCGACCGGGATGGCGAGCGGTCGTGCAGGATCGATGCGACACATCAACCGGATCCGGCTGGATACGCCCCGATAGGTCGACCCCAGCGCCTGCGAAGGCACATCGGCCATCGAGTACGTGTGGATCCGGTGGCTGCTGCACAGCGCGGACTTCTCGGCCAGGTGCCGGACGCCGAAATCCAGTCCGGCAATGCGCCATCGGCCATCCGGTTCCGGCATCCCGGCCGCAGCAGCGGCCCCCTGCCACAGCGCCAGACCCAGGCAAAGAGCGAACGGAAGGTTCATTGACCGCCTTGATCGCACGCCGTGCTCCGCTCGTTGCTCGCCACGCCTCTCCGGCAACACGCGCATGCCGCCATCGGCGCAGCGGCGGCCGGGCAGGGCCCGTCGGAAAGGTAGCCGATCACCGTCGCCGACAGCAAGGTCCGCCCGCACCGAGACTCCCCCTGCAGGCACGTCACACCGCACTCGCTCCTGCTGAGCGTGTTCGGCGCTTCGGGCCGCTTGTCACCGTGACGGTCACGAGGCCGGGGCGATACGGGTGTGTCCGGTTACATTGACGAGACGACCGATCACCATGAGCCACCCCTTCGCATGAACGTCAGATGCCGCCGGGGCGACATGCTCCTGATCGCCATGAGCCGACGCGATGTCCGAGACTTCCTCACGCTTTGCGCAGGGGTCGATCATGTCAACCGGGACGCGATCGGTGAGCTGACGCAGGCGCAGTTCGATGCGCTTCGCCAGCAGCTGGCCGAGATGCACAGGCAGCTGGACACAACGGTGAGCCGCGTCACCGGTCTTGCGCAGGATCTTCATATCTCGATCGAATCCTGGATCTCGCTGGACAACTACCTGGTGGGCGTGCTCTGCGCCGAAGACGATCTCTTCGAGCCCCTGTGCGACGAGCGGATCGTCGAACTGGCCGTCGGCGTCAGCGTGATCCGCCACTCGCTGCTTCCCGAGGAACGGATCCGGGTGAAGGAGCGGTTGACGGGCACGCGCATCGCCAGAATTCCGAAACACCAGTGAGCCGGGAAGCCGATCCCCCACGCACTGACGTCTTCCCGATGACGGTCTCGCCTCACGCTACCACCGAGGCAATACGCCGCTACCGCCGTGCAACACCGCGACAGGCAGCTCGATCGAGAACAGCATCCCGGTCTCGCTCATCGGACACGCTCCACCATGTCGAACCTGCTCGGCGGCCTGCGCCGCTCGATTCCACGATCGCTCGCTCTCGCCCTCGTTCTTGTCTGCTCCTGCCTGACGTGGGCGAGTCCCGCTCCGGCCGCCCCCGATCCCGCTCAGCTGGAAGCGGATTGCCGACAGGCGGTCAGCACCGCACGCGAACGGCTCGGACTACCCGACGATGAGACCGACGACATCGGCGTGGGCGAGCCCCTGTCCTTGTACCAAGCCATCGACTCGCGCTGCGGCGACACGCTCTTCTGGTTCCGGACGGGTGCGGCGCTCGGCGAAGGAGACGCCGTCGATGGAACCATGGCCTATGCCCTGGCCCTGACCCGCCTTGCATTGATGGACAAGATCGAGGAGGAGCCCTGCCCGGGAGATGCCTGCGCACTGTTCGGTTCGCTGCAGGCGTTGTACGGCCCGTACTTCAGTCGCCTGCTCGCCGAGCGGAACGATCTCTACCGGGCGGGTATCCGGCAGGCCATCGCGTTCGACCTGGCCCACCCGAGTGTCCTGTATCCGCCCGACGTGCATCCGGAGGCCTACGAGCAGATTCGTGCAAGGCTTGCGGCCATGCTGGACTGGAAGCCTCGGGATTGAGGCGAGGCGCGGCTCCGGTACTCAGGCACCGTCGCCGAGGTAGCGCCCGAGCAAGCCGCTCCACTGGTCGGAGTTCAGCAGCGCGAGCAATGCGCGGTTCAGCCTCTCGCGCAGCGCGCTGCCTTCGGGCAAGGCGATTCCGTAATCCTGACGACCGAACTCCACCGTCGTCAGGTGCAGCCCGGCGTCGGTATCGCGGCGCACCAGCCAGCGCAGCAAGGGACGGTCGTACACGAAGGCCTCGATGTTGCCGGCCGCCAGCATGTCCAGGCCGGTGCGCGTGTCGGGGAATCCTTCGAAACCGATTCCGTGCGCGCTCAGCCACTCGTCCGAGGACGATCCCACCACCGTGCCGGTGGCGACCTCGACCAGATCGGAGGAGGCCTGAACGCTGGTGCGCAACCGGTCCGCCGTCAGCGACGAGGCGATCATGCCGGTGAAGGTGGAGGTGATCAGGATGGCGGTGAACATCCACACCAGCGCCACCATGCGGCCGGCCAGCGTGCGCGGTGCCATGTCGCCGTAGCCTACCGTCGTCATGGTCACGGCCGAGAACCAGAAGCCGTCGCCCAGGCCGCGCACCGGTTCAGGATGGAATTCCTCGGCGTTGTGCCGCCGCTCGGCCAACCAGAAACATAGCCCGACCGCGGCGAGCAGCAGGGACAGAAGCCCTATCGCCTTCAGGAAATCCAGCGAAAGCAGCCGGATCGCCATGCCGAGCCAGTCGTTGTCGTCATCGCGCACCGCGATCCCGAATCCGGTGGTGTAGAACGGATGGGTGAAGTCCACCAGTGCCTCGCGTGCCGGGGTGATCGTCATGGCCGCGATGCTGGCGTCGAATCGGCCGTCGGCCACGCCATCGATCATGTCGGCAAGACTGGCCTGCTCGAACCGGTAGGTCAGCTCCAGCTCCTCGGCCAGCGCCCCCCACAGCGAGATGGAGATCCCGGACCAGGTGCCGTTCTCGTCCTGCATGGCGAACGGCGGCGCATCCTTGGTGGCGATGACGAGCAGGCGCGCCGGCTCGGCGGTGGCCTGCGCGTGCGCGGGCATCGAGGGCCAGAACAGGGAGAGAAGAAGCGGTAGCCAGGCCAGGCGACGTGCCGGCGCCGAAGTGGCTTCAGGATCATCGTGCAGCATGAACGGGAGTACCGCCATCCGTTGATTGCGGTGGTTGCTGCCCACCGTCGCGATCGCGACGTTCATGATAATCATTGCCCGAACGAACGCGACATGTTCGAGCAA
>Ga0209303_1001142_pt1 | contig 17407 bp, 20 predicted proteins | sample SidtaG_3_FD_187449 | JGI IMG/M metagenome (GOLD analysis project Ga0209303, IMG submission 187449) | Marine algal microbial communities from Sidmouth, United Kingdom - Sidmouth_Asex1 metaG (SPAdes) (version 2) | ecosystem: Host-associated > Algae > Red algae > Unclassified | place: Sidmouth... | reverse complement strand
GGAGCACGTGATCGGGGCGCTCAAGCGGTTCCGGCTCGTCGCCGAGCGCTACCGGGGTCGACGCCGTCGCTTCGGATTGCGTTTCAACCTGATCGCCGGGCTGTACAACCATGGGCTGACGCTGCGCTCGGATTAGCTTTTGCAAGAGGTCTAATGAAAAAAGCCGAACTTGAAGGCACCGTGGCCTGGGAATCACCAGCTCGGCTGTCGCCCCAACTGGTACCTGTCGGCGAAGCCCGCTTCTGTCAAGCGATGGCGCTGCTGGCCGAGTTCAGCTTCGATGCAAAGCTGCTGGAAACAATGGCGGCATTGGACGAGTACACATCGACGAGCTCCTCAGAAATATCCTTCGGCTGCAACTACACCTTGGTCTACTTCTATCGCGTGCACGAGTCATCGGGTATGCACGACGTCGCCGAACTGGTCTTCAATTGGAGTGCAGACGCTTTCTTCTTGATGGATATCGACGAGTTCGTGTCCATGACCCGCACGCTGAACGCGACTTATCCGAGCCCCAGCCCCACACCGGTAAGCATCGTTCTCTACGACGCTCCGCATTCCATGCGTCGACCCGGTAGCCTGTTCGACGAGGACGACGACGACTGAACCGATTGACGGTCTGCTCGGATAGAAGCCCAGGGCAGGCACCGAACTCGGCAGCCTGAAGCAACATCTCGACGTAGTCACCCCCCCCCCACTCGGCCATGCCATCTCGATCCGCCGCTTGCCACACACGACCCATGCCAGTGGCCAGTGACCAACTAAAAGATCTGACTCAGGAACTCCCGCGTTCTCGGATCCTCGGCCCGGTCGAAGAAGTCCAACAACGGGAGCGTGGTGTCTGAAACCGGACACGGCCCCACACACGTTCTTCCCAGGTGACTGGACGTCGCGACGAGTGATGGAGGAGGCCGAGGCGGCGTTGGCTGGATCGAACCCAGCGCAGGGTAGTTCGAACCTTCGGGAAGGAATCACGCCCTCGGGCGTGCGAGTAACGTTCGTCCTCAATCCCAACGGCAAGTTGCTGACCTTCTTTCCCAGCGAGAATCAATCATGATGGAAGTACAGCAGCTTGAACTCAGCGGAACAGTCTGGTGGGTGGCCGAAGACAGATTCCCCTATATCCACTCAGCTGGACCAGATCGGTTCACAGATTTGATTGGATTCATGTACCGCTTCCAGTCGCGAAGGATGCTGGACGCGGCAACGGTAGCAATCGAATCGGTCAACAGCGGCGAGAAAGAAGAGAGTGTCATTGGCGCAGATGATTTCTGCGTGTATTTCTACGCCGACCACGCGCCGACTGGCTTGAAGGCCGTCGCTGAACTACTTTTCCTTTGGGAGATGGACAATTTTCACGTGATGCCGACGAGCGCCTTCGAACGCCTGATTAATCAGCTGACGCAGCTTCGAACGACCATTGAGCCCTCCCCAATCACCACTTGCATCTACGACGTGTCGAGTGAATATCGCAGACCCTATTCCGTCTATGAATACGACGATGAGGACGATTGACCACCGTGACATCCAGGCGCGAGTTCTGATCCTCTACTCCGTGCTCCACCAGCTCTGCTACAGCGGGAAGAAGAACTCTCTACGACCTGGAGGATGAAGACGGCTGAGCGGCCTATTCGACAGGCAGCGTCTGTACAGGCCACCGCTGCCCCCCGATACCGCAAGTCGGATCGTCGCAGCTAGCGAGCAGGCTCATACCCCACCAGCACCCCGAATCGCCCCATCCGACGAATCACCAGGTGATACAGCGCCAGGCTGAGCCCGAACGTGCCCAGCACCGTCACGATGAACTTCGCCGACACGCTCCAATCCAGCGGTACCACGACGTACACCACGCCCAGCGCGATCGTCTGGTGGACCACGTACAGCGGGTACACCGCGCGGTTCAGGTAGCGCTTGGCGCCGCTTTCCACGTCCAAGTATTGCGCCGCCAGTGCGCTCAGCGACAGGATGGCGAACCAGGCGATCGGCACCGTCAGCGCGTTGCGGTAGTCGAGGGTCACGGTGCCGAGCGTCAGTCGAAGGTCGTCGGATCCCGGCAGCAGCACGATCAGCAGCGACAGGCCGATCCACAGCAGAGCGGCAGCAACAGCAGCGTCATGACCAGCAGGTACACGATGTACCAGAGGTGGTGCCAGGAGATGTTGCCGTCCGGGTACGGGCCGCCTGCCAGGCCTTCGGTGGCGTACCAGTGCAGGAAGCCGAGCGAGGTCTCGTCGTTGAACGAGCGTTCGAACCAGACCTGCGGGGCCACCACCACGAGCATGCCGAACAGGATCGGCACGCCCAGCCGTCGCAGGCAATTGGAAAGGATCGCGGGCCAAGCGCGGCGCGAGACGATGTACCAGGTGCCGATGCCGGAGATGAAGAACAGCAGCGGCAGGCGCCAGCGGGCGATCAGGTCCATCGCATCGCGCAGCCAGGCGCTGCCGATCGGGTCGCTGATGTGCCAGGGGTCGCCCGGGAAGAAGGCGCGCGCCGCGTGATACAGGATCAGCAGCGCGAAGGCCCCGATCCGCAGCCAGTCCAGGTAGTGGTGGCGGCGGGATCGGGTCATGGCTGCTGCGGGGGCGGGAGCGGGAGCCTTTCGAGCGTCAGCTGGTCGGCGGCACGTACCCGCTGATCACCGTCTGCTCATCGGTGAACAGGAATTTCTCCATCTCCTCCTCCAGGTACTTGCGGGCCTTGGGGTCGGCGGTGGTCAGGCGGTACTCGTTGATCAGCATCGTCTGATGTTGCACCCAGCTGGTCCACGCCTCCTGGGAGATGTTCAAGTAGATGCGCTTGCCCAGATCGCCCGGGTAGGTCGGGCGCTCCAGGCCGGGCAGTTCCTTGTCGAGCTTGACGCATTGCACCATGCGGGTCGTCACGCGGTCTCTCCTGATTCGATGGCGGGAACGGGGTCGGGCGCGGAGTCGGCCACCGGGATCGGCAACTGATCCTCACCCAAGGTGTCGAGCAGGCGCGTCACCGGCGTGGCCACGCCGCCCGGCACCGGCTGGCCGTTGTACCACAGCGCCTCGGGCTCCTCCATGGCGGTGTCCTCGGGGTGCACCACCGGCAGCAGCCGCACCTCGGCGTGCAATCGGAAGTGGCTGAACACATGCTCCACGCGCGCGATCGGCGTGCCGGGCACCACCGGCTCGGCGAACGGCGACACGCTGGCAGGCTTCAGGGCCTCGGCCTGGTGGCTGGCGGCCTGCTGCAACGCCAGGTCCAGACGCAGGTTGGCCCGCGTGGGCAGGGTGTCGCGCGGCGGGATCGTCTCGCCGGGCAGCAGCGTGATCGGCAGGCACCACAGCCCGCCCCACAATCCGCTGGGCGGACGGCGCTCCAGCAGCACCGCGCCGTGCTCGTCGCGCAGCCACCAGAACACCGCGCGCCGGGTCGGCACATCGACCTTGGGCTTCTTGTGCGGGTAGGCGGTCGGGGTGCCCTCGGCCAGCGCCTGGCAGTCGATCGAGACCGGACAGCGCGGGCAGGCAGGCCGTGCGCGGGTGCACAACGTGGCACCCAGGTCCATCATCGCTTGGTTGAACGGGCCGGCCTGGTCGACCGGGGTGACGCTCTCGGACACGCTCCACAGCCGCTTGAGCACACCGCTGCGCCCCGGCCAGCCGTCCACCGCCCGATGGCGCGCCAGCACCCGCTTGACGTTGCCGTCCAGGATGGCGTGATGCTGTCCCAGCGACAGGCTCAGGATCGCCCCGGCGGTGGAGCGGCCGATGCCGGGCAGCGCCACCAGCGCATCGATGTCGTCGGGCAGGCGGCCACCGTGCTGCTGCGCGCAGGCGATGGCGGCGGCGTGCAGGTTCCGGCCGCGGGCGTAATAGCCGAGACCCGACCAGTGCTCCAGCACTGCATCGATGTCCGCCTCGGCCAACGATCCCAGCGTCGGGAAGCGCGCCATGAAGCGCTCGTAGTACGGGATGACCGTGGCCACCTGGGTCTGTTGCAGCATGATCTCGGACACCCACACCCGATAGGGCGTGGCGTCCTGCTGCCAGGGCAACTCGGTGCGCCCGTGCAGCTCGAACCAATCGAGTATCGCGTCGGTGAAGCGGGTGGTGTCGAAGCGGTCGGGGCGGGGCGGGTTCACGACGGCATCTCCGGCTGAGTCCGCACGGCCGACCGGCTCACCACGACTCGATACGCCGCTTCCGCTATGTTTAATTGTTTGCGGTCAATACGCGGTAAGGGCGTCGGCATGGGCATCAGCATAAAGAACGAACGGGTCGAGCAGCTGGTGCGCGACTATGCCCGTGCAGAGGGGCTGGGTGTCACCGAAGCGATCGCCCATGCAATCAGGACAGCTCGGACGATCGAGCGACGAGAAGGCGCGGAGTCGCTCCGGCGTGAAGCGGCGAGCCGCTACCTGCAAATCGCCGAACAAGGGTGGACATCGCAAGAGTCCGGATGGTCCCGTGATGAGCTGCACGATCGATGAGCGTGTGCCTGGACACCAACGTGCTCGGCGACGTCCAGGACGGCTTCCGGTTCTCCGGCGTGACGGTCGTGTCGCCGTTCGACGGTGATCGCCTGAACCCTGCCCTAGCCTCCGTGCTATCCAAGGCCTGATCGACGCCCCGCGATCGCTCCGCCTAACGCTCCAACAACCCCCGCAACCCCTCCTTCAGCTGGTCCTGCACCTCCTCGGGAACCTGCTCCTGCAGCTTCTCCTCCAGCTGCTGCTTCAGCTCGTCCTCCTTGGCCTTCAGCTTCTCCTCGGCCTCGGCCTTGAGCTTCTCGGCCTCCTCGCCGGCCAGCGCTTCGAGATTGCCGGCAAAGCCTGCCTTCAACCCGTCCAGCATGACGCCTGCCGGATCCTCGGCCAGGGCTGCGAAGGTGCTGCGGATCGGCACGTTCAGTTCGACCCCGCGCAGCGCTTCCAGATCGTCACCGCCCTGCCCCTCGCTGGTGCCGGACACCAACAAGGTCAGCACGTAGTCGATCGCCTCTCCGGGCAGGTCCACCGTGCCGTCGCCGCCCACGCGCAGCAGCGGCGAGCGCATGTCCAGGTCGCTGGAGCTCATCACCCCGTCGTCGAAGCGGCCACTGACGCTCAGCGAGGTGAAGTCGGTCTTCACGCTCTGCTCGTCCTCGGACAGCGACTGCCCGGACAGGGCCGCCTTGGCGCGACGCAGCTGGTAGCCGATGTTGATGCCGTTGACCGAGCCGTCGGTGAAGGCGCTCGCGAAGTTGCCGTTCAGCCCGGCGGTCAACGCATCGACGCTGTCGCCGGTGGTGACGATGTCGGCCTCGAAGCGCCCGGCACCGGACAGGAAGCTGTCCTCGCCGGTCAGATCGCCCAGCAGCGGCTCGGCCTGGATGCCGTCCAGCGCGCTGGTGACGCTGTAGCGCGGCGTGTCGCCGCTGACATCGACGCCGGCGCTGGCATCCAGCGCGCCCTGGTACAGGGCGGCCGTCACGCCTTCCACGCCGACCTTGCCACCGGAGGCCTTGACCGGTATGCGGATGTCGGTGGTCTGCAATCCGCTGACGATCAGGGAGCCGACCTGGAACACGCCGTCCACGTCCAGGTCACGCAGCAGCTGCTCGGGTAGCTCGATCGGTGCGTCCCCGCTGGTGGGCGCATCCGGCTCGGCCGGCGCATCGGGCTCGCTCGGCGCCTCGTCGCCCTCGGCCACCGGCGGCAGGTAGCGGTCCACATCGATCGCGTCCACCGCCAGGTCGAAGCGCACCGGCGGCACGGCACCCGCCAGCGACGGCATGCCCAGCGTGCCGGACAGCGTGGTGTCGTCCAACGTCATCATCAGATCGGTGATCGCCACGCTTTCCGGGCTGGCTGCCAGGTTCATCGACAGCTTGGCGCTGGACAGCACCGAGGCATCGGCGGTGAGCGGGGCCTCGATGCCGAGCTTGTCGAACAGCTCGCCCGGATCGATGTCGTTGCTGGCCAGCTGCCCGGTGATCTGCGGCACGCTGTCCAGGTCACTGACCGCCAGCTGGCCGCTCAGCTCGATGCCCAGCGCGGCCAGCACCAGCTGGCTGACCTCCACCCGCTGCTCGCCCAATGCTGCCACCGCGCTCAACCCGAACGAGGCGGCCAGCTCGCCGCCGGGCAAGGTGGCGCCCTTGGCCAGGGTGTCCAGCGTGAAGCCGTCCAGCGTGTAGGTCTGCGAGGCCAGATCGGCGGTGACCTCGGCGGCGCCCTCGACGTCGGCGCTCAGCTGCATCGAGTCGCTGGCCACGTTGAAGTCGGTGGTCAGCTCGAACGGGGCGTTGAGCGCGATGGCGCCGGTCTGCAGGTCGAAGCTGGACAGCGTGGCGTCCATGCCGGCCTGGGCATCGCGCCATTGCACGTTGGCGTCGGAGATGTCGATGCCGCCGACCGCCAACGCCGCGATGGTGGCGGTGCTGCCCTCCACCTCGGTGGTGACCTGCGCATCGCCGTCGGCGTCCGGCTCGGTCTGGGTGGTGGTGGTGGTGCCGTCGACCAGGTCGTCCCAGTTGGTGCGCCCATCGGCGGCGCGCTGCAGGTCCAGCTCGAGTCCTGCCAGCGTCACGGTGCGGATGTTGACGGTGCGCTTGAGCAGCGGCAGCAGCTCCACCTTCACATCGGCGCTGCCGATCCTGGCGAACGGTTGCTCGCCGAACCCCTCGGCATTGGACAGCGTGATGCCGCCGACCGAGATGCCGGCCCACGGGAACACCGACGGGATCAGGTCGCCGGCGATCTCCAGGTCACGGCCGGTGTGGGTCTTCACCAGCGCCTGGATGCGCTCCTTCTGATCGTTCCAGTCGACCAGGTAGACCAGCGCCGCTACCCCGATGCCGACCACCAGCACCAGCGTCAGCAGCACGATCGCGAACCACTTCAGTATCTTCATCGCCGATTACCGATTACCGCATCCTGTTCGCGAAAGGCACGGACCCGTGCGCCGACGGTTCCTCGCCACAAGTGTAGTCTGCCGTGACGCCTGTCACGAACCCGTCACGAACCCGTCGCGCTCGGCGCCTGACCGGAGGTATCGGCCTGCCAGAGGCCGGACTTGCCCCCGCGTTTCTCCAAAAGGCGCACGCCGTCGATGACCATGCCGCGATCGACCGCCTTGCACATGTCGTAGATGGTGGCCAACGCGACCTGCAGCGCCACCAGCGCCTCCATCTCCACCCCGGTCTGCGAGCGCGTCTCGGCGGTGACCCGGCACGTCACGGCGTGCAGGCCGTCCGGCCCATCGGCGACGTGCTCGTCCAGCGCGAACTCCACCGCCACGCGCGTCAACCCGATCGGATGGCACAGCGGAATCAGCTCGGCGGTGCGCTTGGCCGCCATGATGCCGGCCACCCGGGCGATGCCCAGCACATCGCCCTTCTTGTGGGTGCCGGCCGCCACCATGGCGTGGGTGTCGGGCAGCAGACGGATGCAACCCTCGGTGACCGCCACCCGGTGCGAGACCGCCTTGTCGCCCACGTCCACCATGTGGGCTTCGCCCTGGGCATTGAAGTGGGTCAGTTCGGACATCGGCCAAGGGTCGGGTTGCTATGCTGGGGCGCCGAGCCTACCGGACCCGTCGATGTCGATCAGCGTGAAGTTCTTCGCCAGCCTGCGCGAAGCGGTGCCCGGCGCTGCGCCGCGCATCGACCACCGCGACGGGGACACCGTGAGCGCGGTGTGGCAGCGCGCCACCGACGGCGCCGCCATGCCCGATCACGTGCTGTGCTCGGTCAACCTGGAGCACCGCCAGCCGCACGAGTCGGTCGCCGACGGGGACGAGGTGGCCTTCTTCCCACCGGTGACCGGCGGCTGAGGGGTCCGACGTGCCGATCCGCATCAGCGAAGGCGGGTTCGACCCCTCGGGCGAGCTGGCCGCGTTCGAGGCGACGCAGACGCCCGGCAGCTTCGGCGCCACCGCCAGCTTCGTGGGCACCATGCGCGACCTGAACGAGGGCGACGCGGTCACCGGCATGACGCTGGAGCACTACCCGGCCATGACCGAGAAGGAGCTGTCGCGCATCGTCGACGAGGCCATCGATGCATTCGACATCCTGGATGCGCTGATCGTGCACCGCGTGGGCGAGATCGCCCCGGGCGAGCCGATCGTGCTCACCGCGGTGTGCTCGGCGCACCGGGCCGCCGCGTTCGACGCCTGTCGCTGGCTGATGGAGGAGCTCAAGCGCCGCGCGCCGTTCTGGAAGCAGGAGCGCCTGGCCGATGGCGGCAGCCGTTGGGTGCAGCGCAACACGCCCGGCTGAGTCGCCCCGGACGCGTCAGCTACCCAACCGCACGTAGCGTGTGCGCCGCCCGCGCTGCACCAGCAGCACCAGCTCGTCGGGCGAACGGGCCGCCACCGCCTGCAGCTGATCGGCTGCGCTCACCGCGGTGCCGTTGATCGCCAGCACCGCCTCGCCCGGTTGCACGCCGGCCAGCGCCAGCGGGCTGTCCGCCGCCAGCGCATCGACCTGCACGAAGCGCTGCCCACCCGGCGACACCCGGTCGCCGAACCTCACCCCGTCCAGCAGCGCGTTGGTCAGCTGCAGTTCCTCCACCACCGCCTCGATGCGCTGCTCGGCGCCGTCGCGCACGATGGCAAGCGTCAGCCGCTGGCCCAGCCGCACCAGCCCGATGCGGTTGCGCACATCGGAAACATCGCGCACCGGACGCTCATCGATCGCGGTGATGACATCGCCCACCCGCAACCCGGCCTTGTCGGCCGGCGAGTCCGGGCGCACGTTACCGATCACCACGCCGCGCGCCACCGGCAGCTCGAGCGCTTCGGCCAGCTGCGCATCCACGGCCTGCGCGCTGATACCGAGCGCGCCGCGGCGCACCTCGCCGCTGTCCACGATCTGCTCGAGCAGGTCGCGCGCAAGATTCGACGGAATGGCGAAGCCGATGCCGACGTTGCCGCCGGCAGGCCCCACGATCGCGGTGTTGATGCCGATCAGCCGCCCGTCCAGGGCGATCAGCGCCCCGCCGCTGTTGCCCGGATTGATCGAGGCATCGGTCTGGATGAAGTCCTCGAACGCCTCGATGCCCAGCCCGCTGCGCCCCAGCGCCGAGACGATGCCGGAGGTGACCGTCTGACCGAGCCCGAACGGGTTGCCGATCGCCACGCAGAAGTCCCCGACCCGCAGCGCCGACGAATCCGCCCAGGCCAGCGCCGTCAGCCGTTCGGCCGGGATGCGCAGCACCGCGATGTCCGCATCCGGATCGGTGCCGACCAGCTCGGCATCGAACTCGCGACCGTCGGTCAGCGTGACCACGATCCGCGCGGCCCCGCCGACCACATGCTCGTTGGTGATCACCAGGCCCGCGTCGGCATCGACGATCACGCCCGAACCCAGGCTCTGCGGCCGGTCGCGGCGCGGGCCGCCCCGGTCGCCACGGCGCTGATCGCCGTCGCGCTGCTCGAAATAGCGGCGGAAGAACGGGTCCTGCATCAGCGGGTTGGCCGCGCGCCGCGGCGCCACGGTCGAGATGTTCACGATCGCAGGGGTGACCCGCGCAAGCATCGGCGCCAGCGTGGGCAACGGCTGACCGTCGACCGCGTCCGGCACCGCCGCCGGCAGCGTCCCGGAGGCGATGCAGCACAGCAGCAACAGCAGGGGTGCAAGGATCGAACGCATTGAACGCATCGGACCGGGCCGGATCGCGGTGGGAGAGAAGTCGGTGTGCGGTACGCAGGATACGTTCCGGCGTGCAGCGAGCGCGAACCGGCGCACGGATCGCCCGGTCAAGGCCCCGCGGGTCAGAACGCGCCGGCGCCGAACCACAGCCCGGTACCGAGCGCCAGCTGTGGCCAGCAGGCGAACAGCGTGCCGATCGCCACCGCCAGCGTGCGCAGCAGCCTGCCGATCGACTGGCGGGACGACACGCCAGTGCGACCCTGCGCCGCCGGCTCGCAGCCAATGCGCCCCATCACCCGATCGGTGAAATCCTCGGACGGCTCGACCAGCGGATCGCGCAGCATGGCGTCGAGATCGCAGGCGAGCGGCTCGCCCTGGTCATCGGATGGGTTCATGCCTGTTCCTCCACTCATGCCTGCTCGTTCACCCACACCGCCAGCCGGCGGCGCGCCCGCGACAATCGCGCCCGGAACGCATCGGCGCGGCAACCGAGCAGCTCGGCCGCCTCCGGCGCGCTCAATCCATCCACCAGGGACAGCGCGATGGCACCGCGATCGGCCTCGGACAGGCGCTGCAGGGCGCGGTGCAAGCGATCCCGCTGCTGCTGCCGCTCGACGCTGGCCAGCGCGTCGTCGGCCACGCTCAGCCGCTCCAGCGCGTGCTCGTCCAGCGAGGCGGTCGGTCGACGGCCTGCGCGGCGCCATTCGCTCAGCGCCACGTTCCTGGCGATGGTGAACAGCCAGGCGGTCAGCGTGCCGCGGCGCGCATCGTAGGCGTGGCGATGGCGCCACACGCGCAGGAAGGTGTCCTGCGCCAGGTCATCGCACGTGCCGTGGTCGAACCCCATGCGGCCCAGGAAGGCGAACACCGGGCGCCGATAGGCGTCCACCAGTTCGGCAAAGGCCGGCGGCTCGCCGCGCAGGGCCGCCACCAGACGCAAGGCGCCTGCGTCGGCATCCTCGGCGGCCCGGTCGGCGGCGGCGGCGTCGATGCGGGCCTGGTCGGTGTCGAAGGTGTCCATGTTCGAGCCTCCCTACTCCGCTGCCGCCCCGGGTGTGACAGGCGCATCGACCCCGGCTGACGGCTCGGGCGGTGGCGCGCGCGGTGGCGCACGCGGTGGCGCACGCAGTGGCGCGCGCGGTGGCGCGCGCGGTGGCGCGCCGTGCGATCGGTATTTTGCCGACGGTTCTGTCGTGACGCCCCGGGGGTTTAGCATGGAGCGCTCATCAGCGTGCCGATCGGCGCGTCCCTCCCTTCCACCCGCCGAGCACCGGACCATGAGCCTTCGCCAGACGCACATCGAGCGCATCCGAAACGGATCCTTCGACACCCTCGTGGTCGGCGGCGGCATCAACGGGGCGGTCACCGCGGCTTCGCTGGCCGGTCGAGGCGCGAACGTGGCGCTGGTGGACCGCGGCGACTTCGGCCACTTCACCAGCCAGGCCTCCTCCAGCCTGGTGTGGGGCGGGTTCAAGTACCTGGAGAACTACGAGCTGTGGCTGGTGTTCAACCTGTGCCGCTCGCGGAACCGCCTGATGCGTGCCTACCCGGCCAACATCGCCGAGATCGGCTTCTACGCCGCCCTGGACGAGAGCGGCCCCTACAAGCCGTGGTTCGCCGCCCTGGGCGCGTTCGGCTATTGGCTGATCGGGCAGTTCGGCACCGCACCGCCCCGCTATCTCTCCACCGCCAAGATCGAGTCCGAGGAGCCTGCCATCAACACCGACTCGGTGGCCGGTGGCATCGAGTACCGCGACGGCATCCTGGTCGACAACGATGCGCGCTTCGTCTTCTCGTTCATCCGCTCGGCGATCGAGGCCGGTGCCTCGGCGGCCAACTACGTGGAGATGGTCTCGGCGCGGCGCGAGCCCATGCCCGGGGAGGGGGACGGTGGCGGTGCCGAGACCGAGCGCTGGGTCGTCACGCTGCGCGACGTCGACGCCGACGAGACCTTCGAGACCACCGCGCGCACCATCGTCAACGCCGCCGGCCCGTTCGTCGACAAGACCAACGAAGGCTGGGGCGTGCGCACCGATCACCGCATCGTCTATTCCAAGGGCATCCACCTGGTGGTGCCGCGACTGACCACCAAGAACCACCACAAGGTGCTGGCCTTCTACGACGACTCGCAGCGGCTGTTCTACGTCATCCCGATGGGCGCCCGCTCGGTGATCGGCACCACCGACACGCGCGTGGACACCCCGCACACCGAGGTCACCGAGGAGGACATCACGTTCCTGCTCACCCAGATCAACGCACGCATGGACCTGGAAACGCCGCTGGTGCCCGAGGACATCATCGGCAAGCGTTGCGGTGTGCGACCGCTGGTGGTGGAGAGCTCGGGCTCGGCGCACGAGGAAGTCGACTGGACCAAGCTGTCCAGGAAGCATGCGATCGAGACCGATACCGGCAAGGGCGTGATCACCATCTTCGGCGGCAAGATCACCGATTGCCTGAACATCGGCGAGGAGGTCGGCGTCGAGATCGAGCGCCTGGGCATCCCGCTGGAGAAGGATCTGCACAACTGGTACGGCGAGCCGGCCAAGGCGACCCGTGAAGAGTTCTTCCGCCAGGCGCGGCTGATGAAGCTGGACGCGATGCGCGAGAAGTCCGAGGTGGAGCCGCTGAGCGAGCGGTTGTGGCGCCGCTACGGACGGCGCGCGTTCACCATGCTCGACGAGATCCGGGAGGATCCGCACATGGCCGGCGACATCATGGGCTCGGCCGACTACCTGCGCGTGGAACTGCACGAGGCGGCGCGATCGGAGATGGTCACCCGCCTGGAGGACTTCATGCGCCGCCGCTCCAAGATCGACCTGGTGATACCGGACGAGGCGGTCGACGCCTCGCCCGGCCTGCGCGAGGTGGCGCAGATCCTGTTCGGGGCCGAGCAGGCGGACGCGCGCCTGGCCGAGTACTACGGCGGCGAGGACAAGGTGCCCACCGCCATCCGACAGGAAGGTGGTGCCGATCGAGTGCGCGCGGTGGCGATGGCACAGGAGCCGAGCGCCTAGCGGCGCCCTGTCACCCGCCAGCAGGCGCTAGCGGGCGCCTACCACTCGCCGGTGTTCTCCATGCTCTGCCACGGCTCGGCGGCGGCCAGCGAATCGCCCTTTTGCAGCAGCTCGAACGAGATGCCGTCCGGCGAGCGCACGAACGCCATGTGACCGTCGCGCGGCGGGCGGTTGATGGTGACGCCGGCATCCATCAGCTTCTGGCAGGTGGCGTAGATGTCGTCCACCACGTAGGCCAGGTGGCCGAAGTTGCGCCCGCCCCCGTAAGACTCGCCGCTCCTGCCCTGCTCGGGCCAGTTGTAGGTCAGTTCCACCATCGGTGCCTTGTGCTCGCGCGCGGCGGTCTCGTCCTCGTCGGCGGCCAGGAACACCAGCGTGAAGCGACCCTTCTCGTTGTCGGTGCGGCCCACCTCGACCATGCCCATCAGGTCGCGGTAGAAGTGCAGGCTGGCGTCGATGTCCTCGACGCGTACCATGGTGTGCAGGTAACGCATGACGGTCCTCCGTTGGCGATGTCGGTCGAAGGATCGCACGCCACGCCCCTGTGTCGATCCGCTTGCGCAGCATCGGGAACGGCGGTCGGATCCAGAGACGGTGGCGATCAGCGCCCGGCCTGCGCTCAGCCCTCGTCTCCTGGCCGCGATCCGTCGTCCCCGGCGGCCCGCTCGCGCCCCTGCGCCTCGCCGCGCTCTTCCCCACGATCATCGTCGCGGCGATCACCGCTGTCCTTGCCGCCCCGCTCCTCGAGGCTACCGCTCAGCGCGATGCGCGCAGGCTCATCGTCCGAGCGCAGGATCGCGGTGCGCGTGGGGAACGGGATCTCGATGCCCTGCTCGGCGAACGCGTCCAGGATGTCGCGGTTGATCTCGTCGTGCAGGTGCTTGGCCTCCCAGTAGTCGGAGGTGGCGGCGTAGTACTGCACCAGCAGCTGCAGGTCGTAGGGGCCGAAGCGGTCCAGCACCACGTTCACCCCGGCATCGCGTGCGATGCGCTCGCCGCGCGATTCGATGGCCTGCCGGACCAGCGTGGCCGCATGGGCGATGCGCTGGCCCGGGGTGTCGTAGGCGACGCTCAGGCGGAATCGGCGCCGCACGCTCGAGCGGCACGAGACGTTGACCACCGCCTCGCCCAGCATGCGCTTGTTCGGGATCGTGACCAGGTAGCCCTCGAACGTGCGAAAGCGCGTGGTGCGAAATCCGATGCCCTCGATCACCCCCCAGGTGCCGTCGTAGATGATCGTGTCGCCCACGTTCACCGAGCGATCCGAGAACAGCGTGAACGAGGCGGCCAGGTTCTCGATCAGCTCGCGCAGCAGAAACCACAGCACCACCCCCGCCACGCCCAGTCCCGCCAGGATGCCGCCCAGGCTGGCGCCGATCACCGTGCGCGTCACCACCAGCACCAACGCAACGATGGCCAGCAGGCGCAGCACGCGCGTGATCACCAATCGTCCATTGACGCCGATGTCCGCATCGCTGATGCGCTGCACCACCCCGGAGATCCAGCCGCTGAGCGGTTCGCACAGGTTCCATATCGCCCAGAACACCGTCCCGGCCAGCACGATGGCAAGCCCGGTGTTCACCCACCACTCGACCGCGGTCGGCTTCCACAGCGTCTGGAAGCCGATCAAGGCGCCCAGCAGGGCTGCGCCGAACAGTAGCGGCAGCCGCACCGCCAGGGCCGAGCGATACAGGCCGCGATGGTGCGAGCTGTCGATGGAGCGTGCCAGGCGGCCGAACAGGCTGTTGAGCAGCGTGCCGATCACCAACCCGCCGATCACCGCACCGAACAGGCTCAGCCACGCTGGCGCATCGTTGCGCACCAGCAAGGTGTAGCGCGCCATGGCCTGCGCGAACGGCCAGAACGAGGAGAACTGATCCGGTCGCGGCGGCGGCGTGTAGCCGCGGCTGCGGGCCGCGACGATATCGCTGAACTGGGCCAGCTCCTGATCGCGAAGCCCGGGCAGCGACTCGCTGACCTCGGCAAGGGTCAGCGCGCCATCGCCCTGCAGCTCGTCCAGCTTGGCCGACAGCGCCCGCTCGTAGAGCGGCTGCGCATCGGCGATGTCCAGCGCGGCGTCGTATCCGGGTTGCGCGACCTCGTCGGCACGTCTGACCAACGCCTCGATGAACGAGGCCTGCGCCGCGGCGGCGACCTCGTCGCGCTCCAGCAACGTGCCGGCTCCCGGATCGCTGCCGCCGCCGAGTACGCCTAGCCCCTGCGCGCTCGCGTTGCCGGACCCGGTCAGCGCGGGCAGCAGTGCCGACAGCAGTGCGAGTGCCAGGCTTGCCGCAAGCGGTCTGGCGGCCGAAAGGCGCAACGGCATGAACGCACGCATGGGGGGACCGGTACCGTTGATCGGGCATCGCAGTATGCCCGCTGGCAAGGTCCTGCCCGGCGCAACGACGAAAAGGTGACGCTCGGGACGCCCGATCGATCGGCCGCTCCATGCCGCCGGGCAGATTGCGCCCGACCACCTCGTGCGCCGTAACGCAAGAACGGCCCGCCTGACGGCGGGCCGCTCGTGATTGCCGATCGCGTGCCGCCCTCAGTCGGGGCGGCGCGGCATCAGCCTTCCCAGCTCTTCACCAGCTCGTCGTAGCCGATGGTCTGCGGCTCGGGCTTCTCGTTCTCCAACCGGGGCTTGGGAGCGCCCGGCTGATCGAGCCAGTACTGCGGATCCTGCTCCTCGTTCAGCACCGGACCGATGTCACCCTGCACGCCGGCCCGCTCCAGGCGCGACAGCACCTTTTCCTGAGCGGCGCACAGCGCGTCCATGGCTTCCTGCGGCGACTTCGCACCCGACGAGGCATCGCCGATGTTCTGCCACCACAGCTGGGCAAGCTTGGGGTAGTCCGGCACGTTGGTGCCGGTCGGCGACCACTGCACCCGGGCCGGCGAACGGTAGAACTCGATCAGGCCACCCAACTTGGGCGCCCGCTCGGTGAAGCTCTCGTCCTGGATCGTGCTCTCGCGGATGAAGGTCAGCCCCACGTGCGACTTCTTCACATCCACCGTCTTGGAGGTGACGAACTGGGCGTACAGCCAGGCTGCCTTGGCACGGTCCACCGGAGTGGACTTCATCAGCGTCCAGGAACCGGCGTCCTGGTAGCCGAGCTTCTGGCCCTCTTCCCAGTACGCACCCTTCGGGCTGGGTGCCATGCGCCACTTCGGATCGCCGTTCTCGTCCACCACCGGAATGCCGTCCTTGACCATGTCGGCGGTGAAGGCGGTATACCAGAACATCTGCTGAGCGATCGAGCCCTGCGCCGGTACCGGACCGGACTCGCTGAAGGTCATGCCCTGCGCCTCGGGCGGTGCGTAGGCGGTCAGCCAGTCGATGTACTTCTGGATCGCGTAGACCGAGGCCGGGCCGTTGGTGTCGCCACCGCGTGCCACGCAGCTGCCCACGGGCTGGCTGTTCTCGTTGACGCGGATGCCCCACTCGTCCACCGGCAGCCCGTTCGGCTCGCCCTTGTCGCCGTTGCCGGCCATCGACAGCCAGGCATCGGTGAAGCGCCAGCCCAGCGACGGATCCTTCTTGCCGTAGTCCATGTGCCCGTACACCTGCTCGCCGTCGATCTCGCGACCGGTGAAGAACTCGGCGATGTCCTCGTAGGCGGACCAGTTGACCGGCACGCCCAGCTCGTAGCCGTACTGCTCCTGGAAGTCGGCCTTGTTCTGCTCGTCGTTGAACCAGTCGTAGCGGAACCAGTACAGATTGGCGAACTGCTGGGTGGGCAGCTGGTACAGCTTGCCATCGGGGCCGGTGGTGAACGAGGTGCCGATGAAGTCCTCGACGTCCAGCGTGGGGGAGGTGACGTCCGCGCCTTCGCCTGTCATCCAGTCAGTCAGGTTGCGCGCCTGTTGGTAGCGCCAGTGCGTGCCGATCAGGTCCGAGTCGTTGACGTAGGCGTCGTAGATGTTCTCGCCCGATTGCATCTGGGTCTGCAGCTTCTCGACCACATCGCCTTCGCCGATCAGGTCGTGGGTGACCTGGATGCCGGTGATGGCGGTGAAGGCCGGTGCCAGCACCTTGGACTCGTACTCGTGGGTGGCGATGGTCTCGGAGACCACCTTGATCTCCATGCCGTCGAACGGCTCGGCCGCATCGACGAACCACTGCATCTCGGCGGTGGCCTCATCGACCGACAGCGTGGTCAGCTCGCCGATCTCGTCGGCGATGAACGCCTCGGCGGCGGCCATGTCCGCCTGGGCGGCACCGGTGCCGCCGAGCAGGCCGGCCACCGCGATCGCGGTGGCGCTTCTTCGAAACGTCTGCATGTCATGCTCCAAGGGTGGGTGTGATGCGGAATACCAGGGTCCTGCCGGCCCGAACGGGCCGCAGGGATCAAGGCGCTCGAGGGGTCAAACGAACAGGAAGACCAGCACGGCGAACAGCACCGACACGCCGAGCGCCTGCCACAGGTCCGGCCCCACGAACAGCAGCCAGGCCAGGTTGATGAACGCGCTGCCCAGCAGCGACAGGAACAACCGGTCGCCGCGCGTGGTCTCGAAACGCAGGATGCCGATGCGCGGGCCGCCGCCGGGCGAGAAGCGCTCCCAGATCACCATCGCCACCAGCAGCGTGGCGATGACGATGAAGAACACCGCGGTCGGCGTGGTCCACGCCATCCATGACAGATCCATCGGCGTGCTCCTAGTGGCCCGTTCGGGAAATAAGGTGACGCTCAGAGCCCGAGTGCGCCCGCACGGCAAGGCGCCGTGACGAAGGCGCACCGGGGTGCGTCGAGGAGGGGCAACGCAGGCGTGTGGGCGCACTCGGG
>Ga0209303_1001141_pt1 | contig 17427 bp, 16 predicted proteins | sample SidtaG_3_FD_187449 | JGI IMG/M metagenome (GOLD analysis project Ga0209303, IMG submission 187449) | Marine algal microbial communities from Sidmouth, United Kingdom - Sidmouth_Asex1 metaG (SPAdes) (version 2) | ecosystem: Host-associated > Algae > Red algae > Unclassified | place: Sidmouth... | reverse complement strand
GATCCCTCAGCCCAGGCTCAGCCCAAGACGACTTGGCATGTCTGATGTAGCATACTGTCTTCATAGGGCTAAGATAAGACGACTATGTCATCTTAGGATCTGGATCCTATCAAGCGCAGTTATTTTTGGCGAACGCCACCTACCTTTGCTGGTCGCTGTGACTGTCAGAGCTATTATCAACGACTTACTCTGTCGCAGCTGACCCTATCGCGCATGTACCTAGGATACAAGGATAAAGCTCTACCTGAGATCATCAAGCTGCTAGCTGCGGAGCTCAGAGCTGATGCGCGCGACTATATCAAAAATCATAGTATCAAGCATCTTGCGATGAGCCCTACTTTACACCAATATAGTGGTTCAGAATTTCAATTGCAGATAGCTCTGCGTGAAGGCAAAGTGCAAGACTGGGTCTGTCAGTGCTATGACTATGCCGAATCGCACATCTGTGTACACTTAGCTGCTTCTACTCTACTGCTCAATGATCTCACTTCGCACAAAAAGTCAAGGTCTCACCGCTCTAGCATCAAAGCTGATTTGAGCTCCATCGACGCTGTACAGTTGCAGCGGATCGTAGAGCGACTGGCGTCCCGTGACGACCAACTGACCACCATACTGGCTGTGCTGAGCAAACTGTCTGTAGAAGACAATGATGTTTCAGGACTCGCTAGGATTTTAGATAGTGCCTATCGCGCCACCAAGATCGGAAAGAGTACTAGACTCCTTCAGAGGCAGATGATGCATGCAGAGTGGCTAGAGCAGATCACTCGCGATCACTTGCTCTCATCTACTCCTGCGATGCTATGGACGATCTGTAGTCATGCGATTCCACATGTCATACGCCTTCGACAGAGACTTACGAGTGCTAAGTCGAGGAAACTTGAGACCCGGTGGCATGAGCTGGCTGAGATGATAGCTACGATGGAGATGGCTCCTATGCTCCGCGATCAGGTCATGCAGGATATTCACGAGATTGCTCACTCTGATAGTTATGATTATCTGGGGGACTACAGTCTGCTCCGACAGTTGCTAGACATGCAAGAAGATGTAAGGGGACTGGCGTCCAAAGTCATATCTGTAAAGAATAAGCGAGCCTACCTACTGGCTGACTACATGTTTCTACTAGAACTAATAGCTGGTTCTGAAGAGGACATAGAACCGTATCTCACTCAGTTGCCCGCGGCACTTCCTCTTGTACCAATATATGATGAAGCACTCAAGCAACACAATCATCGCGTACTTCATCTCTTACACGAGCATACGCGCACCAATACGACACTAGCCCAGAAGATAAAAGATCTGATGATAAAGCACTTGGCAGAATTACACAAAATGCCGAGACTAGCTGATAGTATGACTAAGTTGCCTTGGTATCACCAGCTCCTTGCAGCCGATCGATCAGCACTTGATAATGTAGAGTCGCAGAGATCACTCAGCCTGCGCATCAAGCTATGGGAACATGAGCGCGATCAAGAATCGATAGTGAAAGCGCTACAGGAAAGTATCGATATACAGGCCCTATACGTGCTCGATCAGAAGACCTGGAAATCTGATGAGATGGTCGAGGTCGTGCAAGATCTCCTTGTACGCTACTTATCTCGACATGCAGGGCTCAAACCAGTCCAACAGTTTCATAGCCTTCTACGGCATCTGGCAAAAATCGAGCTATCTGACATTGCGATGGATCTACATGATCTTGCAGCAGAGCGATTTCCTGATAAGGTGAAGTAAAAATAAGCTAGCTAGCACTGCAACAACTATACGTCTAATTGAGACTCATCGACTCTGGAATCTCGGCGATCACTGTATAGTGTTTCCCGAGATCTTTAAGCGCCTGACGCCATAGCTTGTCTGGTTCTGTGTCAAAGGCATAGGTACTCTGCATAGGTGCAGGTACCCATGATCCTGTAATCAGCTCATCGTCAAGTTGCTTAGCTCCCCAGCCACTATAGCCAACAAAGAATTTAAGATCCTTAGGCTGTATAAGAGAGACATTGACGAGTTCTTTGAGCTGTTCGAAGTCGCCTCCCCAATAAAGACCTGGACATACTGGTCTACTATCTTGTAATATGTCTCCTCTCGTATGTATGTAGTGGATCGTGTCTGTGGCTACTGGGCCACCAAAGTATAGCTCAGAGGAAAAGTCTGGAAAGTCAGCTATAAGATCGGTAACTTGCATCTTGAGAGGCTTATTGAGGACGAAGCCAACTGTACCATCCTTCTCGCTATGATCGCAAAGAAGTATGACGGATCGCCTGAAATTGGGATCCAACATAAATGGCTCAGCCACCAGGATATTACCTACGTCTATGGCAGATTGATTGATCAATGTCTTATCAGATAACGTCTGAAGATAAATTACGGTCTATTCTCTTAAAGAGTCCTCTTAGGACCTTTCCATTGCCTCCTACTTCATAGATATGATCGGCGCCATCGGCGATCATACGCTGCATGCTTTGCGACCAGCGTACGGGTGCAGTCAATTGGGCAATGAGATTTTTCTTTAGTTCAGCAGGATCAGTTACAGGCTTCCCATGGACATTCTGATAGACAGGGCAAGTGGGTGCTTTAAAGTCTGCTGCTTCTATTGATTCTGCTAGTTGCTTACGTGCTGGCTCCATGAGTGGACTATGAAATGCACCGCCTACAACAAGTGGAACAACTTTACGCGCTCCTTTGTCCGACAGGACCTGACTTGCTGAAGCAATTGCATCCATCTCGCCAGAGATAACGATCTGTCCGGGACTATTATAATTTGCAGCTACCACGACACCATCTATGTCCTCACATACCTTCTCGACGATTTCATCATCGAGTCCTAGTACGGCAGCCATGGTGCCGCCTACTTGATCACATGCTGATTTCATCGCTTGAGATCTATCACGGACGAGCTTCAGCCCTGTAGCAAAATCATAGACTTGCGCACAGGCCAGAGCTGTGAATTCGCCCAGTGAGTGTCCAGCTACAGCATCGATCGATGGTAGTGATTCGGCCGCATTAAGCCTGATGAGCGAATGTACATAAAGGGCTGGCTGAGCTATATGGGTCTGCTTGAGCTCATCTGCATCAGCATCCCTCATTGCGGCTAGTAAGTCATAGCCGAGGATATCCTGTGCAGTAGAAAATGCCTGCTCTACTTCTAATCGATCCAATGGTAGATCTGACGCCATACTAGGATACTGCGCTCCTTGGCCGGGAAATACAAGTACGTTCATGCTGTAAGTATACGATCTTTCATTAAACCCATTTCGTGCATTAGGGTTTTTGGGTAAATGTTTGTCAGCGATTTAACTGACGCTCAGTCAGGATTATAGGCGATATATCATGAGAAACGTTGGCGTAAGTTTTTGTTACGGGTGCATCTCGTCCATTTGTCTTGAAGTGAGTGGTGTGATATGACCATTGTGCTTTGCTTTGACTGCGAGCCACATCTGCTTCAAGATCAGTCACTTTTCTTCCAGAGCCGTTCATCGAGCGACAGTCGAGATGCACATAGCTCGCTATGCCTCGTCAGAGAAACACCTCATCTTATCGCACCTGCGGCTCTCGCTACGAAGCCTAATGCACGAATTGGGTTAAAATCAGTTCATTGTGGCCTATGACCAAGAGTGTGTACCATAATCTAACCCACTGCCATATAGAAGAGCGGCTGTCAATATCTGATCGCGCAAGTATGTACGGGTGGTGAAGTGACACGGTGCTGCTATTATAGTAAGACACAAGTCTATCTGGAGCTCAGATATAATAAGCCAGCATAATGGACTTGACTACTCATCTGGATCTAATGTCATCCTGGTCAGAATGTGATCGCTAGGCGATCAATTGATCAGCATATGTCATGACCACCCCTATTATCCTAGAGTCTAAGAGAGACGAGTAGAGATCAGATGTAGGAACTCAGATCTAGTCTCTGTGGCCTTAAACTGACCTGTAAATGCGGAAGTCGTAGTGACACTATTTTGCTTTTGCACACCTCGCATCATCATGCACATGTGACTAGCTTCTATGACCACCGCCGCACCCTGTGGTGCAAGAGATCTTTGAATGCAATCAAGAATCTCCTGTGTCAGGCGCTCTTGTACCTGAAGTCGACGTGCAAAAACATCCACGATCCGAGGAATTTTGCTGAGGCCCACAATCCGTCCATCCGGGATGTAAGCAACATGCGCCTTACCAAAGAACGGTAGCATGTGATGCTCACAGAGCGAGTAGAGTTCTATGTCCTTGACAATGACCATCTCATTATAATCCTCGTGAAAGATGGCACCTTGCATGATTGTATCAGCATCCATGTCATAGCCACTTGTAAGGAAATCCATAGCCTTGGCGGCTCGCTCTGGCGTCTTGACCAGCCCCTCACGCGTGACATCCTCACCTAAGTCAGTGATGATCTGCTGATACTTCTTTGCTATTTCCTCTACAGTCATGTCCTATCTGATTATATCATTAATCGTATAGAGAATAGTATCAGAGTCAAGAAGGTTTAGGTGCTCGGAGCGATTTGTAGATAGATCGAGCGGATTGATAGAGTAATTTTCTGAGAGTGATCTAGATATGCAGACCTTAGCACTATAGATGAGCGACCAGTTACCCACTTCTTCTGTACTACCTGCTGTAGATCGCCCGCTTTTGCGGTTTGGACTACTTTGGCTAGGGGTATTTGCTATCGTACTCGTATGCGATAGTCCAGGTAGTGAATTGGCACTTAGACTGGCCAAGTCATTTGTCACTACAAGCTTCTATACCGGCATCATCTACATTAACTATGAGATACTGCTGCCTAGATTGGTCGCATCTAAGAAGCTACTCATCTATATACTGAGCTTGCTCTTAGCCGCACTTTTGCTGACTCCTCTGAAGTCGCTCCTCATTTACTTGAGCTACAAACTCCTAGATCCACAAAAGAACATCGTAGTTGATGATCTCATCCTAAACTTTGCCGCTCTAGTAATTATAGGATTACTTTCCAGTGTCATAAAGATCATATCAGATTGGCTTACACAGCAGCGTACGGTATCTGATCTACGCACGCAGACCGTATCCTCTGAGCTCAAGTTCCTCAAATCACAGATCAATCCTCACTTCCTCTTTAACACTCTCAACAATCTCTATGCGCTTACGCTCAAGAAATCTGATGACGCACCTGAGGTAGTCATCAAGTTATCCGATATGATGAGGTATATGCTGTATGAGTGCAATGAACGGAAGGTACCGTTGCAGAAAGAGATTGACTATATACACAACTATATATCTCTAGAGAGCTTACGTCAAAGTAAGGAAGTAGATATAGATTTTAAGCTGGATGGAGACCCTGGACAGTTAGAAGTGGCACCTCTTCTCTTTGTTCCATTTCTGGAAAATGCCTTTAAGCACGGGCTCAAAGAAGATATCACGCAAGGCTACTTACATATCCACATGGCGATCAGTAGTCCACATCTCGAATTTATCATTCAGAATAGCAAGCCGTCCCATCTACGTACTCAGACAGCTGTGACTCGACCTGGCGGAATAGGGCTAGAAAATGTCAAGCGACGACTCAAGTTGATCTATCCAGAAAAATATAAGCTCGAAATCGAAGATTCTCCCAACACTTACACCACGAGTTTACACCTCGTACTTACTTAACATTGCATATGATACGAACGATAATAGTAGATGATGAGCCACTGGCAATCGAAATATTGGAAACGCATTGCGCAAGCATCAGCGACCTAGAGGTCGTTTCCACCTTCAGCAACGCTGTGGACGCGAGCACTTTCCTCAGCCAAAATACCATAGACCTCATGCTTCTGGATATACAGATGCCACAGCTGACAGGCCTGGACTTTCTGCGGAATCTCAATAATCCTCCGCAGGTAATCTTTACCACGGCCTATTCGGAATATGCCGTGGACGGATTTGAGCTCAATGCTATTGATTACTTGCTCAAACCTATCTCCTTTGACAGGTTTCTCAAGGCCATCAACAAGTATCGTTCTCAACTTGGCACGACTGCTAGTGCTGTGGCTGGAGATGAGGAAGACCACATTTTTGTCAAAGCTGACAAGAAATTGATCAAGATCAACTACAATGAGGTCCTTTATATAGAAGGTCTCAAAGACTATGTCATTATCCGCATGGGTGACAAGCGTGTCATCACTCTACAAACTATGAAGAGCTTGGATCTCAAGCTTCCAGACTCCATCTTTATGCGTATCCATCGCAGCTACATCATCAACGTGAGTAAGATCGAGGCGCTCGTGGGTAACATGGTCGAGATCACAGAAAAAGGTGAAAAGAAGCATATTCCAGTAGGAAAGAACTACCGTGAGTCGCTACTAGAACTCATCAATGATCGAAAAATCTAAAAACATCACTCGACGGCTCTGGTCTGTATAGAGTCATTTGGTTGAGACAGCCATAACTAGTAATCGCTCCATATGAATCGTTGAATGCTCAAAACGATAATAAAATCAAGTTTATGCACAGTACGTAAGCTCGATCGTCTCGAGGCCTTTTCATCGTCTCTATCATCATATGACTAGGAAATCCTATGATCATTAGGCCTTATGGAAGTCTACATATCGAATTAAACTAGATGAGCTAGCTGAATGAATGGGAAGTACACCAGTGACACACGGTTATTATCCTCCATACTTGCTAGATTAGCCAGCTGAATCACTGGGAAGTACGTCATGTGCCTTATCACTACAAGAGAGACACTCCACTTCGAAAATAAAATAAAGGATGTTCTACTATCTTACGATCTGTAGCTTCTGCGTAAGTATGCTAGTTCCCGTGGTGACACGTACGACATACATGCCGCTTGCAAGACCACTGATATCCACGGCATGTTGCTCAGCCGCTAAACCTTGATCAGCGTGAACGAGTGCGCCTGTAAGAGAATAGATCTCTACATCTGTCATCACGTCACTACCGTTAAGATGAAGTCTAAAGCGATCGCTAGTTGGATTAGGGAAGAGTTTCAAGTCAGCTAAGGTCGATGCTATCTCTTCCTCGGCGTCTTTAGGCGTATTTCGCACTCGTAAGGTAGCACTGCTACCGGGTATACGTACCACTTCACCATCCGCGCGCTGAGCATAGATGTCACCAACAGTGAATTCATATTCCCGATACTCACTAGCTGTGCTAGAGCCAAACCCTCCAAGATCTTCCTCACCAACAATAAAATTGATCTCTGCAATAATTCCACCACCACTGACAGATATACCATCTGTCCTTGTAAGACCAAAGTCAAGTCTTCCCTGAAAAGGGATATGATCTAGCTCTAGAGAAGGTCCATTGATGGAGAGCCAGTTGTCGCTTACACCTTGGCACGTTAAAGTACCAGAGTCAACCACATCAACATTGTAGTCAATACTAAGAGCGAGCCCATGATAATCTATCATAGGATAAGTCTCATTACCTGCTGCTATGTAGATAGTTGCTAGATCACCAGTTTGGACATCAATGTCCTCTATAATGAGATCAAGAGGATAGGATTTAATCTCATCGTCACTATTCGGTATGACTGTATGGATCTGGTAGTAATTTTCTATAATTTGTGTAGTATCCTCGCTGAGAAGATTTCCATCACCGTTGCCATCAACATACTTCAGGTTTTGGCCATCAGCCATCTCATCATCCCAATTTTGGCAATGCTGACCATACCACTCTGAGGCTCCTGCTTCAGGTCGACTTGGTCCGTTAGCACCCATATGCCATCCCACGGGTAGGAGATCCTTGACATTGACCATTCCGTCATTATTGCTATCGCCTGGCCACACACAATTTTGTACACAGGGACAACTGGTATCAGGCACTATGTCAAGTACGATAATCTCAATTCTCACAGCTGTGCAGGTGTCTTGGTTGTCTACACAATACTGTAGTTCAAACTCGTCAGATCCAACGAAGTCTAGATCTGGATCGTATACAACTTGATTGTATCCGTAGACTTCATGACAATCGATGTACACATATTGCTCTCCTGGATAGTAAAGCAATCCACCATCTACTGGCTCTTGGGAAATCTCGAAGTCGAAGCTTACGACTGGTACGTTGTAGTTAAGAATGACTGGAGTATTCTTAGGAGTGACAAGTCGATAGACATCGTCATTCATAGGCTCTTGATCATCTACATAGATGTAGACTTGAGCTGTTTCACATGTGATATTGAAGAAATCACAAAGCGTATAGTCGAACTTGACTAATCCCTCAAAATCCAGTGCTGGTACGTAATGAAATTCACCATTTCCAAGATGGGTCAATGTACCTGAAGGGTTGGAAAAATCTTCAATATCAAAATCTGAGAGATCGTTTTGGTATACATTGAAGGTGATCCCTGTGTTTCTGGTGGTATAGACGTAATCATCAATAGCAAAACCATTCACATCCGGTGTGTAAATCACTTTCACAATTACCGTACGAGTGATACTATCTGGATTAGACAACTGGAATGTATCTTGACCGCTATAGTCAAGATCTGGTGTGTATAGCACAACATCCATGGCAACAGAATCCACGGAACCATGTGAAGCAGGTGATGATAAGGTGAAATCCGATCCCGGTAAGAGTATCGTCACCTCTGTATTCTTTGTAGTAGCATATCGAACAGTGTCATTCACTGGCTCATGCCCTGGTTCTATAACGCACACAGTAACTTGTCCACTTTCACAAGTTCCTAGATCATCACATGCAACGTAGTTGATGTAAGCCATGCCAGCAAATCCAGGTTCGGGAGTGAATCGAATTATGTCATTGCCAATGATCTCAGCAAACCCATTGTTGACTAAAGCTATAGAGCTAATGTGAAGACCGCTCGTTGTGGACTCGTCATTTGCCAGAACGTCGATGTCGTTGTCGTAGCTATCTTGAAGAACACCAATGTAATCCTTGGTAGTCGTCACGATACTTTCGACTACATCAACGTCAAAGGCCAAGTACTTGGTGATAAGAATAGGCCATGTACCTGCTTGATACTTGACTACTACTTGATCAGAACCGAGAGTTGAATCTGCCTGTATGTCTAGCCTCCACGCTCCACCGCCGACATAAATGTCACTTGAACTTCCCAGATCTGATCTAAACTGATCTGTAATGTCAGAGAAGGCTGCGTCGTATTCGTATGACCATGTCGTATTCTTCACTACCTTCACGGAAGTGAAAGGGTTTTGACCATTCAAGCCCGTGCATAGCAATAGTGCCATGATCACGCTGAGCGATCTAAAAAGCTGATTCATACGGTTGGTCTGCATAGAACTATTCAAAGATACACTCTCTTTATGGCAAGCAAGCTCATCAAAACGTTAAATATTGCCTTGAAAGAGACAGTTGAGCACTACAAAGTTACAAATAGTATCTGTAAATCATAATATGTAATCACTTATGAACTAGATAGGTATATATAGATAAAAATCCATAAATGACGCATAAAACTCAATACTACTTCGATTTGAATCTCTTACACACATGCAAAAATCTAAAATATATAGAGTCTTAAGCAGCTTCTCGAGGAAAGATTTGAATCGTCTCGAAAAGTATATATACTCCCCATATTTCAACCAAAATTCTACCATACAACGGCTCTTTTCGATCTTAAAGGAAGCTATAATCCAGAAGGATGAGAATCTTACAGAAGTACAAGTGCTTGAAGGCTTAGGTCTACAATCGAGTGATCTCAGTGCTTATAGAAAAATTGCAAGTCAGACCTTGGTCTTAGTGCTTGATTTCATGGCGCAAGAGGTCTTTAGAGCAAACAGTCTTCAACAGGCAAATTATCTGCTACAAGCTACTAGTGACAGAAAATTAGATGTTTTAAAAAATACTGCTCAGAACAAAGCCAAACGACTAGCGCAAAGAGTGCTTCATAGATCTTCTAACTACTTCCTGCAACGCTACCAATTCGAGCGTCTTTACTATGATCTTACTGGTGTAGAAGTATCACGTGAAAAGAAGGTCGTAGCCAATCTAAACTCCGTGAAAACCGCACAGTACTTAGACATTTTCTACTTTATCGAGAAGCTCAAATCTGAGATCAACCTCCTCTATTGGGGTAATGTCTACGAGCACCAGCACGAACTAACGTTCAAACATGAGATTTTACAGCATCTAAGAGAGAAGAAGTACGATCATGTAGCATTGTCTATTTACCATCTCGCATATCTATGCTATGCTGAACCTGACGAGGACAACCACTACCACTCACTTTATGAGCTAATCAGTAGTAGTATGGATATATTTCCAGATAATGAAGCGAACGACATACTATTTTCTGCAATCAACTACTGCCTGCGTAAGGCTAATCAAGGAAGAGAAATTTTCTTACGCGAAGTCTTTAAACTTTACGATAGCGGATTAGAGACCGAAACCTTATTTGTTAATGATACCCTACCCGCAGTTACTTTTAGAAATATATGCACGACTAGCTTGCGTCTCCAAGAATACGACTGGACTCTTAATTTCATAAGAGACTATCAATCCAAGTTGCCTGACCAAAACAGGGAAAGCCTTGTCGCTCTATCTACAGCTCAAGTTTACTTCTATCAAGAAGACTTCGAGACTGCTCTCACCTACTTGCGCGACTATGAGTCTCAAGATCCCAATCTCAACTTCACCGCCAAGCTACTCAGCTGCGCGGCACTGTACGAACTCGATTACTACGATGTACTGGACGCTCAGATGGAATCCTTTAAGGTCTTGCTCTATCGTGAAAAATCGATCCCAGAGAAACTCAAAAAACCCAATCAGAACTTCCTCAAGTACTTACAGAAGATCCTCCGAGCTGGTGTGAATAAGGAGAAACTGCTCAAAATCCATGCGACGATCACGACAAATCGTGATGCTTACAATACATCATGGCTAGTAACTAAGATCGAAGAGATTACTGGACCTGTTGCTGAGAAGACCGTTGACTCCTCCGAGGCATGATATCTTTGTGGTATGAAGTACCTATCTACTGTTCTCCTGATGCTACTAGTAAGCATAGCATGTCAAGGGCCTCAAGAAAGCAAAGAAATCACTGAGGCAAGAGCTGCGTATGAGGCAAATCCGTCCATAGAAACTGGAGAACCCTACATCAATGCACTGCTAGCGGAGGTAAATAGTGGCGATAAGGATGAAATAAATCATCGTGGGGATATGATGTACAAAGCGGTCACTGTTGCCCATGAGCAAAATATGCCAAAACAGCAAATGGCACTGTTGCAGCTATTTCTGCGTGACTTCTCAACTCACGAGAAGGCTGCAGAAGGAGGCGCTCTGATGGGCGAAAGCTTCAAAAGGATGGGAAAACCCATGGCAAGTCAAGCAGTTTTACTTGGCCTCATGGAAGGCCATCCAGAAAGTGAGGCAGCTAGAGATGCTCGATCCAAAGTAGACACTCGATGGTCAGATATAGACGTGCTGATCAATGAACTAGCTATCAAGATATTTGACGATAGTGCCAAGGTCGTACGTCGTGATATCGCTACTGCCTATGTGGATGCCATAGAGGCCCGTGCTCTCACTATGCCCGCTGATCCAGAGACTCCAGTCTACCTGCACAAGGCCTCAGAGATTGCTAAGACGATGGGACACAATGCAAAAAGCATAAATCTCTACGACTGGATCTTGACAAAATATGCGTATGACACTGCTACAGCTCCTCAAGCACTCTTCCTCAAGGCGCAGACACTTGATGATGTACTAGATCGCGAGGATCAAGCCAAGCCACTTTATGAGCTATTCATTGAGAAATACCCCAATCACGCCTTTGCTGATGATGCGCAGTTTCAGTTAGAAACACTTGGGAAATCTCCAGATGAGGTGCTACAGATCATCATGGGACGAGCCAAGGCCCGCGAGGCACAGGGTCTACAATAGGTATATCTGCTTCTCAGCTCTTGGATTAAATGCCGTTCCTTTCACCTTCACTTCAGCTGCAACGGTGTATGTGCTCTTAGCATTCTTAGCCAGTTTTGCGACTGATCCAATACCTCGGAAGAGCATATTACGGGCTTGAAATCGCTCCATCGCTGAAGGTAGCATCTCAAATTCTAGTGAGAAAGGCAGACGATACTCTGTCTCGCCTTCGATAAGGATAGGCTCATCCAGATGCAACTCACCGAGTAGGTAATCATCTATACGCTTGTTCTTCCCACGACCACGCTTGTATGTCTCGATAAATCTGATGGTAAGACTCGACACCGTTTGTGATACGGGTGTGGTGAAGACCAGCTCGCCATCAAGCGTAAGCGGGTCCGCAGTATTTAATCTATGATGTACTTCTACCTCTACGGGCATATCGATAGCGACTTTGACACCTTCGATACCGAGTACATTTTTTATCTTTCTGATCATATCTTCTAATCTACCTGCACATCCTTGTGATTACAAATCGCATCGACAAGAGACACTAGACTTTCGACGGTAGGAATCGCGATAGCCAGCTTTCACTTGCAGGCTTGATCCAAGCTTGACGCCACTCCCCGACTGTCTTCACAGTATTATCATATATCGTGCTGTCAGCACTCATTTCTAGATCGTCAGCTAAGGATCTGAAGTCAGTAAATCGTATTCCAAGATCAGACCTAACGGCCACAGAGGTCCTATCGAAGAAGTCACGATCATATCTTTTACCAAGCATTTTGACGAAAGTCACCGAACTATCAATACTACATCCCGTCACTGCGGCTACATCCTCATCAGCACCTATCACAATGAAGTGCGCGTCTATAACAGCGCCAGCAGCATACACGTGTTTCCCATGAGCCTGCCAGCTAGCACAGAAACTTGTCAGCTCCTGATCTATAGCTGTAATTTCCTGATCAGATAGAGCTCTCGCTGTCTGATAGATCCATATGCGGGCCCTGTCGGGCAAATCTCCTAGTGGCTTAGTTCCATCCATTGTTCTGTACAATCATTTCTGAGAGATCATATACCATGACGCTCTCTTGCTTTTCTTTTGATTTGAGTCCATCCTCGATCATCGTAGTGCAAAACGGACAATTGACCAAGATCGTTTCCGCTCCTGTATCCAGCGCCTCTTCTATGCGCTCGATATTGATCCGCTTATCGCCAGGCTCGTCCTCCTTAAACATCTGCGCACCACCAGCTCCACAGCAGAGTCCACGCGTCCTATTCCTTGGCATCTCTTCGATGGTCTTACCCATAGCGGTGATAAGGTCGCGCGGTACATCGTACACATCATTGATCCTTCCTAGGTAGCAACTATCATGATAAGTCACCTGGCCTGGTGTGCTGGCAACCTTGAGTCTACCAGATTCTATGAGCTCTTTGATAAACTGGGTGTGGTGTATTACATCTACCGTTGAGCCCAGCTCAGGATACTCGTTCTTCAGCGTATTAAAGCAGTGCGGACAGAAGGTAACGATGCGCTTGACATTGTACATCTTAAACGTCTCTATATTCTGCAAGGCCAACATCTGAAATATAAATTCATTACCAGCGCGCCTCGCAGGATCGCCCGTACAGTTTTCTTCCTTGCCAAGGATGGCAAAGCTTACAGAGGCGTGATTGAGAATCTTTACAAGTGCCTTGGTGATTTTTTGTGCACGCGCGTCATAACTACCGGCGCATCCGACCCAAAAAAGGATCTCTGGCTCCTTGCCATCAGCCGCCATGTCTGACATGAATAGTACCTTATCTTCTTGTTCCATATCTCTGCTACTATCTATGATTCCACCCAAGCATCACGATCCTGCGGCATCTGCCATGGTGAGCTAGAGTTTTCTAAGTTGGTAAACATCGGAGTCCAGTCTTTAGGTCCTGCTGCTTCTGTCAAGATCTCATATCTGCGTAGTTGCAGGATCGGCGTCAATGGATCAATCATAATCGGACATGCCTCTACGCACGCGTTGCAGGTGGTGCAGGCATGGATCTCCTCTCTACTGATGTAGTCAAATAATGATTTCCCATCATCTAGGAGCTTAACCGTATAATCCTCCGAAGGCTGTCGAGTTGGAAATAACTTGTCATCCTTAGCATCTAGATGGACCGCAATCTCTTCTGTGCGATCACGGATATCCATGAGAATCTTGCGAGGTGACAGTTTTTTGCCTGTGATATGAGCAGGGCATACGCTGGTACAGCGTCCGCACTCCGTACAGCTATATGCGTCCATGATGGTTTTCCAGCTTAGATCGTCGATGTCCTTTGCCCCAAACTCTGGCAGCTCGGCGCTCATATCTGTGGTATCCTCGGTAAGTCCTAGCATCGAGCTGACCTCCTGAGTGATTTCGGGCATATTCATGATAGCTCCTCTAGAGCGCAGTCGCGCAAAATATACATTAGGGAAAGCCAAGAATATATGGAGGTGCTTAGAAATCGGCAGGTATAGTATAAAAGCAAATACGGTAAGTACGTGAAGCCACCACCCTGCTCTCTCTAGCAATATGAGTAAGTCCTTACCCATACCCTCAAAGATGAGAGGCGATAGCAAAGAACTCAGCGCGAGCTTGCCCGTGTCAGGATAATGAGCTGGATCTATCTGCTGTAGAGCCATGTCGGCGCCATTCATGGTGAAGATACCTATGACTAGTGCCAGCTCTCCCATAAGGATAAGGTTAGCATCGAGCTTAGGCCACCATCCCATGTCATCGAAGTGGAAACGCGGAATCTTCAGAGCATTTCTACGCGCAAGAAAGATAAATGTGGCTATCAAGGCTAGGAATGATAAGATCTCTATGGTACTGATCAAGATCGTATAGACCATCCCAAGACTTGTAGCAAACACTCGATGCTTGCCTGTCACGCCATCTATGATGATCTCTATCAGTTCTATTTGAGTGAATAGGAACGCTACATAGATAAAGAAGTGAAATACGGCAGGGACAATTCGCTTAAACATCTTCTTCTGCCCAAACGCCACTAAGAGTGTGTTTTTCCATCGCTGGGCTGCATCTCCAGACAGGTCTTCATCCTTGCCCAGATTGATATTCCTATAGATTCTCTTGTACCTCACAGTAGCCACGTAAGCAACTATGAGAAGAATGATGAGAAAGATCACGACCTGAAGCATAGAGGAAGGTTGTATTTTTGACCAAGGTACGGATACTCATGGAGATACTAGATCAACTCAAGACCAAATTAAAGATCAAACGCATCGCGCTGGAGATCGTAGAAAATCATCTATCTCTAGATCGTACCGTATTACTAGGCGTGAATGATGCTGGCTACAGTCTCGCCACTCTCCTACGTAAGGAGATTAAAGCCATCTCTGACGTGTCCGTGGAAATGGCTCGCTTGCGCATATCTCCAGCGACACCACGCAAACCAGAGCCAGTAATCGAGGCTGAGTTAAAACTTGACGGTAAACGAATCATCCTCGTAGATGATGTGGCAAATACGGGACGGACTCTGTTCTTTGCCTTCCTTCCGCTACTGTCTCATTTGCCGAAAGGCGTAGAGGTAGCCGTACTAGTAGATCGTAAACACAAGTCATTCCCTGTACAAGCGGACTACGTGGGATTGACCTTAGCGACAACTATGAAAGAGACGATCGAAGTTCGTCTAGATAAGCAGTCATACTCAGTGCACCTACACTAGCAAGTGAGTTAACCATGTCCTTTTACGTTGCATTCTAGAACTGAGGATTAAGTAAGCCTCATAGAGTCAATCATCTAGCCATGGGCAGATGTGCGTAACGAGATACTAAATGATACAAAAAAAAATACCCGCAGCATCTCTGAGAGATGATCCTGCGGGTATCATTACAAGCTAAGTTACAGTTACTGAGCGATGATCTTGCGGATCTCTCGTGAGTCACCAGATCGAATCTCTACGATATACATTCCAGCTCGCTGAGTTGACAGATCGATATCATGAGTTTGTGCTAGTGTCTCTGTACGATATACCGGCACTCCAGTGAGGCTGTAAACCGTCACAGCATTGATATCGCGGTCTGCGCTCACAGTAAAGAGCGAACCACTCACCTGCTTCCATGTGGCAAATTCGCTCAATTTCACATCGCGACTAGAGAGTATGACACTTATATCATCATTGGTCATGGGAAATAGCTGGTACCCGCCTTCATATGGTGGCGTAGAACTAGCAAACTGACCACCGAGACCTCGGATATTAAAAATCGTATTTGCGTCTCCGGGAGCTGGCATGTTGCTCATCTCGGTATCATCATCTATTCTGATAGCGTATTCATTGAGGCCATTGGTAAATATGACATTGAAGCCTGAGCCGTCTCCTGCCCACTGTGATGGGTCTATCATACGGACTCCTGCGATTTCTACAGACTGTGACTCGGTATCTTCCGATAACTCATCTTCTGCATCTAGGACGGTAGGATCCACTAGCGCATTACCACTGCTCAATAAGCGGATATCTGCTGGTCGCATCTGTATCAATCCTCGGAACTGATCTACTTGTCCATCTACTTGGATTCTATCTCCTTCTGTAACGGTATAACCAAAGTTGTCAGATAGTTCAAAGACATTCATACCATCATTAGCCGCATCGATCAGCGTAAAGCTCAAGCCACCAGGTCTGAGATTAAGGCCGTAGACTACACCTTCTACCATGCAAGTGACATTGAGAGAATCAGCTACACCATCCTCGTCTACTGTTGTGACTGTACCTATAGGTAGTGCTGGGTATAGTACGACGATATTACAGTTTGCTGTATTGGTAGCTCCTGGCGTTCCTAGTAGCTCTCGATCATTGATACTGACACCAGTACTTGCACTTCCAGCAGCCCAGCTATCAGGATCATTATTATCTGATGCGAGATCGCAAAGCTCGATGGAGGCACCAGCGCCTGCTGCACCTTCTGAAAATCCAGGCCATGGAGAAGCACTACCAAAATCAACCATATCAACCATAGCGCTATCAGCGTCTACGAGCATGATAAGTTCACCACCATTGCTGAGAGCTCCGTCATCCCACTGTCTTGACATGACTCCTAGTGTAGTCATCAATGCTGCGCTATCTTTTGAGATGACAATGGCATCACCTTGCCTGAGCGTGATGGCCGGGAAGGTGTAGATCACACCCATACCCATAGCGTAACCGTCCAGATTGACATCCGCACCACCTGCATGTGTGATCTCGATGTACTCTAGAGAATCCTGACCACTCTCTGGAGGATTGTACATGATCTCGGAGATTACGAGCTGCGCAGAAGTGGCTGTCACAGTCACGAAGGAGAGAAGTAATAGAGTAAAGATTTTATTCATGATTCTAGATTGTAGAAGTAATATGTTATAGTTATGTCCAATGCAGTCGTAAGTAAAAAGGGCAGATAAGATCGCTAGGATATTATCTGCCCTTGTCGTGAGTTTTCCGAGCTACGTGTACTTAATTAAAAGTATATCGAATTCCTAGACGTCCTCTCCAGCGGCTTGCTCTATCTTGGATATTAAATCGATCGTCGCCTAAGCTATCTTCTGTAAATGTGAATAGTGGCGTAGTACCATCGGCTGCTTGACCCTCATAGTTAAG
>Ga0209303_1001128_pt1 | contig 17528 bp, 12 predicted proteins | sample SidtaG_3_FD_187449 | JGI IMG/M metagenome (GOLD analysis project Ga0209303, IMG submission 187449) | Marine algal microbial communities from Sidmouth, United Kingdom - Sidmouth_Asex1 metaG (SPAdes) (version 2) | ecosystem: Host-associated > Algae > Red algae > Unclassified | place: Sidmouth... | reverse complement strand
GAGCTGGAAGCCCTCAAGGAGCAGTACGACTCCGCCAAGGCGCGCCTTGATGCCCGTTTCGACGACAAGGTCGATAAGCTGCAACGCGGCGACGACCTGCCACCGGGCGTGATGAAAATGGTCAAGGTTTTCGTGGCGGTGAAGCGCAAGCTCCAGCCCGGCGATAAAATGGCCGGACGTCACGGCAATAAGGGGGTCATCTCCAAGATCAACCCGATCGAGGACATGCCCTTCCTGCCGAACGGCAAGGCCGTTGATATCGTGCTGAACCCGCTGGGCGTGCCCTCGCGGATGAACGTCGGTCAGATTCTGGAAACGCACCTGGGTTGGGCGTGTTCGGGTATGGGCGACGTCATCAACAACGCGCTGGAAGCCTATAAGCAGGACGGCGATATCGGCGAGGTCAAGGACGCGCTGAAGCTGACTTATGGCGACGATCAGGAAATGCCGCGCAAGAATGCGGAAATCCTGGAGCTTGCCGAGAATCTCGTGCCCGGCGTGCCGATTGCGACACCCGTGTTCGATGGCGCGCGCGAGCCCGACATTGTCGAGATGCTGACCAAGGCGGGCCTCACAGAGTCCGGTCAGGTCACGCTCTTTGACGGTCGCACGGGCGAGAAGTTCACGCGTCCCGTGACGGTCGGCTATAAATATCTGCTCAAGCTGCATCACCTCGTGGACGACAAGATCCACGCGCGGAGCATTGGGCCGTACTCCCTCGTCACGCAGCAGCCGCTGGGTGGTAAGGCGCAGTTCGGTGGCCAGCGCTTCGGTGAGATGGAAGTCTGGGCGCTCGAAGCCTACGGCGCCGCCTACACCCTGCAGGAAATGCTGACGGTGAAGTCGGATGACGTCGCGGGCCGGACCAAGGTCTATGAGAGCATTGTCCGCGGCGATGATGCCTTTGAAAGCGGCATTCCGGAGAGCTTCAACGTGCTTGTGAAGGAGATCCGGAGTCTGGGTCTCAATATCGAGCTGACGAACGGGTAAATTTCAGGTCCCCGCACTTGATGCGGGGGCTCCATTCCTCTTGTGCTGGCTCTGTTTGCACATGAGGTTTGGGACACCCACACAGGGAGGTCCCGCATCAAGTGCGGGAACCTTCTGAGAGATTTTAAAGGCTGACCCGGACGCGGTGATGCCAACTGAAAGGAAGACCCCATGAACCAAGAGGTCATGAACATCTTCAACCCGGCGCAAGAAGGGCCTACCTTCGACCGGATCAAGATTTCACTCGCGAGCCCGGAGAAGATTCTCTCCTGGAGCTATGGCGAGATCAAGAAGCCCGAGACCATCAACTACCGGACGTTCAAGCCGGAAAAGGATGGTCTGTTCTGCGCGCGTATCTTTGGCCCGACCAAGGATTACGAATGCCTGTGCGGAAAATATAAGCGCATGAAGTATAAGGGCGTCGTCTGCGAGAAGTGCGGCGTGGAAGTGACCGTGACGCGGGTTCGCCGCGAGCGCATGGGCCATATCGAGCTGGCGGCACCTGTCGCGCATATCTGGTTCCTGAAGTCGCTGCCGTCGCGCATCGCGACCATGCTGAACATGACGTTGAAAGACGTTGAGCGGATCCTGTATTTCGAAGCTTATGTGGTGACCGAGCCGGGCCTGACGTCTCTCGAAGAGCGTCAGATCATGAGCGAGGAAGAGTACATCGATGCGCAGGCAGAATTTGGCGATGACAGCTTTACCGCTGGTATCGGTGCCGAAGCCGTGCGCGAAATGCTCGGTAATATGGATCTCGATGCGGAAATGGAGCGGACGCGCTTTGACATGACCGAGACGGGTTCGGAGATGAAGCTGAAGAAGCTGTCCAAGCGTCTGAAGCTGCTGGAAAACTTCAAGACGTCCGGCAACCGTCCCGAGTGGATGATCCTGACACAGGTGCCGGTCATTCCGCCGGAGCTGCGCCCGCTGGTGCCACTCGATGGTGGCCGCTTTGCGACATCGGATCTGAACGATCTCTATCGTCGCGTGATCAACCGCAATAACCGACTCAAGCGCCTGATCGAGCTGCGCGCGCCCGACATCATCATCCGCAACGAAAAGCGGATGCTCCAAGAATCGGTGGATGCGCTGTTCGATAATGGCCGTCGCGGCCGCGTGATCACGGGGGCGAACAAGCGTCCGCTGAAATCCATGAGTGACATGCTGAAGGGCAAACAGGGGCGTTTCCGCCAGAACCTGCTCGGCAAGCGCGTGGACTATTCCGGTCGTTCCGTGATCGTGGTCGGGCCTGAGCTGAAGCTGCACGAATGCGGCCTGCCCAAGAAAATGGCGCTCGAGCTGTTCAAGCCGTTCATCTATGCGCGGCTGGACGCCAAGGGGCTGTCGGGCACCGTCAAGCAGTCCAAGAAGCTGGTCGAGAAAGAGCGTCCCGAAGTCTGGGATATCCTCGATGAAGTGATCCGGGAGCACCCGGTTCTCTTGAACCGAGCGCCGACATTGCACCGTCTGGGCATCCAGGCGTTCGAGCCGAAGCTGACCGAAGGCAAGGCCATCCAGCTGCACCCGCTGGTGTGTACGGCGTTCAATGCCGACTTCGATGGTGACCAGATGGCCGTTCACGTGCCGCTGTCGATCGAGGCGCAACTCGAAGCGCGTGTGCTTATGATGAGCACGAACAACATCCTGTCGCCCGCCAACGGCAAGCCGATCATCGTGCCGAGCCAGGATATCGTGCTGGGTCTGTATTACATGAGCCTGATGCGGGATGACGAAATCGGCGAGGGCATGATGTTCGCCGATATAGCCGAGGTCGAAGCCGCGCTGGATAACGGTCTGGTGACCGTGCACTCCAAGGTCATGGGTCGTTTCAAGGCGATTGATGAGGACGGCAATGTGTCTTATGTGACGCAGGAGACTTCACCCGGACGCCTGAAAATCGCGGAATACCTGCCGCTGCACAAAAACCTTGGGCCGGAGCTGATCAACAAGGAGCTCTCCAAGAAGGAGATCACCGGGCTGATCGATGAGGTCTATCGTCATGCCGGACAGAAGGCGACGGTGATCTTTGCGGATCGCGTTATGGGCTTGGGTTTCCGGGAAGCCTGCAAGGCGGGTATCTCCTTTGGTAAGGATGATATGATCATCCCCGAAGAGAAGTCCAAGCTGGTCGAGCAGACGCAAAACCTCGTGAACGACTTCGAGCAGCAATATGCCGAAGGCCTGATCACGCGCAGCGAGAAGTACAACAAGGTCGTCGATGCCTGGTCCAAATGTACCGACAAGGTCGCCGATGCCATGATGGACGAGGCGGCCAAGCCCCGTAAGCGGATCAACTCCATCTTCATGATGGCCGATTCCGGCGCTCGCGGCTCCAAGAACCAGATGAAACAGCTTGCGGGCATGCGCGGTCTGATGGCCAAGCCGTCCGGCGAGATCATCGAAACGCCCATCACGGCCAACTTCAAGGAAGGCCTGACCGTGATGGATTACTTCAACTCCACCCACGGGGCCCGGAAGGGTCTGGCGGATACGGCGTTGAAGACCGCGAACTCGGGCTATCTGACGCGGCGTCTGGTGGATGTGGCGCAGGACTGCATCGTCACCGAGCAGGATTGCGGCACGGAAGCGGGCATTGAGCTGAAACCCGTCGTCAACGGCGGTGAAGTCGCGGTGAGCCTGGGTCAGCGTATGCTGGGCCGTCACACGGCGGCCGACATCTTCGAGGCCGATGGCGAAATGCTGTTCCCGACCAACACCTATATCGACGAGGACAAGGCCAAGGCCATCGACGCGAGCGGTCTGCAGACGACGCAGATGCGCAGCCCGCTGACGTGCGAGACCGAAGTCGGGATCTGTGCGACCTGTTACGGGCGTGATCTGGCGCGCGGTACCAAGGTGAATATGGGTGAAGCGGTCGGCGTCATCGCGGCGCAGTCCATTGGCGAACCCGGCACGCAGTTGACCATGCGGACCTTCCACATTGGCGGCACGGCGTCGGTTTCGGACAAGTCCGTGATCGAGGCGTCCAATGCCGGGTCGTTCAAATACGAGGAAGGTTCCAACGTCATTCCCATGGCGCGCGGTTTCATGGTTTTGTCCCGTACTATGGAATTCAGCGTGCTGAATGCCGACGGCAAGGAGCTGGAAACGCACAAGGTCACCTATGGCACGCGATTGGCTGTGGCCGATGGCGGCGAGGTCCAACTGGGCGACAAGCTTGCCGAGTGGGACCCTTACGCCACGCCGATCATCTCGGAAGTGTCCGGCAAGGTGCGCCTGCTCGACATCGTCGACGGTGTGTCCGCCAAGGAAGAAACCGACGAGGACACCGGCATCTCGAACAAGCGCATCATCGACTGGCGTGCCTCCACGCGGGGCTCCGACATCCAGCCGCGCGCGGTGATCGAGGACAAGAACGGTGATCCGGTCAAGCTGGGTAACGGCAATGTCGCGAACTACATGCTGGCGGTGGATTCGATCCTGTCCGTCCAGGACGGCGACACGATCGAGCCCGGCGCGGTTCTGGCCCGTATTCCCAAGGGCGGTGCGACCCAGCGCGACATTACAGGTGGTCTTCCACGTGTGGCGGAGCTGTTTGAAGCCCGTCGTCCCAAGGATGACGCGGTTATCGCCCGCATCGACGGCATGATCGAGTTCACGCGCGAGTATAAAAACAAGCGCAAGGTCACGATCAAGAGCTCGGACGAAGCGGTCGAGGACGAAAGCTATCTGATTGCCAAGGGCAAGCACATGCTCGTCAATGATGGCGACATGGTCAAAAAGGGTGACTACATGCTGGACGGCAACCCCGCCCCGCACGATATCCTGGCCATCATGGGCGTGGAAGCGCTGGCGCAGTATCTGGTTGACGAAGTGCAGGCGGTCTATCGTTTGCAGGGCGTGCCGATCAACGACAAGCATATCGAGGTGATCGTTCGCCAGATGCTGCAAAAGGTCGAGATCACGACGCCCGGCGACACGACCTTCCTCAAGGGCGAACAGGTGGACAAGATTACCTTCCGCGAAGCCAATGACCGCGCTCTGGCCGAGAACAAGAAGGCGACCCTGGCCGAGGGCGATCCCGTACTGCTCGGTATTACCAAGGCCAGCCTGCAAACGCGCTCCTTCATCTCGGCGGCGTCCTTCCAGGAGACCACACGCGTGCTCACCGAGGCATCAGTGCAGGGCAAGGAAGACATGCTCGAAGGCCTCAAGGAGAATGTCATCGTGGGTCGCCTGATCCCGGCGGGTACAGGCGGCAATCTGCGGACGTACCAGAAACTTGCAAACGACCGTGACGAAAAACTTCTGGAAGAGCGCCGCGCCGAAGCGCCGGACCTCGAGGCATTCCCGGAAGGGCTCGAGGACGCCTCTGCGGCGGAGTAGGGTTTGCGACATTAAAATTGCGAAGCCGCTCCCTATGGGGGCGGCTTTTTTGCATGTGTCCTGGTGCTATCGCATACGACTTCGTCCCACGCTGTCGCGTGGGTTCCTACACGAGATCCAATCGGCGATTAAATTTTGCTGCGCACCGTTTCGTCACGACTTGATCACAGCGGAGACGAAGTCTCAGACCTATACGGTCGAGATTGTGCGGTGCTTGCGCCAAGGGTTTTTCGAGACGCCAGCTGCGCTAGCTCCTCAGGATGGGAATAGGTTTGGAGCCGATTGCCAGCTACATCCCAGGAAGGCTCGCAGAGCCGTCTCGAAGGACGGAGCGGGATGTATAGATATATATATCCGCACTTAGGGTCTGGATAATCTCCAATAAGTTCAGGCGCTTGCGGAAATATCGGGAGATATATCCACCCCCTGGGTGGGTGCGCGTATGCTGGGCGCATGAAAAGTTGGAAGACACCACCGAATGCTGACGTTCACGATACCGCACCGCTTTTTGCGAAGATGGAGCGGGTCGAGGGCTTGGCGCTGGCTGTGGTGGAGGATGAGGGGGATGACCCTGGCTTCAAGCTGCTGTCCTTGATCGTGGGATGGATGGCCATCCTGCAGAAGCGGATCGGGGTGGCGGAGCGGTGGAACCGGCGGGCGGCGCGGAAGCGGGAGATGCTGGCGAGCGAGGCGCTGCGGATGAACATGTGTGACCGGCTTGGGGGTGTGGGGGCGTTGGAGAGGTGGGAGGCGCGGGCGAGAGTGGCGCTTGCCCAGAGCCAGCACTGTCGTGCTGGTTCCTCCGCTACATCCGATCGACGATCGGATGTTCCCTGTGGGACCGCTTCGTCACCCCAACGAAGGCCGGGGTCTCCGGAAGGCGTGCGGGAGTTTGCTCTCCCCCGGATGCCGAGCGCGGGCACACGAAAAGTGACGACGCGGAGTGTTCGAGCGGCGCCGAGATATGAGACGCCGATCCCGGTGTGGCCTTGCGAGGTGATGCCGGAGCGGTTTGCGCGGGAGTGGTGGCGGGAGGCTCCGGAGGCACAAAGCAAAACAAATACATGCGAAGACGCATTCCCGGAATTTGGCTCTGCCAAATATCCGGGATCGCGGGAGGGTGGGCCTGACGGGTATGGCGCGAGGGCTCGCGGCCCCGGAATAAATCCGGGGATGCGTCCTAAAAGAGTAAATGGCTCTGACGTGGGAGGTCCCGGCTTGACGACGGGAGCCATGATATGCGCACCGATTGTCTGAACGACATCTCTGGCCGCAGGGCGTGCTCCGGCCGGGGTGCGGGGGCTTTCGGCTGTCTAGTAGGCGCGGGAGCCGGCGCGGACGCGGAAGGCTTGGGGGGCCGGGGGGATGAGGGTCTCATAGGCGAGCTTGGCGCGCAGGAAGGCACCTTGATTGCCGTAAGGGGAGTCGGGGTGCAGGAACTTGGCTTTCTTGCGCCAGGCGGCGCGGATGTCGGCTTCGCGTGCGCTCATGGACAGGCCGAGGGTGAGGAGGGCGGATTGTCGGGTCATGAGACGGCTGGCCTTTGTGAAAGTCTGAAGGCTTTCAAAAGGATCGAGGTTAAGGGCGCGTATGCAAGCAGGGTTAATGTCGGTTTACGAATTCCAACGCTTGGCCGGAGCGCACAAAAAAAGCCGCAGACGGGACGACAGCAAAGGGGAGAGCTATCGTGGCGCCTGCGGCATCTTTTTACCCGGGAATAAGGGGAGGTCCCGGTCGGTGTCATGGCGGGTCAAAGGGGAGGGACCCGCTGCCTGACATCCATACAACACGGGACTCCGAAGGGAGTTGCATGGGAGATGCGAAAAAATGCACTTTTGTTCGGATCGGTCAAAATGGCTGGATGTGTCGCGGTTGTGGGGCGCTTTTGGCGCGCGTAAGCGGAGGCATGACCAAAGCTTCGCAAATGTCCGAACTATCCCCCCTGATACCGCCTACGCCGAGTGCGGCGGAGTATAAGGATGCGTCTGGCAAGGCCTTGGAGAACATTTTTGCGCGCACGGATCCGTTGGGACTCTTTGCGGATTGGCTGGCGGAGGCCGGCGAGGCAGAGATCAATGATCCCAATGCGGTGGCGGTGGCGAGCGTCGATGCGGACGGGCTGCCGGATGTGCGGATCGTGCTGCTAAAGGATTTCGGTGAGGCAGGGTTTGTGTTCTACAGCCACCGCGATGGAACCAAGGGGCGTCAGATGCTGGCTAACCCCAAGGCGGCGATGTGTTTTCACTGGAAGTCGCTGGAGCGGCAGGTGCGCTTGCGGGGACCGGTCGAGACGGTGGAGGGCGCAGAGGCGGATGCCTATTTCGCCTCCCGCGCGCGGCTCAGCCAGATCGGGGCGTGGGCGAGCGAGCAGTCCGCGCCGCTGGAAAGCTGGGAGGCTTTGCGGGGCGAGGTCTCCCGCCTGGATGCGGAGTTTGGCGAAGACGTTGCGCGACCTGCGGACTGGCATGGATTTCGGGTGGTGCCGCGCGAAATCGAGTTCTGGCGCGCGCGGCCTTACCGACTGCATGACCGTCTGCTATTTGTGCGCGAGAATGAGGGCTGGTCGCGGACGCGGCTGAACCCTTGAGAGGAGAGAGTTATGCCGAATGTGACCGCAAATTCCGAGGGCTATGACATTGTCCCCGTGCCGGGGCGGCGCCACGTCTTGCGCCGTTGGGTCGCGCGGGCGGCATGGGCCCTGGCGGTGCTGACGCCGCTGGTCTTTGTGGTAGCGGCGCTGGGGGCAAAGCTGGGGGTGTGGAGTTGGCAGTTCGGGCTGGGCACGCTGACGCGCACGGTCGGGACGAATATGTTGTTTGCGACCTTGGCGGTGGGTGTGGTGAGCCTGCTGCTGGCGGTGGTGATCAAACCGCGGCTGAAGCGGGGCTTGGCGGCGGGAATCGTGGCGACTGCAGTCGGGCTGGCAGGTTTGGCGTATGGCGCGAGTGTGCGGGCGACGGCGACGAACCTGCCGTTCATACACGATGTGACGACGGACACGCAAAATCCGCCCGTGTTCGCGGGGCGCATTATCGATGAGCGCGCGGGCGTCAAGGGCGTCAATACGCTCGACTATGTGGGCAAGACCGATCGCGGCGGCACCTTGGTGAGTGTGTTGCAGGCCAAGGGCTATCCGGCTCTGCGCCCGATCATCACGCAGGACAGTCCCGAAATTGCCTATGCGCGGGCGCTCGAAATCGCGGGCGATCTGGGCTGGGAGGTCAAGGATGCGGACGCGGTGGAGGGCGCGATCGAGGCGACGGCGACAACCTTCTGGTACGGGTTCGAGGATGATGTGGTCATTCGCGTGCGGCCCGGAGCGGGTGGCGGTTCCGTGGTGGACCTACGCTCGATAAGTCGGGTCGGCGGCAGCGATCTTGGCGCGAATGCGGCGCGGATCGAGGCGTTTGTCGAGCGCTTCGAGGGGTAGGGGCAGGCATAACTGAACAGCCGTATCTGACCCGGTTTATCTGACTCTTCGGACGCGCATTTGCCGGACGCGTTCGGCTCCGTCCTTGGAGATCGAGAGGAAGTAGGAGTTCTCGAAAGCGGGCACGACGGTCGCGGTTTGAACCCCGCCCGACGGCAGGCGGAAATCCTTGCCGTCGATCTGACGCCAGACCGCGCCATTATCGAGCAGCACCATGATGGTATTGCCGAAGCGTTTGGCCTCCGCGACGCCATAGGTTCCGGAGTTCGCGGACTCGTAATCTTCGGGGCTCTGGATCGGCACAGTCACGCTGGGCGCTGCGAGAGCGGATGACCCGGCTCCGGTTCCACCGCCGACAATGCGCGGGGCAGAAGAAAGGGTCGCTGTATCGCCCGAGATGATGGCTTCCGAGCGAAGCTTGCCAACGGCTTCGTCATAACAGATCAGGCGCTCGAGACTGTCCGTTATGCTCGAACAGTCGAGAAAGCTTCTGGAGCTTTGCGCCGTTGCCGGAGTAGCGAGGAAACCTGCCGCAAAAGCGAGTGTGAGAAAGCGTGTCATGTAAGCGACCTAACCCGTCTTCGACCGGAGCGAAAGCCTCCAGCCCCGTTCCGATCTTGTGGCAAGCCCTTGCCCTTCCAGATGGATGAGATGGGCAAGTAGCGACTGCGCCGCCGCCGGATGGAGCCTCTCGTCAACGTCCGCATAAATTTCCGCGACCATGTCCATTACGCTGCGCTCTGCATCCGAGAGCGCCGCTAACGCCTGCGCCTCCCGCCCTTCGCGGTGCGCGATATAGTCCTCCACGAACGCGTACGGCTCGTCGATTTCCGGGCCATGCGTCGGGTAGAGCACGGCGTAATCGCCGTCCCGCACTTTCGCGAGGCTCGCCATATAGTCGGCCATCACCCCGTCCGGCGGCACGACCACGGAGGTGCTCCACCCCATAATGTGATCACCCGTGAACAAGGCGTTCTCCTCCTCCAGCGCGTAGCAGGTGTGGTTCGAGGTATGCCCCGGCGTGAACACCGCCCGCAGGCTCCAACCCTCTCCCCGTACCACATACCCGTCCGCGATCTCCACATCCGGCGCAAAGCTCACATCCACACCTTCGTCCAACAGAGCTTCGCTCTCGGTCGCGGCACCTCCCACCACACTCCGCCCATAGACCGGACACCCATGCGCCCGAGCCAAAGGCCCCGCGAGCGGCGTGTGATCGAGATGATGGTGCGTCAGCAACACCGCGACCACCCGCTTTCCCTTCAGCGCCTTCCACAATGCCGCACGGTGCGCCGGCCTGTCCGGGCCCGGATCGATCACCGCGACCTCGTCTCCCGCCCCGATCACGAACACCCCCGTGCCCGTAAAGGTGAACGGGCCCGGATTGTCCGCAACCAGCCGTATCACCCGCTCGCTCACCTTGGCAGGCACACCATAGGTAAAGTCGAACTCCCGCCGATAGGGAATGCCCATTACTCGACTCGTTTGACCCGCAAGCCCCGCACGGTTTCGCGCCCATTGCTGATCTTCATCTTGTAGCTTCCCATCGCCGCCGAGCTGATGATCGCCTCGAGCGGCGTGTCCTTCTCGCGTGGAACATAGTTCAGCCGCCCGCCGACCTGCCGCCAAACCTGACCGTTTTCCATCTCCACAACATAGTCGCGCCCCACACTCCGCACCCGCTTGATCGGAAGGCGCACTTCGTCGGTCTCGCCGTCCCCGCCAAGCTTGGGCAGTTTCAGCTTCGGCAAGCTCGGCATGTTAAAGCCAAAGCTCTCCTTTTTCAGCTCCGTCGCCGTCGCCACATCGACCACGGTCAGTTCCTGCCCGGTCTCCAGCGCCTGCAGGCTCGCTGTCTCCCGCTCGAAACAGGCGAGCTTGTCCGCTGCGACCGGAATGACCTGACACGCATAAAGCGCGGCCATCGGAGAGTCCGAGAGCGACTCGTCCTGGGCCAATGCCGAAACGGCCAGACCCATTATCCCAAAAAGGAATATACTCCTAAACACGCGCATATCCAAAACCTTTCCGCTCTCTCTTCCGAACCTTACCACATCCTGTCCCGCAGGTGGTGCGCAAATGCAACACCTGCAATGAATCCACTGCCAGGACACGCTTCCCCGCTTGCGGCGTGCTGCGACTCCCAATAGTGGCGGCAGTGATAGGTCGTCCTAGCGCAGGGTGGCTGTTTGCAAACACATCGCGCTTTAACATTCACATTTGAAGGGGTTTCACTCGTGAAAAAACTCAACAAAACATCATTGCTGCTCGGCACTCTGCTGACCTCCGCAATGCTTTACGTGCCGACCGCAACTGCACAGGTCGAGCTTGGCGATGGCGTCGATGACGAAATCGTCGTTACCGGTTCGCGGATCCAACGTTCGCAGGACTTCGTCGCCAACGCGCCCGTCGCGACCGTCGAAGCCGTCCAGTTCGAAAAAGTCGGCGCAGTGAACACAGAGGAACTCCTCAACTCGCTGCCACAGACCATTCCCGGCCTCGACCGTTCGTCGAACAACCCCGGTAATGGTACGGCCACGGTCGACCTTCGCGGTCTCGGCGCTGCACGTACCCTCGTCCTCGTCAACGGTCGCCGCACACAGCCAACAGGCCCTTCCGGCATCGTCGACATCAATACAATCTCGCCTGCACTTATCGAGTCGGTTGAAGTCCTGACCGGTGGCGCGTCCTCCGTTTACGGTGCCGATGCGGTCTCCGGTGTTGTCAACTTCATCCTCAAAAATGACTTCGAGGGCGTGGAAGCCAACCTCGGCTACCAGATGACCGATCAAGGCGACGCAGGACTCCTGTCCGCCAACGTCACGCTCGGTGCCGGCTTTGACGACGGTCGCGGTAACGCCAACGTCACCCTCGGCTACACCAACCGTGATGAGCTTTTCCAGGGCGACCGCGACTTCGCAGCCGTGTCGCTCTTCGATGATGGTAATGGCGGTCTCGAGCCAGGTGGTTCGTCCGGTGTCCCCGGCGCGGCTATCTTCGGTGGCGGTATCTCCTCCACAGGCGGCGTAACCTTCGAACCCGATGGGTCGATCCGTGAATTCGTGACCTCCGGTCAGGTTAACGACTTCTACAACTACGCACCACCCAACTACATCCAGCTGCCACAGGAACGCTTCACCATCGGTGCAAACGCGTCCTATGAAATCAACGACATGTTCAAGCCATTCGTGGAAGCACGTTTCAGCTCGAACCTCGTTGAAAGCCAGCTGGCACCGACGCCGATTTTCCAAACGTCGGAATTCACGCTTGACGGCAACCCGTTCCTGACCACCGAAGCGCAGCAGCTGCTGTCGCAAGGCTTTGGTAACGGCGTCGATACCAACGGTAACGGCATCGACGACACGGCCACCGCATTCCTGCGCCGCCGCCTCGTGGAAGTCGGACCGCGTTTCAACTCCGATAACCGTGACACCTTCCAGGTGCTCCTCGGTGTCGAAGGTGACCTCTCGGATCAGTTCTCATACGATCTCTCCTTCTCCGAAGGCCGCACCAACAACTCGTCCTTCCAGACGGGTAACGTCAACCGTGGCCGTTATGACCAGGCTCTCCTGCTCAACGCTGACGGCACGGCATGTTCCAGCCCGAACGCCAATGGCGGTCTCGTGGGTTGTTCGCCTCTGAACATCTTCGGTGCCGGCAACATCAGCCAGGAAGCTGCCGACTTTATCCGGACTGCGGCATCGACTACAGAACAGACGATCCAGCGTGTCCTCCAAACCAACATCATCGGTGACTTCGGCGATCTGTCCTTGACGGATAGCCCCATCGGCGTTGCGATCGGTGCGGAATACATCGAAAACGAGTATGCATTCCGTCCATCGCAGGACGTTGCAGCCTCCACGATTGCTGGCTTTAACGGCTCCCCACCACTCGAAGGCGAGATCGACCAGTATTCGCTCTACGGCGAACTTCAGGTGCCACTGCTCGAAGACCTTCCCTTTGCGGAGTTCGTCGATCTTGATCTTGCCGGTCGGGTATCGGATTACTCCTCGTCGGGTACCGAATATAACTACAAGGTCGGTGGTACATGGGGTGTCAACGATCTCCTGCGCTTCCGCGGTAACTACAACACGGCTGTTCGTGCTCCGAACATCGGCGAGCTTTTCTCCGCACAAGGCGAAAACTTCCCCGGTGGTGAGGATCCCTGTTCGGACGCTTTCCGTACAAACCCGGCTAACTCGGGCGTCGATTTCGCTCAGCTCGCTGCACGTTGTACAGCGACAGGCGTTCCAGCAGGCGCGCTGTTTACAGCCGGTCTTGACGCAGTGTCGGGTCAAATCCGTGCACTCGCCGGTGGTAACCCGAACCTCGCAGTGGAAGAAGCCGAGACGATCACCTTTGGTGCCGTTATCTCGCCCGATCTCTTTGATGGCTTCACGATGTCCGTCGATTACTTCAATATCGACATCGAAAATGCCATTGGCACAGTCGGCGTGAACACAATCCTCAGCGGTTGTTACCTTGGTGATCAAGGCGGTGCAGGTTCGCAGTTCTGTAACCTCGTCCAGCGTCGTCCGGGCGGTTCGATCCTCTCAGTCAGCCAGCAGTCCACCAACATTGCCGAACTCGGCAAAGAAGGTATCGACTTCGCGCTGCAGGCGAACACGAACACCGACTTCCTGATGGATGGTTTCCTTGGTGACCTCTCGGTCAACTACCTCGGCACTTACACCCTTTCGACGGACAGCCGCGCTAACCCCGCAGCCGATCTCGTCGATTGTACGGGCCGCTTCGGTGACTTCTGTGGCGAGCCTCGCCCCGAATACAGCCACTACACGACGCTCGGCCTGTCCAAGGGCATGCTCAGCACGCAACTCGTTTGGCAGTACATCGGCGCCGTCGAGGAAGGTGCCGACATCAACGGCGAAAACGATCCTGCACTGCAGGGTTCGTCCGTCGACAAGATTGGCGACCGTTCGTACTTCGACGGTTCCGTCACGGCTGACCTGTCCGACAACTTCGCCATCACGGCGGGTGTCCGGAACATCTTCGATGACCTGCCCCCAATCATCGGTTCGAACGATGAGCAGGCCAACACCTTCCCCGCGACCTACGACGTCTATGGCCGTACGTTCTTCGCGAACATCAAGACGACGTTCTAAGCGTCTTCTCGATACCGGAATTGAGAACGGGCCCTCACGGGCCCGTTTTTTTGTGCGCCCTATCAGCATGATGGAGCCGATACTTCATGGGCCACCTCACCGAGGTTACAGCCCGTTTTCTATTGGTATCTGTCAACGACAGTGCGGCTGTTGAGGCCGTCTAGGTTGACGTCACATCCGACCTAGAAACAGAGCCGGACTTCGAAACCGTCCGCAGATGTTTCCGTCTCCAACACCCCACCCATTTGGCGTGCGAAGCCGCGCATCAAGCGCCAGCCCGTGGCGGTCGGTCCGTCTTCATCCATACCCGTGCCGGAGTCGCGGATGGCCAGCATCCGACCCTTATAAGGTTCGCACTCCTGATTGCCGGGAATCGTCGCAAGATTGACAAAACTTGCCGTGATCGTGCCACCCTCCGGGCAGCCATGCTTGATCGCATTGGACAAGGCTTCGACGATGAACAGCGCCAAGGGTATGGCCATCTCGGGGTCGAATTCCGCCGCCTCCAATTGGGTTGTCAGCCTGATTCCCCGCGCCTGTCCCCCCAGCGAGCGGAACATGTCCGTGACCAGCGTCTTCAGGAAGGGCTCCATGTCCACTTCTGTCAGATCATCGCTCTCATAAAGCGAGCGGTGCACCAATGCGATCGCGCCGACGCGATTACGCGCATCCTCGATAGCGGTCAGCCCTTCGGGATCATCGAGCTCGCGCGCCTGCATGTTCAGCAAGCTTATGATGATCTGCAGGTTGTTCTTCACGCGGTGATGGATTTCCCGCAGCAAGACGGACTTCTCTTCCAGGCTCGCCGTCAAGCGCGCTTCCCGCTCGCCAATGCTTGTTGCCATGATGTCGAAGGTATCGCCCAATTGCTGGATCTGGCTCGGGGCATCCGGCAGTCTGCCAACACGCCGCTCCAAATCGCCCTGCGCAAAATACAGCGCGGCCTCGCGCAAGAGCCGCAAATGGCTAAGGATCATGCGATCCATGGCAAGCCAGATCGCCACGAAAGCAAAAAGCCAAGCCAGAACCGGGATCAGACTTCCGGTCAACAGGTTCAAACGCTGCCAACCGAAAAACGAGGGCTCTGGCCGTGCCACCGCCGAATAGAGGCCTTCGACAGACGTCGGGCGCACCATGACGATGCGTCGGCGGTCGGTCGTTGTTCGGATCCGCGCCTCCTGCCCGGGCTGGAGAATCTCGAAATCCTTTGGTTTCAAAGCCGGAAAATCCGGCCGCGACCCTGAAAGCGATTTGCCATCCGCGTTGAGCAGCGCCGCATCGGCCTGCAGATCCGCTTTCATCACGCGATAGCTCTCCCACATCTGGGCCCAGTCAAGTGTCGCGATAAGTGTGCGTCCCTCCGCATCCCGCTGCCCAATCAGGTGGCGTTCGCGCATCGCGCCGGTCTGTGACCGGAACGTCCGCGCCGTCGCCACATCCGTCGTGAATGTCGCGTTCAGGCCCATCAGGTCGTCACGAAGCGGCAGAACCCCGGCCATGCACGCCAATCGCCCGCCCTCGGTCAGGACCGCTACCCCACTGATCGCGGACGCTTGGTCAACGGCCAGTTCCAATTCGCGGCTGCACGCATCGCGGCCCGCTCCAAGGTCGAGCGTCTCACCAAGTACCGCCAAGGCCGTCCCGGCTTCCACCACGGTGTTTTCGACGCCAAGGCTCACAACATCGCTCGCAGCCGTCGTCAACAGCATCGAGCGTTCCTTGGCCGCATTATAGTCGATAAGCGCCTGCCAGACCGAGAACGCCAGCAAGGGCGCTAACGCCACAGCCATGACCGTGCCGAAGCGCCACCGCAGGTCGGTCTGTCGCAAGCTCGACATGGGGGACTCGCCCGCCCGATTGCCGGAGTGTGTCGAAGATATCGCCATGACTACGCCGAAGCGGGCCTAGCGGTCAGCCAGTTGGTCGGCCTCGGCAAGGATCGTATCGATAGCGTCCAAGGCGCTCACACCGTCATAATCGGTGTCGTAATCGCCCTTCTCCATGATGTCGGCCAAAGCCTTGCGTGCCCGGCTGACCCGGCTCTTGATCGTGCCCGTCGCACAGTCGCAAATCTCGGCCGCTTCCTCATAGGACAGGCCCGACGCTCCCACCAGGATCAACGCCTCGCGCTGATCGGTGGACAGCGCGCCGAGCGCCTTGCGCAGCTCGTTCAGTTGCACGCCCTGTTCGGCATCATCCACGGCCACAATGGTCTGCTCGGCCACTTCCGGCTCCAGCGATGTCGCGCGCCAGCTCCGGCGCTTGATGGAATAGAACTGGTTACGCAGGATCGTGAACGTCCACGCCTTCAAATTCGTGCCGGGCGTATATTTCATCCGCGCATTCCACGCCTTCAGCAGCGCGTCCTGCGCCACGTCATCGGCCAGTGTCGCATTTCCGCAAAGCGATCGCGCAAAGGCCCGCAAGTGCGGGATCAGGGCGGTCAGCTCCTGACGGAACTCTTCCTCGTCATAGCCTTCCGGGACGGGCTGATCTTCCACCGGAATCTTGGTTTTGGCGGCCATTACGCGGGCTTTCCGGACGTGTCGTCGGCGGATTTCAACAGGGCCAAGAAGTCGTCCGGAATCCCTTCCGCGACCACATCCTGATAGTCTTTGCGCAGCATATCGCCGATCTTGTCTCCGAGTGGTGCGTTTGAAAACGCATCCGGGCCACGCCGACCTTCATGCTTTGACACGTCGCTCATAAAATCCCCTCGAGACGATACCGGATCACGTCCGGAAACCGGAAATACCGCTGCACCCTCGCGCAAGATATTTCCGCAATATCCATCCTAACGCCGCCTTCCCGACAGGGGTTCCGCCGAAACCCGGTTTAGACTCACTTTTTACGGAACCAAATCGCACCCCTTGCACTAATGACGTGAAGCGGAGGTTTGCCCGGACAGATGGGCAGTGAGGGGAGGGCGACAACGCTGGCTTTTCCCTGTTCCGTATATTGACCCCGTGGGGTCGCTCGAGAGGACTGTCATGAGCTTTGTCGAAACCTTCGGCCCGCACCTGCCCTATCTGCGCCGCTTTGCCCGCGCCCTTACAGGTAATCAGAAAGATGGCGACACCTATGTCCGCACAGCCCTGACAGGTCTGTCCACGGGCGAAGCGTCTGTCGATGCCAAACTCCCGCCCAAGCTTGCCCTCTACCAGATGTTTCTCGGAATCTGGAGCACGACCGGTGCCAAGCTCGAGACGGGCGCCGTGCCAAAGCTCACCCCGGTCAATCGCCAGGCGTTCCTGCTCTCATCAATGGAAGGGTTTTCCAATGCCGAGATCGCAAAGATCCTTCGCATCGATGCCGATGCCGTGACCGACCTGATCAAGGATGCCAATGTCGACATCGAGAAATCGCTCGCGACCAATGTGCTGATAATCGAGGATGAACCCATCATCGCTGCCGATATCGAAGCCCTCGTGGGTGAGCTCGGTCACAAGGTCAACGACATCGCGACCACCCATGCAGAGGCCGTTGCCGCCGCCGCCAAGGCCAAACCCGGCCTCGTCCTCGCGGATGTGCATCTCGCCGATGGGAGCTCCGGCATCGACGCCGTGCATGACATCCTCGGCGAAATGAATGTGCCCGTCATTTTCATCACGGCCTATCCAGAGCGCCTTCTGACG
>Ga0209303_1001121_pt1 | contig 17660 bp, 16 predicted proteins | sample SidtaG_3_FD_187449 | JGI IMG/M metagenome (GOLD analysis project Ga0209303, IMG submission 187449) | Marine algal microbial communities from Sidmouth, United Kingdom - Sidmouth_Asex1 metaG (SPAdes) (version 2) | ecosystem: Host-associated > Algae > Red algae > Unclassified | place: Sidmouth... | reverse complement strand
GGAATCTCCTACAAGGGACGAAAGTTTTAAGTGAAGGCGCTTGCCGAGCGAACCAGCTGGGTGTAATCGTGCGAAGTCTTGAGCTTCAAATCCTCTTGCCACTTGTAGACTGATTGCCAGGGCATCACCAGTCACCATTTGCACAGTAGTGCTCGTGGTGGGAGCAAGATTGTTAGGGTCCGACTCAGCGGTGATACTGGTATCGAGTATAGCATCAGCTGCTCGTGCTAGATAGCTATCCGCCTTGCCAGTCATGGCAACGAGTGTATTGTCAAATTTGTCGAGTGCATCTACAAGATGTCGGATCTCACTCGACTCGCCACTCTGACTGATGATGAGGATGAGGTCGCCAGACTGTAAGATGCCTAGATCACCGTGCAGGGCATCTGCAGCGTGCATATAGATAGCCGAACTACCAGTACTATTAAGGGTAGCCACTATCTTCTGAGCGATGAGGGCGCTCTTGCCTATACCAGAGACGATGATGCGCCCACGACTTTGCTCGCACAAGAGTACCACACGTGTCATGGATTCGCTGGTTGTCATAGCCTTGATGGCAAGAGCATCTGCCGCCATGGAGTAGACTCGATTGACAACTTTTGATATATCCATGTGTTTGATTATTTCCTGATTGGGCGCCCTAGGATAGCGCTTAGCTTAGGCAAAGGTCATCGATCTCTGTCACATACCCTGAAGCTTGTCCTCAGCTACGGAATTTCGGGAAAATAATGGTATATTCATACTTTGAGAACAACCCAAGGGGATATAGGGGTTTTGCATCACGTTATTGTAAAGGGAATTATGGAAATTGAGACGACATCGTCTGCGCTGAATGAGGCACTCAAGGAGCACTTTGGCTTTGATAAATTTAAGGGTCGCCAAGAGGAGATTATCAAGAATATTCTAGAGGGTAGGGACACCTTTGTGATCATGCCCACTGGCGGCGGAAAGAGCCTTTGCTACCAGCTGCCGGCAGTCATGCTTCCAGGCACAGCTCTCATCATCTCGCCTCTCATTGCCCTCATGAAGAATCAGGTGGACAGTATCCGCGGTTACTCGGAAAATAGCGATGTGGCTCACTTTCTCAATTCTTCACTGAATAAGGGTGATGAGCGCCATGTACGTGAGTGTGTACTAGACGGTCGTACCAAAATCTTATTTGTAGCACCAGAGACGCTGACCAAGGAGGAGAATGTGGAATTTTTCCGTAAACTAGATATTAGTTTCGTCGCAGTGGATGAAGCTCACTGTATATCTGAGTGGGGTCACGATTTCCGTCCTGAGTATCGCAAGATCAGACAGATCGTCGATGCCATCGGAGATCGTGTGCCTATTATAGCTCTTACAGCGACTGCTACTCCTAAGGTCCAGCAAGATATCCAGAAGAATCTGGGTATGGATGACGTCAATAAGTTTATATCATCTTTTAATAGAGACAATTTATACTACGAGGTACGACCCAAGCTGAGTAAGCCTGAGACGGCTAAAAGCATTGTGCAGATTGTAAAGACTATGCCAGGTCAGTCAGGTATCATATATGTGCAAAGTCGCAAGGCGACAGAAGAGATAGCTCAGATCCTACGGATCAATGATATAAAGGCCTCAGCCTATCACGCGGGACTCGATAGTAAGACACGCACGCGCGTACAAGACGATTTCCTCATGGAGCGCACGGATGTGATATGTGCTACCATTGCCTTTGGTATGGGGATCGATAAGCCTGACGTGAGATTTGTGATTCACTACGACTCACCCAAGAGTATAGAGAATTACTATCAGGAGACGGGTAGAGCTGGTCGTGACGGTCTCAAGGGTCACTGTGTGGCTTTTTTCAGTCACAAGGATATAAGTCGCCTCGAGAAGTTTCTGAGAGACAAGACAGCTGCCGAGCGCCAAATGGGAGCACAGCTTCTAGAAGAGATATCAGCCTATTGCGAAACAGCAGTATGCAGACGCCAGTTTTTACTGCAATACTTCGGTGAAGAGTATCGCGATGATCACTGCATGGACATGTGCGATAATTGTCGCCATCCTAAGACGCAGGCTGAAGTGAGTGCTGAGATGCACCTCGCACTATCCGTCATCAAGGACCTCAGTGAGAACTATCCTGTACGCCTGCTGAATAATTTTATTACTGGTAGCAAAACCAAGGATATCGTTGACTACAGATACGATCAAAGGGATCTCTTTGCCAAAGGAAAGGCGAAGTCCGATAACTTCTGGAGCTCCATCTTCAGGAAGGCTATGCTGGAAGGACTCGTCTATAAAAGTGTAGAAGACTACGGCGTGCTCAAGCTCACAGATGAGGGAACTGCTTATATCAAAAAGCCCAAGCCTCTCATGATGGCTGAGAATCATGATTTCAGCAAGATAGTTCCTAAGGAGAGCGATAGTGAAGGTGGCACGGCTGTGCTCGATCAAGTGATGCTAGATATGCTGCGGGATACTCGCCGCAAGATAGCAGGCCAAAAGAACATCCCGCCTTATATCATCTTCCAAGACCCATCTCTCGAGGAGATGGCTACTCGGTATCCCTGTACTATGAGTGAACTGAGCAAGATCACTGGAGTGTCACAAGGAAAGGCTAGTAAATATGGCAAGCCATTTATAGAGCTCATCAGTCTCTATGTAGAGGAAAACGATATCGAGCGTGAGGCAGACTTTGTCATGAAACAAGTGGCTAATAAGAGCCGCACCAAAGTGCAGATTATCCAAGGAATCGATAAGAAGATACCACTCGAGGATATAGCTAAGACGGCAGATATGCATATGGAAGAACTGCTACATGAGATGTATCAGATCGTATCAGCTGGAACCAAGGTGAATATCGATTACTACATCGAGGACAATGTGGATGAGTACAGTGCTGAGGATATCGAAGAGTACTTCATGGAAGCAGAATCGGACGACTTAGAGACGGCATTTGCTGAACTCAAAGAAGATGACATCACCCGTGAGGAGATAGAGCTCATGCGTATCAAGTTTCTATCTCAACACGCTAACTAAGCGTACACCGAGCTACTTTTCATCGAGGAGTTCAAAGACGACCTTGACACGTGCAGATATGGGCAGTGTACCTGCCGCAAAACTGCGGGATGAGTTATCAGCGGCTTGCACTTCGGTCAATTGCACATTAGCATAAGCTGATACGGTAGCTTGACTCTTCATTTCTTCTATGTAGGTGGCTTTACCTATGGATTGACCTAGGGTAGCAGCCATCATGGTCGCTTTTTGCCGACAGGCTTCCAGAGCACTTTGTAGTGCCTTGTCTCTATGCATCGTATAATCAACAGTTCTCATACTCGGATTACCCACGGAGCTAATGTCCAGAGCTAGCAGACCATCCAGTATACGATCATATCGATCCAGATCATTGAGACATATGGTGATCGACTGATAGGCAGCGTAGTACTGTAGCTCACGCGGCCAGTTGCGATTGTACTCTGGAGATATGCGGAGGTACTCGGTCTGTATATGCTCGTCACTCACACCTGCGGTCACGAGAAAATTTCTTACATGCGCAAACTGTTCCTCATTTGCCTGACGTACTTCAGCTAGAGTTTCTCCCCTGTGCTGAAGTGAAAACTGTAGATAAATCTCATCAGGCTCTGCATAGACAGTGGCAAGTGACTCAGTAGATATAGTGTGAGCTGTAATGACCTGAGCACTACTGCTTATAGCAGCCCCAAGGAGTAAAGCGAGTAGGATAGAGTAGCGCATAGAGGGTGGGATAGTTAACAAGGTGATGAGTTAAGAGAGAGGATCTTGCCAGCGTAGATCGCGTATACGTAGCCGCTTAGATTTACCCACACGATATTTTCGATCACCACTGATCAGTTGCATTACACCACCCAGTATCGCGCTCACGGCAGGTATCTGCCAATCACGCTTTTGAAAACTATAGTCTGATACTGTACTGTAGAGGGCAGAATATACCAGCCACTGTGCTCCGAATAGTCCAAGGCTCTTAGCCAGTGTCCTTGGGAGTTTTTTGCCACCAAGTTTCCTGATTCGCGTGATGTCATCGATTCTGATGACGCCATGCTGTACTAGGATGAGCCCAGTCTCTGCGTCAAATCCTTGGATATCTGCATGACTCCACAGCTTATCACCAACTAGCTTATACACCAGAGCATCGCCTACGTAGTACTCATGTACTTTGCGAGCACCATAGCCTTCTAGGACCATAGATACTTGGGCGGGCAAGGAGCTGACAGCTGTAAGTAGGAAGAAAAGCGTGAAGAGTATGGATCTCATGACTGTATATCAAGCGATGAGATGCGCTTGATTATTTTGCTCAGAGCCTTATCTATTGTAGAATAGTCTTCCTCAGACCTGCTGGTAAATATGATCATGCCCTGCAGGCATTGCTCTTCTGGTACCTGTAGGAGATGTTTGCTGAGACGATAAGCTTCTCTGATGCGTCGCTTGATACGGTTGCGATGCGCCGCTTTGCGAAAGCTCCGCTTGGGCACAGTAAAGGACATCTGCGTCGCTGCATCTGTGCGTGGGACAAATCTATATAGTAGAAGTAAGGGGTAAGCCTTGGCTGTGTCACCGGATTCAAATATCTCAGCGATAGCCTTGCGAGACTTGAGGCGTTCTGATCGGGTAAATGTGTGGCTAGGCATGGTCAGGAGAGACCACGCGACTACTTGAGACGCTTCTCGTCAGCTACAGTGAGCTTCTTACGGCCCTTGGCACGACGGCGAGCAAGGATAGCCTTGCCACCTACACTACTCATACGAGAGCGGAATCCATGTTTGTTGGCGCGTTTTCTTCTCGATGGTTGATACGTACGTTTCATCTTCTTAGTCTTTGCGTGTTACCCTTAAGGGCCTGCAAAGATAGACAACTCTGCCTATCCTGCAAGTACTCGAGGCAATTTTTTCTCTACTAGCTATTCATGCTGATGAGGAACTCATCATTGCTCTTGGTATGGAGCATATGCTTTCGCAAAAATTCCATTGCCTCTATAGGCTTCATGTCCGCCAGGTGATTCCTCATGATAAACATGCGCTGCAGCGTAGCATCATCCATGAGGAGTTCCTCGCGGCGCGTGCTTGATGAGGTAAGATTGATGGCAGGGTAGAGGCGCTTATTAGCCAGAGATCTATCGAGCTGAAGCTCCATGTTACCTGTTCCTTTAAACTCCTCAAAGATCACACCGTCCATCTTACTTCCTGTATCGATGAGCGCTGTGGCTAGGATCGTGAGCGATCCGCCATTCTCTATGTTTCTCGCAGCACCAAAGAATTTCTTAGGCTTGTGCAGGGCATTAGCTTCCACACCACCGGATAGTACTTTTCCAGATGATGGTGCTACTGTGTTGTATGCTCTTGCAAGGCGCGTGATGGAATCCAGAAGGATGACCACATCATGACCGCTCTCTACGAGGCGCTTGGATTTCTCAAGTACGATATTAGCTACGCGCACATGATTATCTGCGGGTTCATCAAATGTAGATGCCACCACTTCTGCGTTCACATTTCTACGCATATCGGTGACCTCCTCAGGTCGCTCATCGATGAGCAATACGATCATGTAGCACTCAGGGTGATTCTTAGCGATGGCGTTAGCGATATTCTGTAGGAGAAATGTCTTACCAGTCTTAGGCTGTGCGACGATGAGTCCACGCTGGCCTTTTCCGATAGGAGTGAACAGATCGATCATGCGATTACCGTAGTCCTTTGCTCGGTTCTCGTCTGTGAGTGTAAACTTCTCCTGTGGAAAGAGTGGAGTGAGATAATCAAATGGTACGCGCTCCTTGACTTCATCAGGCGTCAGGCCATTGATACGGCTGACTTTGATAAGGGCAAAGTACTTCTCACCTTCCTTGGGTGGTCGGATAGCACCGAAGACCGTATCCCCTGTGCGCAGTCCAAATAGCTTGACCTGCGATGGCGATACATACACATCATCAGGAGATGAGAGATAGCTATAGTCTGATGACCGTAAGAAACCATAGCCGTCAGGCATCATCTCGAGGATTCCCTCGCCACTGATGATTCCGTCTAGTTCTGGATTAAATCTTTCTTTCTGAGGTCGATCATTTTGCTTCTGATTGCTACGGTTACCGCGATTGTTTCCTCGGTTGTTTCCGCGATTATCGTCCTGATCGTTGCGATTATTCTTATTGCGGTTATCGTTACTGCGATTATCGTTGGAGCGACGATCGCTATTGCGATTATCATTACCGCGATTATCGTTTCCACGATTGTCGCTGCCACGATTGTCCTTACCGCGGGAGTCATTGTTTCTCTTATCGCTGTTGCGTTGATCGTTCTTGTTGTCACGATTATCGTTGCGATCTGAGCGGCCATTGTTTTTACCGTTCTGCGAGCGAGAGTTGTCGTCCTTCTGATTTTGAGATCGTCCTCTACTGCGCTGATTGGAGCTTCGGCCATCTTCAGACTTCTCTTGAGAGTCGGTACTCTTTTTATCGTCCTCTTTCTTAGCACGCGGTTCGGCCTTCTTAGCTGCTGGCTTGCGAGTAGAGGCTCGCTTAGCTGCAGGCTTCTTAGCTGGCGGAGTTGATTTGTCAGCAGCTGGTGCTGCTGTATCGCCGCTCTCATTCACCGCTTGGTGATCGAGAATCTTATAGATCAGCTGTTGTTTGTTGAGCTTTTTATAAGCTCTGAGGCCCTGAGTTTCTGCTAATTGTCGCAATTCAGGTACGAGCATATCGCTCAGTTGCAAGATATCGTACATAGGACGAAAGGAATGGTAATAAGATGAAAATTTTTCTAGATTTCCGCTGCGGAAGATGTAGTGTGCTTTCTAGTCGAGTGTATCAGGACGGGTGTCCGTGACCCTTGGTAGGTCTGAAAGCGAGCCAAAGGTAAGGTATTTTTTGTGTATCACTTCTTAGCACGCATTTGGACGAAAGTCCGCTTGTAATCTGTAAGTGACAAGTAAGCATCTCCACGACCACGTACTCATAGGTATGCGGCACTTTGTCTCCCACCACTGGGTTGCAGCTATTGCCCCGCGATTTGCCCCGCGATCAAGCACATCAAATTCCTCCTTACGTGGATTTGGGATTTATATGACCTTTGCGCTATGCTAGAAATCAGAAAATTTCACGAGGAGAAGGATACCGTGCTTGCAGGTCTCAGAAAGAGGAACTTCAGCGATGAACAACTATCGCAGGTAGACGATATCATACGACTCGATCTGGATAGAAAATCACAGCAGACGGAGCTAGATCAATTATTGGCTCAGCGCAATCTCAAATCCAAGGAAATCGGAGAACTCTTCAAATCTGGAAAAGCCTCTGAGGCCAATGCAATGAAAGAAGAGGTGCAAGCGATCAAGGATCAAATAGAGCAGCTGGAGACAGGCTATGCAGACACACAGCATCAGCTCCATGAGCTCATGGTCCAGTTGCCCAATCTTCCGCATCAGCTGGTACCTGCGGGTAGCACTGAGGAGGATAATGAAGTGTATCAGGAGTGGTCAGGTGACTTACCTGATCTGGGAGAGAATGCACGGGCTCACTGGGAACTGGCGGATCAGTATGGTCTGATTGATTTTCAGCTGGGTGCTAAGATTACTGGGGCGGGGTTTCCGCTCTTCAGAGCAAAAGGATCACAGCTGAAGCGCGCACTTATCAATTTTTTCTTAGCCGAAGCGAATGCAGCTGGCTATGAAGAGCTCAGTGTGCCGCTGATGGTCAATGCCGACTCGGCTTACGGTACAGGCAGCTTACCGGACAAGGAAGGTCAGATGTATCATATAGAGAAGGACGAGATGTATCTGATCCCTACCGCGGAGGTTCCGGTGACTAATGTCTATCGAGATGTGATCATGAGTGCAGATGAGTTTCCTGTCAAGATGACGGCCTATACTCCGTGCTTTCGCAGAGAGGCGGGCTCGTATGGCGCACATGTCAAGGGGCTCAATCGCGTACACCAGTTTGATAAGGTAGAGATCGTACAGATCCAGCATCCAGATAAGTCTCATGATACACTCATGGAGATGCTCAGACATGTAGAAAGCCTCTTGCAGAAGCTCGAGCTTCCTTATAGAATACTCCGCCTCTGCGGAGGTGATCTTACATTCGCCTCAGCACTTACCTATGACTTTGAGGTGTGGTCTGCTGCGCAGAAGCGCTGGCTAGAGGTCAGCTCTGTATCCAACTTTGAGACCTTTCAGAGTCATCGACTCAAGTGTCGATACCGCGATGAAGATGGTAAGACACAGCTAGCGCACACGCTCAATGGATCTGCACTCGCTCTAGAACGCATCGTGGCCTGCCTACTCGAGAATCATCAGATGCCTGATGGGATCGTGATTCCCAAGGCGCTGGTGAACTATACAGGATGGGAGCGCATTGATTAAATTACATACTTACAAGCTATACATCATGATGGGATTTTATATTATTGCTGGTCTTATGTCCCTCGTAGGGATGGTCATCAGCACTCGGCTCAAAAATAAATTTAAGCAGTACTCGCAGGTAGGTCTCAGTGCCAATCTCAGTGGTGCTGAGATAGCACGCCAGATGCTCGACCACTACAATGTAGACGGCGTACAGATCGTGCAAGGACAGGGATTTCTCTCTGATCACTACAATCCTACGACTAAGACCGTCAGTCTGAGCCCAGATGTCTACCAGGGTCGGAGCGTGGCGGCAGCAGCCGTGGCTGCGCACGAGGTAGGTCATGCGATTCAGCATGACACATCCTATGCGATGCTTACCCTGAGATCCAAGTTGGTCCCGGTCGTGAAGGTGGCTTCCGTAGCGCAGCAGTGGTTGCTCATGGGAGCACTTCTCATGGCAAGTCAGATACCGCAGTTGCTACTGATTACAATCATAGCCTTTGGTATCACGACGCTATTCAGTTTCTTGACATTGCCAGTGGAGTTTGATGCAAGCAAGCGCGCCATGGTGTATCTCGATCAGTCGGGAATCGCTAGAGGTGGCGAGTACGAGGGAGCTAAGGATGCTCTCTGGTGGGCAGCCATGACCTACGTTGCAGCAGCGCTATCAGCACTCGTGATTCTTATCTATCTTGTCCTCAGATTTGCGGGAGACTGATAGACTGAGGCGATCGATTACATCTTATCACAGATATTTACACAATCATGAGTGAAGAACTAGACATGCACATAGCCGAGGGAAAGGAGCTGATGGATTCAGCGCTAGAGCACCTACAGGCAGAGTTAAGAAAGATCCGTACAGGTAAGGCATCACCAGCGATGCTCGAGGGCATCATGGTGGATTACTACGGCACGCCTACCCCGCTACAGCAGGTATCTAATCTGAGTGCACCGGATAGCCGGACCATTGCGATCCAGCCCTGGGAGAAGTCTATGCTTGCACCTATAGAACAAGCCATATTCCAAGCTAATCTCGGACTCACTCCACAGAATGATGGAGAATTTGTCCGTATAGGTATTCCTGCTCTTACAGAAGAGCGCAGAAAAGATCTTGTAAAACAAGCCAAGGCCCTAGGTGAAGACGCCAAGGTCAGCCTTCGCAGTGCTCGTCACAAGATGATGGATGCTGTCAAGCAAGCTGTCAAGGATGGCTATCCAGAAGATGCCGGCAAGCGCAAAGAAGCTGCTGTGCAGACTACCACGGATGATGCTGCCAAGAATGTAGACGATCTAGTCGGTCAGCGTGAGAAGGACATCCTTACGATATAGCTAGAGCTTGCTTTGCTGTATGAGTGAGCTTTCGCTCAAATAGCAGTTTGGTGTGCTGGGTGAGCTGAAGGTCAATTCTTGAGATCGTGATTTACGAAACTGCTTGAAGATTGTATAATCACTTCCACTCTGTAGGAAGGATCAATAAGAAGTATGATTATGTAAGGATTCTGTGCTTCGTTAGCAAGGAATAATAGACCGCTTTGGTCAATGCAACGATAGGGTAGGTCTAGACAATATCACAATTTCAATTGATTAAAGTCATATCAGTAAGAATATTCTTTAATGCGCGTGGAAGTAAAAGGTATTGAATAAGCAAGAATGATTGATATAGATTTTCAGCTCACGATTTCATGATTGAATTATTTGATCATGGTCTTCACAATCAAAGCGCTCTGATAAGAGAAGTGAGATGTCTATTCGATTATACAGGTAGGCTAAATTGTTACACAGCCAAATGCCCTATAGTTTGTACTTTTAGTGATCGTTATAAAAACTACCGTTTTGAAAGTTAAGGAAAGCATCTCTTTTGAAGATCTGGGTGATAAAAAGTTTAAGATCACTCTTATAGAGCAAGTAGATGCGGAGGCGGCCTTCACTCACTATTTGCATAATTATGATACCGAGGAGTCGCATATTTACAAAGAGGCCGCTATCAACTATGTTAAGAGCTATGTAAGCTATCAGTTTCCCGAAGAATCTTTTTCGAATTTAGCAGCTGAAGAGGCATTGCAATATCTCCTTTTTAAGCAAGATCATGTCCCATTTCCAGCACCCAAACGTCCTAAGTTTAAGTTTATAGATTTGTTTGCTGGCATTGGCGGTTTTAGACTTGCTTTGCAGAACCTAGGTGGAAAATGTGTTTTCACAAGTGAATGGGATAAGTATTCGAAGAAGACGTACCAAGCTAACTTTGGAGACGTGCCATTCGGTGATATTACTCTTGCTTCAACGAAAAGTTATATACCTGATGATTTTGACATACTATGTGCTGGATTTCCGTGTCAAGCCTTTTCAATAGCAGGTAGGCGAGGTGGATTTGAAGACACGAGAGGTACTTTATTCTTTGATGTAGCAGAGATCATAAAGTCAAAGCGGCCAAAGGCGGTGTTCTTAGAAAATGTAAAGGGTTTACGAAGTCACGATAGAGGAAAGACATTGGCGACGATTCTCAATGTCTTAAGGGAAGACTTGGGCTACTATGTGCCAGAGCCCGAAATCATTAACGCGAAGGACTATGGTGTCCCCCAGAATAGAGAAAGAATCTTTATCGTGGGCTTCAGAGAGGATACAGGAGTAACTAGTTTTGATTATCCGAAGCCAGTTAGAGCTAGACCAACTGTAAGTGAGATTTTAGAGGATGATGTAGTTTCAGTAAAGTATTATTTGTCGGAAACATACGTGGAAACATTGCGCAAGCATAGAGAGCGCCACGAGAGTAAAGGCAATGGATTTGGCTACGAAATTGTGGCCAATGACTCAATAGCCAATGCTGTAGTTTGTGGAGGTATGGGTAGAGAGAGGAATTTGATTCTTGATGATCGATTGAAGGATTTTACACCAGTCACGAATATTAAGGGTAGAGTCAATAGGGAAGGAATCAGAAAAATGACGCCACGGGAATGGGCGAGACTTCAAGGCTTCCCAGACGAATATCAAATAGTTGTTTCTGATGCACAAGCATATAAGCAGTTTGGAAACTCAGTAGCCGTGCCTGCCATTCAGAAGACCGCAAGCAAAGTTATCCAAAAGCTATATCCTCAATGATATCAGGTAACAAAGGTGAGTGGAGTGAGATTTATGTTCTGTTTAAATTACTCGGCGATAATACGCTTCAATTAGGCGATCAGGATTTAGGTCGACTCCAAGGTTTCGTTTATCCCATTCTAAAGGTAATCAGATATGAGAGCTCACAGGAGGTTCAATACTCACTGAGGGACGATATTATTATCATCTCGGGAGGAGAAAAGGTACTGACGGTTCCAATTTCTTTGTTCAAAGAGAAATCTGAATTATTACTGCAGAGAATAAGAGATAGCAAGAATGGAACCTTCGATATTCCGGAAATCGAGTCATTTATGGAGTCTATCAATTGCTTAAATCTAAAGGCTGGTTCTGGTACAAAAACAGATATTACTGTCGTCATACACGATGTCAGAACTAGTCAACAACCAACCTTGGGATTTAGTATTAAGTCTCAGTTGGGAAATCCATCAACTTTACTCAATGCGGGTAGAACGACCAATTTCGTTTATAAACTGGTCAATTTTACGATCTCTTCAGAAGGAGTGCAAAAAATAAATGAGATAGACTCAAGGAGAAAGATCATGGATAGGATCGAAGCCATTAGGCATGCTGGAGGTGAATTAGAGTTTAGTTCGACAGCAAATTCAATCTTTTCCAATAATTTGACTCTTATAGATAGTAGACTTCCCGAGTTGCTAGCTCAATTGATATTAAGCTTCTACACAAGCAAATCCTCTAAGACTGTAGAATTGGTGCAGAACATTGCGGCATCGAATCCACTAGATTTTGATGAGTCAAATAGTCATAAATACTATGAGTACAAACTAAAGCGATTTCTGACAGATGTCGCACTAGGTATGATGCCATCGAAAGTGTGGTCGGGTGAGTATGACGCTACTGGTGGGTATATAGTAATTAGAGATGACGGAGATCTTCTCTGTTATCATATTTACAACATGAATGAATTTGAGAATTATCTATTCGCTAATACAAAATTCGAAACTGCAAGTTCTAAGAGACATAATTTTGGTCAGATCTATGAGTATCAAGGAGATCGATTTTTCAATCTAAACTTGCAGATACGATTTATAAAGTAGGAGTTATCCAGACCTTTGAAAACCAGTAAATAGACGCAGGAAACTCGATATGGACTGCGGAGACATTATACTATGGTGATTAGAGAGTAGGTACTAGTAGGAGCGTACAAAGTTTAGAAGGCCTATATGTTTTCAATGAATATGGTTCGTGATATTCTGAAACCTGCTTGTGTAGACCTTATTCATGTTGTACGAGTCACTCGCTTCCGCCCATACACCTCACCAAGCTCACTTAGCTACAGGCTGGTCCGCTGTTCCTTTCCATTCCATACAGCATAGGCGTAGCTACACATCCATTCACCTAGGAAAATGGATGGACTTTGATCCTTGGTGAGATAATGATGGATTGGTAGTGTGTCTTACTACAATAACGCAGCATAAGACATCAGACCTTGTGCTATTAACATGGACGAGGACTCGCTAGAAAGACGCTTGCAGTCTGCTCCAGGTGAGCCTATGGCAAGCTAGGCTCATTTCGTACAATTTTTTTATCTTAGCCTTATAGAATTTCGCCTGAGTGCCCTGATGGTGTTATTTTTATCGATTGATCTATTGAAGTACTGACATTGTATGATAGCAAGCGGCCCAGCTGGATTCTTCTCATTCCATAAGCTTCTTACCGCCATACCATCCCACGGGGTGGAATCATCTGACACCATCGCGAATGAGAAGACGGCGATTGCAGACATATCAGCTCTGGCTGAGACACACCTATCCTATGCTGCCAGTATTCTTGAGATCAGATAGACTTCGCTCATAGATTTGACCGCTCTGTGGGGTGGCATGCCTATGTTTCCAGGGAGCTTAGGCTTCACGGATCAATTGTGTACGGAGCTGTCACTCTGGGCAGTTCAGTCTATCTTAGAGCTCCTAGTGGAAGGTCTTGGTACGACTGAAAGGCTAGCGAGCCTTACCAGTAGTGGGTAAGTGGTCTGGCGTGCGATTTGGATTATGAGACTAGAGATGAGCAATGTGATGAGTGAAGGGTAGGCGAGGAAACGGAGAATTCTTTAAAAAGCGCACTTTTGATACAGAAGAGGTGTGGATATATACGAGTTCTCATCAATTATTAAAAATGGCAAACCACAAAACTGAAAACTTTAGATTGTACAAGAAAAAAGGTCTAATCACTGAAGATGATGTTGGCGGGCTGTATGATTACATTGTTTCTGAGGCCGTCAATCTTCATGGTAATCCACAATTTTATATTGACAACGATACGAATTTTATCGAAATCCATTATACTGCTCGTAGATTATTGGGTGTTAGACACGAGCCAAGAATAACAAGGAATTATATTGTTTGGGAAATTTTGTCGGATGCAAGCGGTGGTGCAAGTGGTCTTTATTCATCGAAGTTTGACGATTATGGTGAATCGGCCATGTTTCAGTTTAATAAGATCAGGTTTCGCGGTAAGCCTGAATTCGTTCTTGATTTTGTTAAAGAAATGAATTGGGGAAATCACATAAGAAGCAAATTGATTAACAATAGTTGTGTAGAGTATAATTTCAATGGCATTTATGAATCTAACAGTTATAAAAGAAAGTATGAACCAACAGAACAAAAAGCAACACTTTTAAATAAGAATGAATTATTCCAATTCAATGATACAGAAATTGGTCAAATGCTTATTTCACCAAAGATTAAGTTCAAAGAAATGTTTTTGAATTTAGCATATTCACAGCCCACAAGAATCAGCGAAAACTTGGATTCAATTGAACTGATCTTTGAAAACAGGGTGACAAGCAGAATATCTTGGGATAAGTCATATTGGAGGCATTTAGGTTGTGATTCATGGGACAATCTAGTAAATCCCCTTTGGCTAAAATACAAAATTAGAAAGGAACTTGAAACTGATGAGAACTTTAGATATCAAATCATGCCTGCTTCGCGACGGCACGCTTGATATCATTTACGTTATGAGCAATTTGACGAACGAAAAATAAATGGGAGTAAGTAGAAATATAACATTAGAAGTATATACTAAACTTGAAACATCCTACTGTCTAATAAGAGAGATACTTTTAGGTTTATGGTTCAAGGATGAAGAGTTTTCTGTTAGAACTTTCTATAAAGACTCAACAGACAATGATGACCTTACAGATTTTATGAATTTCTATAAAATCGAACAAATTCTAGATGAACGAGACTCGCTATTTAAAAGAAATGAAATCACTGTTAATGTGGATGAATTAAATGAAGGCCTGATTATAAAATCGAAAAAACTGACAAATTCATTTAACTCCGATATGAAGTTCGAATTGTACTTTAGCCCAGGCGGAAATCATACCTTGGAAAAATTTAGCCGAAATACCGATTTTTCATACTACCTAAATTTGATCTTACCTCAAATTGAAAAGATTGGTCATACTACTAAAATTGAATGCTTAGACTTTGGATAAAATTAACGAAAAAGTGCTTTCATATTACTTCATAAAAGAATACCAATGGAAAGACGATTGGTTTTCAACAGATGGTATATGCAAAGCCAAAATCAATGCATCTAATGAATTCTTGCAAACGAATAAATATGTAGACTATTCAATTTTCGGTGATTGCTTTTCACAATTGAAGAAAATGAAAACAGTAGAATCCTCAACCCAAGTGCTAGAAGAAATTAGACTAAACTTAATGCAGGGTAAAGGCTATCATCTTGGTGGTGAAGTCTCAGGCATAGATATTGGAACCAAACTAACTCGTGCAATAGACAATCTTGGGAGTAAGGATGGAATTGAAGCACCAATAAGTTGGAATATTTCAACCCCAATAGAAAATCAAAGTGTACCGACTTCTGAAATTATTGAAATTATAGAAGCATGGATTAAATTCTTAATTGAGCAAGAGAATATAAAACTAAATAGAGTGAAAAAAGCTCATAACACATGATGACGATGGCATACCCTTCGGGATACGCCACGTATCATAATTCCGTTATACCTCATAAGGTACAGAAAAAAAAATAGTCAGCGAAGAAAATAAAGGATTATATAGATACAAATCGAAATTTGAAAGATGAATGAATTTGATAAACAATTAGCGAAATATAAAAATGAGCTTATATCATTGGTCAAAATTCCAGAAGAATATTGTGACAACCTTGCGTCACAAATTCAGAAAGAAGTACAAAATAATATAGTCGAATTAAAAAATGCGATGGTTATTGCCTCACCTATAGAAATTCAAAATAGATTAGACGAACTGGTATCGTTTCAATCTATGATGGACATATTTAACCAAATGAAACCAAAACCACAGATTGTAAGAACTCAAATAATAGTACAAAACTATGTTAGCTTTGTATATCTTAAGGATACATTATTTGAAGTCGTTCGTAAAAACTCTCAACCCAATACAGTTCTTAAGAAAGTCTCAAAATTCTTAGTGAATAATCCAGTTAGAGCATTTAGAAATTCTATAGCACATGGAAATTGGGAATATAAAAGTGATTTTTCGGGCTTAATATATTATGCACACAAAGACAGCAAACCAAATGAGCCAATGACAAAATATGAAGTAACTCAGAATGAATTAGGATTCTGGCAAATGATAGCAAGAGCTTTTGCGTATATAGTTTATGTAGAAATTGCAAATACAAAATAAGTCACGAGGTATAACAAGTGATATGAGATCAGACTTGCTATCGCTGCGTCCGCTCCATATCACAGAACCGTTACAGAGAATATAAAATGGGAAATATAGCTACATACCAAGTTAAAATACTATTTAAGGAGAGAACTGCCGAAAGACAGTGGCTCAACCAGTGCAACATTTTCGAAACCTTATGTCTTTTAAGAAGTCCTGAATCCACAAATAGCTATGAAGTTCCGTTTTATATTGATGATGACAGATTAGAATTTCAATTTGGCGAAAAATGGAGCTTGTTCGAAGGCTATGATGAAGAATACAGAAATAAAATAAAGAACAGAATTTGGGAAGCGGATTCAAACAAATTAATCTCCAAAATATACTACAGGTCATCTGATGGATTAGATAGAATTTTCTCAGTAGCAAATGGAATTGAGACTAAACATAGATATTGTAGATATGGTTTCGATTCGATTGAATTCAAAATGAAAGATGAAAACAAACCCAAACAGCACGAAATAGAAACATTAAATATTAACGGAAATACAATTAACCTAAAAGGAAGTTATCAAACTGTAAATTGCCGAACAAGAATTCTTGGAATTAAGCAAATTGTAGAAGAATCCTATGATAATATCAATGAATACTATAAAACATTAACAGGATTGTGTTCAAGAAATTGGGACCCTCCAACAAAGATGTATCCAATTAAATATAGAGATACATTTCAGCTATTCTTCAGGGCTTGCGAAACAGTTCAATTCAATTGGAAAAATAGAAAGACATTAAAAATGACAAACCAATCAAATCAGCAATATCCAGACTCTTTCATTGTCGAATCAGATGACTATTGGGACAACGTTGTAGATATCGAATATTTTGGGGATACAAGTGAAGAATCAAATCAATGGAATACAAACGAATTAAATCAAGAAGATGAAATACTCTCTGTAACAATAGATAAGAAGTAATAGCTCCTTCGTCGCTACTACTCTTATCATCATCCGTTGCCACACATTTGAGGAAAATCGAATTTTTTTTATAACAAATTTATGTCGTTATGGTCATATTAAAAAACAAAACAAAATGAAAAATTTAATTACTTTATTACTCTTGTTGTCAATTTCATTTGCACAAGCCCAAAAACTTACAATCGTTGAACAGGATTTTGAAAAAGCAAAAAAGATTGCCAAACAGGAAAATAAATTACTTTACATAGACTTTTATACAACTTGGTGTGGCCCTTGCAAAAAATTAGATAAATGGATTTTTCAAAACGACACTCTAAGTCGAAAACTCGGAAAAGACTTTATACTATTGCGCTACGACGCTGAACAAGATAAAATTTTTAATTTAACTAAAAAACACCACGTAAATAGCTATCCAACTGGAATTATACTCAGCAGCGATGGCTTTGTTGTAAATCGACTATACGGATTTAAAGGTGAGGTTTTAGAAACCGCGAGTAAAAGTATTTTTGAATTTACAGCAACATCAATTGACCTCAATCGAGAAAATAAAATATTAAAAGGATATTCGAATACCATAGATATAACTAAGTATCCAAAGTTCTACATA
>Ga0209303_1001115_pt1 | contig 17782 bp, 15 predicted proteins | sample SidtaG_3_FD_187449 | JGI IMG/M metagenome (GOLD analysis project Ga0209303, IMG submission 187449) | Marine algal microbial communities from Sidmouth, United Kingdom - Sidmouth_Asex1 metaG (SPAdes) (version 2) | ecosystem: Host-associated > Algae > Red algae > Unclassified | place: Sidmouth... | reverse complement strand
CGAGCGCCATGCGTCCGCGCTTCGATAGGTTCTCTTGGACATGGTCGGGATGCCTCATGTGACGGGTGAGGCGCATCTTGGGATAGTGACCGGCGGCGCGATACAACGCCGTCAGATGACCGGTTACGTTGCTCAGGGGCTGGTCGCTTGCCCCGGCGCATCGACACACGCCGCGCTCGTCTCACCCGCCCGACGCGATACCCCGCCGCCGGGACGCCACACACGTCATCGCCGAGCCGAGGCATCGGCTGGACAGCGCCCGCCGCCCGGTTACGACCGAGACACCGGCGACCTCGGCGCGATGGGCGAGATCGCGGTTGTCGGGCCCCTTCGATGCGCTCGGACTGTCTCAACCTGCCCCGAGCGCACCGGCGCCGCCTGCCCCGGGCGAACCGGCCCCGCCGTTCTAGTGCCAGGGTTGCAGGAAGGGTTCCAGCTCGTCCAGCAGGGCTTCGGGGCATTCCTCGGCCAGGTAGTGACCCCCCTCGAGCGATCGCCCACGCACGTCGCTGGCCCGTTCGCGCCACAACGCCAGGGCATCGAAATGCGCCTCGATCGCTCCCTGCGCACCCCACAGCACCAACAGCGGGCACGCCACACGCCGCTCGCCGTCGGCATCGTCGTGCGCGATGTCGATGGTGGCGGCGGCGCGGTAGTCCTCGCAACTGGCCCGGACGGTGTGCGGATCGGCGAAGGCGCTCAGGTAGTCCTGCAACGCCGGTTCGGCGAACGGTGCCATGCCGGCACTGCCGCTGCCGAGCTTGTGCCGCAGCCAGCCCTGGGGATCGGCGCCGATCAGGCGTTCGGGGAACGGTGCCGGCTGGATCAACAGGAACCAGTGCCAATAGCTGCGGGCGAAACCCGGACCGGTGTCGCGGTACATCTCCCGCGTCGGGGCGATGTCGAGCACCGCCAGGCGGGCCACGCGCTCGGCATGATCGAGGGCGAGCCGGTGCGCGACTCGGGCCCCGCGGTCATGCGCCAGCACGGCAAACCGCGAGTGCCCCAGCCGCTCCATCAACCGGACCAGGTCCTGCGCCATCGCCCGCTTGGAGTAGCTCGAATGATCCGCTTCGCTGGGCGGCTTGAACGAGCGACCGTAGCCGCGCAGGTCGGGCGCCACCACCGAGAAGCGTTCGGCCAGGGCGGGTGCGATGCGGTGCCACATGGCATGCGTCTGCGGGTAGCCGTGCAGCAGGAGAAGCGCAGGCCCGGACCCGCCGCGCACGCCGTGCAACGCACCGTCGCCGGTGTCGAGGTCGAAACGCTCGAAGTCATCGAACATGTCGGCGATCCGGTGCGAAGCCCTGGGCGAACCGACCGGTCCGCAACGTCAGTCTATCGTCTTGCTTCGACCGTAGCGTCGCCGCACCAGCCTGCGCCTGGGCACCCGGAGGCGTCGCCCGGCGTACCGGCACCCTGCCGAAGCCGTTCAGCGTCGGCCGCATTGCTCGACACCAGCGTGATGTTCTCCTGCCCGGCAGCATTCAGCCGCGCGATGCCCTGCCCGATCGCCGCCATGCTTTCGCGCTGCGCACCGCTGCTGGCACCGATGTCTTCGATGATGACGCTGACCTTCTCGATCGCCGCCTGGATGTCACTCATCGTCATCCCCGCCCGATCGACCAGCTGCGACCCCTTGTCCACGCGTTCCACGCTCGAGCAGATCAGCTCGCGGATCTCGCTGGCCGCCTCGCCGCTGCGATGGGCCAGCGCTCGCACCTCACCGGCGACGATGGCAAAGCCCCGGCCGTGTTCGCCGGCGCGGGCGGCCTCGACCGCGGCATTGAGCGCCAACAGGTTGGTCTGGTCGGAAAGCTTGCGCCTGCAGACGCGAATTTCGTCCGCCTGCCGGGGGTAGCGACCGATCGGCGGCATGGCTGATGGCCGCCGGACGTCCGGGTGAAGCTAGTCGCGCGGCACCGACAAGGCCGCCAGCAAGGCCGGCGTGATCGCATCGCTGACCGGCATCCGGCGCGCGACCTTGAACAGCCGCAGACCATGTCGGGTGCGCTTGCCCATCTTGCCGTCGGGACGACCGACCGGGAAGCCGACCTCGTTCAGCGCGCTCTGCACACCGCGGATCACGGCAGGCGTGGGGTTGGTGATGGGCGCAAGCTCCGCATCGGTGTAGGTAGGCACCGCCGGGACGGCCGGCTCGGCCTGGCGCGCGGCACCGATCGCAGGCTCGGCCGACCCGTCTCCGGTCTCCAGGCCATCGACCAGGGCACAGCCGCCCAGGCTCAACAGCGACAACGACAGGACCAGCCCACAGGCGCCGGATGAGAATGTTCGCATGCTCGTTCCTCCGTCCGGATCCCGTCGCACGCGCGACTCCGGTCGGTCGGGTCCCGCAAGCGCTGCGCCAAACACCCGTCCGGCGCGTCGGAACAGCGCGACAGTGTGACGGAGTTCTCCCCGATTCGGCCGATCCACGCGCTCATCGACGTCGTGGCCGGCCGGCAAGGCACGCGCCTCCCGACCGGACCTGGGTGCTCAGACCGCTCAGCAGGATCGCCGAGCAGGGCTACTCAGCAGGCCGCCGTGGCCTCGGCCCGGGCCTGTGGCACGTCGAATCGGTCCAGCATCATCACCTTGTGCCAGGCGGCCACGAAGTCGGTGATCAGCCGCGCGTGCCCATCGGCGGCCGCGTACACCTCGGCGGTGTGGCGCAGCTGCGCGTTGGCGCCGAAGATCAGGTCGCATCGGGTCGCCGTGTAGCGGGCTTCGCCGGTACGTCGGTCGGCGATGTCGAAGATCAGCTCGCGCGCATCGGTGGGCTTCCAGGTGAAGTCCATCGAGGTCAGCGTCACGAAGTAGTCGTTGCTGAGCACGCCGGGGCGTTCGGTCAGCACGCCGTGGTGCGAGCCGTCGTGGTTGATCCCGATCACCTTCAGGCCACCGTTCAGCGCGGTCCACTCCGGTGCGCTCAACGTCAGCAGCGCGGCCCGGTCCAGGAACAGGTGCTCGTCGGGCACCCCGAAGCGCACCGACTCGTCGTGGTAGCTGCGAAAGCCGTCCACCACGGGGCGCAGCCATTCGAAGCTCTCGGCATCGGTCAGCTCGTCGGTGGTGTCCATGCGACCGGGCATGAACGGCACGGTCACCTCGACACCGGCGTCGGCGGCGGCGCGCTCGATCGCCGCCGCGCCGCCCAGCACGATCAGGTCCGCCAGCGAGACCACGGTCCCGCCCTCTTGCTGATCGTCGAAGTCGGACTTCACCCGCTGCAGCGCCCGCAGGGTCTCGGCCAGCTGCGCCGGATCGTTCACCGCCCAGTCCTTCTGAGGTGCCAGGCGCACCCGTGCCCCGTTCGCACCGCCACGCTTGTCGCTGTCGCGATAGGTCGACGCCGACGCCCAGGCCGCCGACACCAGCGCCGGTACCGAGACGCCGGCCGCCAGCACCCGCCGCTTCAGCTCGTCGATGTCGGCCTCGCTCACCAGCGCATGATCCACCGGCGGGATCGGGTCCTGCCACGGCAGGCTGACCGACGGCACCTCGGGGCCCAGATAGCGATCCTTGGGACCCATGTCGCGGTGCGTCAGCTTGTACCAGGCACGCGCGAAGGCGCTCCCGAAATAGTCGAAATCCTCCAGGAAGCGTTCGCACACCGCCCGGTAGGCCGGATCCACCTTCAGCGCGATGTCGGAGGTCATCATCATCAGGTCGTGCATCTTGCCGTCGATGTGCGCATCCGGCGTCTTGGGCGCATCCGGATCGCTCGGGGTCCATTGCAGCGAGCCTGCCGGGCTCTCGGTCCTTTCCCACTCATAGCCGAACAGGTTGGTCAGGTAGTCGTTGTCCCACACGGTCGGATGCGAGGTCCAGGATCCCTCGATGCCGTTGGTCATCGTGAATTCGGCGTTGCCACTGCCCTCGGGGTTGTGCCAGCCCAGCCCCATCTGCTGCAGCGAGGCGCCTTCGGGGGCGGTGCCGATGCGCGCCGGATCCACCATGCCGTGCGACTTGCCGAACGCATGGCCGCCGGCGATCAGCGCCACCGTCTCCTCGTCGTTCATCGCCATGCGCGCGAAGCTTTCGCGGATCTCGCGGGCGCTGTCCATCGGATCGCCATTGCCGCCCGGGCCCTCCGGGTTGACGTAGATGATCGAGGAGTGCGAGGCGGCGACCGGGTTCTCCAGGTCCCAGCTTTCCCGATTCGGCTCCCCCTGCCAGCGCTTGTCCAGGTTGACCATGCGTTCGGGATCGGCATCACCCTGCTGCCAGCCCTCGGGCCCCCAGTACGTCGAGCGGTCCGCCTCCCAGGCATCGATGCGTCCGCCGGCAAAGCCGAAGGTGTCGAAGCCCATCTGTTCCAGCGCCACGTTGCCGGTCAGCACGATCAGGTCGGCCCAGCCCAGAGCGGCCCCGTACTTCTGCTTGATCGGCCACAACAGGCGTCGCGACTTGTCGGTGTTGCCATTGTCCCACCACGAGTTGATCGGGGCGAAGCGCTGCATCGCAGCCCCTGCCCCGCCGCGCCCATCGGCGATGCGGTAGGTCCCGGCGGAATGCCAGGCCATGCGGATCATCTGCGGGCCATAGTGGCCGTAATCCGACGGCCACCAGTCGACCGAGGAGGACAGCAACGCCTTCAGGTCCGACTTGACCGCTTGCAGGTCGAGCGCGCCGAAGGCCTCGGCGTAGTCGCTGCCGTGCAAGGGATCGGACTGATGTGCGTTCTGGTTCAGCAGCTCGACCCGCAGGCGGTTCGGCCACCAGTGGTCCAGCTGCGGTTCCGAGCCGATCGCCCCTTCGACACGCGTGCCACGGAACGGGCAGCCGCCGCGATCGGCGGCGCGACCGGTCACCTCGGTGGTGGTGTCGTGGCCACCGTTGCTCATGTCGGCGTTCGTCGCCCTCGTGGCTTTCTGGGCTGCTTCCAAGGCCGCTTCCTGGCCCGCCGTGTCCGCTGTGGTCGTGCTCATCGCTCGCCTCGTCGCTGTCCGTATGGTCCCGCGACCCCGCTCGGGCCATCGCTGTGTGCGCCATGGTCAGCGGTTCACGCCGGCGACGGGCTCACTGCCGGATCAGCGTGTAAATACGCCTCTGTCGCACGGCAGCCGCCGACCGGTACCCGCCGGTGCCCGCTGGCCTCTAACGAACGACCGTGTCTGCCGGGTCCCCAGCTAACTCGCCATCGCTCATCTCCACCTCGGCGTCGACGCTGCGGCGCAGCAATTGCCCCAGCACCGACAGGTCGACCACCGGATCGCGCGCCTCGGCCTGCACCCGGCGCCATTCACCGGACGAACCCGCCTCGGCGGCGGTGAACGAAAAGATCGGCGTGCCGCCGGTACCGATGCGCAGATCGGTGAGCACCAATGCCTCGTCGATGCGCCGGGCTCCGACGAAGCCGTGCGTGAACCATTTCAGGCGCTCAACCGGCGCGGGATCATCGATCGGACCGATCGCCTCCAGCCCGCGCGCGAAACGTTCCACCTGCACGCTCTGCTCGCCATCGATCAACGAGACCCACACCACCGCGTAGTCGTCCCCCTCGCGCGCCAGCACCCGCCACATCATCCCGAACGGAAACGGCAGCGCAAGCGTTGCCTGCGGCGCAAGGCCTGCGCGCTCGAACGCGACCATCGCCTCGCTTCGCGCCAACTGCTGAAATACAAGCGTGGCCACCAGATAACCGGTGCTTGCGCCCAGCCCGATCAGGTTGGCGCGCCGACCGCTCCGATCGCGTCGCCGCAACGCAAGGACCACCCCCACCAGCAGTGGCAGGGTGTACAGCGGATCGATGATGAATACCGAGCCGATCGACACCGGTGGCGTGGGGATCGGCCAGAACAGCTGCGTGCCGTAGGTGGTGAACGCGTCCAGCAAGGCATGCGTGATCAGCACCGCCCAGACGGCGAACCACCATCGCCCGAACGCCACCTCGGCCCGGGCGAACAGCCGACTGGCCAGCGCCGCCAACGGCAGGCTGATCAGCGACAGCACGAACAACGAATGGCTCCAGCCCCGGTGCAGCGTGAACGAGTCGATCGCATCGGCGTAGCGCACCAGCACGTCCAGATCCGGCAACGTGCCCAGCACCGCACCCACCGCACTGGCGCGCCGGCCGATGCGTCGACCGAGTGTCGCCTCGGCGACCGCTGCGCCCAGCACCATCTGAGAAACGGAATCCATCGATCTTGGGTCACCACCGGTCGTGTTCGGGCGCCCAGGGTAGCGGGCAGCGGGCGGGCCTGCCGCGCGGTCGCAGCCCAGCGGCAGCTCAGCCGTGTCGGAAGGCGGTCGGCATGCGTCCGTGCAGTCGCTTGAAGGCACGGCTCAACGTCTCGCTGGAGGCGTAGCCGTAGCGCGCGGCGATCCGCTGGACCCGCTCCCCGCGAGCGATGTCCTGCATGGCCAGCACCATGCGCCACCGGCGCAGGTCGTTCATCGGGGTGGTGCCGACCAGCTCCGAGAAGCGCGCCGAGAAGCGACTGACGGACAGCCCGGCGATCTCGGCCAGCGACTCGACCCGCCACGGCGTGCCGGGCGCATCGTGCATCGCCACGATGGCCGGTCCGATGCGCGCATCGGCCAGGCCTGCGAGCAGCCCGACCGCCGCGGTGCCGGCCTCGAGCTGCTCGCGCAGCACGCGCACGATCAGCACCTCGCCCAAGCGGCTGATTACCGCGCCGCTGCCGCAGCGATGCGCTCGGCTTTCGCTGATCAGCAGATCGGCCAGCCCCTCGATCTCATCGCCCGGCCGGATCGGGAACGCGATGCGCTCGGGCAGTGCCGACAGCAGGGGGTTGACCGGTCCGCCCCACTGCGCGCTCGCCCGGAACTCCGGTGCGTGCCCGATCGCCGGATCCACCGCCGATCCTCCGCCGGGCAGGAACACCACCCGACGGCCGGAGCCTGCGCACGGATCGACATCGATCACCAGATTGGCCACCTCGGCAGATTCGGGCGCCACCCGCAGTTCGAACCGCCCGACCAGCGCCGACAGTCGATCGCGCCGCTGTTCACCCATGGTTGCTCATCCGTTTCAGTCGTTTCGATCATGTTTTCTACCTTCGACATAGCACTTCCACTGTCAAGCTGCGGCTCCCTTCCTCACCCATCGGACTCATCCCCCAGTTGCTGCCGCGCGAATCCACCCCCGCCCTGACCGTGCCCACCCTGGATCACGGCACCTTCGACCTGTCGACCGAGTCGTCCGAGCGCGGCACCCTGCTGTGCTTCTACCGCGGCCTGCATTGCCCGATCTGCGCCAGGTACCTGGCCGAACTGGGCAAGCAGGTCGACGCTTTCGCCCAGCGCGGTTACGGCACGGTCGCGATCAGCGCGGACACCGAGCAGCGCGCCCGCGACAGTGCTCGAACGCCTCGGCCACCGCCGCGCGCAGCGGGGCCGATTCGGTGGCGGTGTCGGCGGCGATCCCGGTGACCGGGCAGCCATCGACCCAGCCCGACGCCTCGAGCGCGGCCCCCAGCCTGTCGGCCCGCGCTCTCCTCGGATCAGGCGAATCGGGCAGCGCGTCGAGCAGCCGCCGGATCGCCGGCCTCGACTCGCCACGCCGCCACGCCGCCACACCGCGTGCACCTCGACCAGCGGTGCCCCGCCGGGTAGCGGTCGGAACACCACGTCCGGGTGTGAGAAACGGGCAACCCAGGCCGGCACGATCGAGATGCCCAGCCCGGCCGCCACCATCGCGATGGCCGTATGGCGCTCGTTGACCGATTGGCGCACCGTCGGCTCGAAGCCCTTGCCGCGCAGGAACTCGTGGATGGTGTCGAACAGGATCGGACGGTGCGAGCGCGATGGGATCACCAGCGGCTCGGCGGCGATCGATGCCAGGCGCGGCCGGGTCAGGCCGGCCAGCCGATGGCGGGACGAGACCGCGAAATGCATCAGCCGCACCCCCAAGCGCTCATCCCGCAGGCTGACCGAGCCCGACAGCGCGGACTGCGACAGGTGCAGCCGCTTGGCGGCACGACCGAAATGCAGCTCCTCGAACAACGCCACGAAGGCGCGCAGTTGCTTGAGGTCCATGCACCGGCAGTGTCACACGGGGATGGACCGGTGATCGCGCCCGAATGATGGGACGATGGCGGCCCCGTCAACCCGAAACGCACCCCTGTCATGATCGAACGCATCAATACCGGCGAACGCAGCAGCGCCATCGTCAAGCACGCAGGCGTTGCCTACCTGTCCGGGCAGGTGTGCGAGGGCGACACCATCGAGGAGCAGACGCAAGGCTGCCTGGACAAGGTGGATGCGCTGCTCGAGCGCGCAGGCTCCTCGCGCGATCGGCTGTTGCAGACCACCATCTGGCTGTCCGACATGAAGCACTTCGCCGGCCTGAACGCGGTGTGGAATGCGTGGGTGCCCGAGGGCTGCGCACCGGCACGCGCCTGCGGCGAGGCAAAGCTTGCCCGCGAGATCCTGATGGTGGGGATCCTGGTGATCGCCGCCTGCGACTGATGGCAGGCGTCGCGGGTGCCGCAGGGCGCCCTTGCGCGGGGCGCACCGACGCGCACCCACGCGCCCCGACGCGGCCCGACGCTCACTGATGCGCACCGACACGGGAGGCCCGGAGCAGGCTCCGATGCCCCCGCGTCGATGCATTCGCTAAGCGTGCTGCGCGCCGCCGACGTCGACCCGGTCGCTGCCGGTCCGGTCGCGCAGGCTGTCCCGGTACAGCGCCTTGATCAGCGCGAACATCATCAACACCATGACGATCGCGAACGGCAGCGCACCGATGATCATCGCGTTCTGCAGGGTGGCGAACGGGTCGGCATCCGCGCCGGTGCTGCCGGCCACGATCAGCGTGCCGATCACCGCGGTCAGGATCAGGCCCCAGATGATGCGGTGCTTGATGCCGGTCTCCTGCTCGCCGCCGGACATGATGGTGTTCATCACCAGGATGCCCGAGTCGGCCGAGGTCACCAGGAAGGTCATGATCAGCACCACGCACATGATGGTGATCGCGGCCAGGAACGGCCCCGAGATCATCCGCTCCAGCGTGACGAACAGCTTGGCCGTGTTGCTCGCCCCGATGATCGCGCCGTCGGCCGCCCCGCTGAGCTCCAGGTCGATGGCGGTGCCGCCCAGGATCACCATCCACAGGAAGCACACGATGGCCGGTGCGATGACGCAGCCGATGATGAATTCACGCACCGTTCGCCCCTTCGAGATGCGCGCCAGGAACAGGCCGACGAACGGCGAGAACGCGATCCACCAGGCCCAGTAGAACGTGGTCCAGCCGGACTGCCAGCCGAACTGGCGACCGTCCATGCCGAGCGTGTACACGCTCGCCGCGATGGTTTCGGCGTTGGGCAGCGCGGCGAGCGAGGCCGGCAGCGAGTCGGTGAAGCCATCGACCGAGCCCCACGGGCTGGTGGCACTGGCGTAGATCGCCGCGACGTCCTCGGCCGGCAGGGCCGCGACCGCCGCGGGCAGCTTGTTGCTGAACGCCTCGAGCGAGAGCGACGGGGCGGCGCCGAACGAGAGGTGCACGAAGTTCAGCACGTAGTCGATCAACGAGGTGCCGAAGGTGGTCATGGCGAATGCGAACGAGCCGAACACCACGAAGGTGGTCAACAGGACCAGCGACAGCACCAGGTTCAGGTTGGACAGGTACTTGATGCCGCGACCCACCCCCGACACCGCCGAGACGATCGACAGCGTCATGATCAGCCCGAGCGCTGCCAGCAGGCCGATCACGCTGGGCGCGGGTGCCTCGGCGTCGCCGTTCATCAGCCACGGCATGTCCGACACCGTGTAGACCCCGTCCACGAATTGGCTGACCCCGAAGCCGATCGTGACCGAGACGCCCAGGATCGTGGCCACCACGCCCAGCACATCCACCAGGTGCCCCACCGGCCCGTTGGCGATGCGCCCCAGCAACGGGGTCAGCGCCGAGCGGATGGTCAGCGGCATGTCACGCGTGTAGGCGTAGTAGGCCAGGCACAGGCCGGTGGTCACGTAGATCGCCCAGGCGTGAAAGCCGTAGTGCAGGAAGGTGTAGCGATAGGCCGACCCCACCGCCTCGGTGGTGTTGCCGTCCACCGTGCCGTCCAGCACCAGCGGGTTCGAACCCCACAGACCGAGCGGCTCGGCGGTGGCGAACACCATCAGCCCCACGCCCAGTCCGGCCCCGAACATCATCGAGAACCAGGAGAAGGTGGTGAACTCGGGCTTCTCGCCGTCGCGCCCCAGCATCTTGGCGCCGGTGGCCGGCAGCAGCGCCAGCACGAACAGGAAGAAGGCGAACACACCGGTGGCGACGATGTAGAACGAGTTGAAGCCGTTCAGCAGCGTGCTGTTGACCGAGGCCAGCACCGCGGCGGCATTGCCGGGCGCCACCAATGCCCACAGTACCAGCAACGTCATCGCGATCTTGCTGACCAACGCGATCGGCAGGCTGTGGCCTTCGTAGAAGCCGTCTGGCTGGGTTCGGATCTGCAGATCCGTGAACGGCGGTCTTATCGACATGCGGTGGTGCCCTCTCGGGTGGGTCGAACGATGGATAGAGGCGGGTGAGTCGGGCACGGCGGGCTTGTCGGGTGCGCGCCGTCAGCCATCGTCGGCCCCTCCGGCCCCCAGGCGACGCGAGGCCTCGGTAGCCGGTGCGTAGGTGCGCTCGGCGAACATCGCCAGGCGTGCCCAGGCCGCAGGATCGACCGAGGCGCGAATGCGCGGTGAACTGATCTGCAAGGGTAGCCCCGCCGGGACGAGGCAGCATCGAACGCGCTCGGCATGGTCGTGGTCCAGGTGCCCGCGATCGCCCTGCACGACCAGCCCACCCCCGTCCATGCTCAGGCTGACGCCGGCCCATTCGATGCGGATCCTGCGGCCGAGCGCATGCGCGACATCGGCCACGAACGCGCAGCACAGCAACGGATAACGCAGATCGTGCAGCTCGATGCGCTGCTGCGCCTCGAATGGCCGCGCCCAGTCGCTCAGGGTGGCACCGGTGATCAGCGGGCACAGGCTGCCGCTGCCCCCTCGCCATGGCCCGTCCAGGGCGAGCGGGGTCAGCTCGCCGAGGGGCTGGCCATCGAAGCGTTCCAGCCGATCGGCCAGCAGGCGTGGTCCCGGCAGGTCGAAGGCGCACAGCCAGCGCACCGCGTTCGCCGCCTCCTCGGCCAGACCCCATGGCAGGCCGGCTCCGCGCGCGGCCCGCTTGCACAGGCCGCCGATCTCGTTGAGCGAATGGCTCAAGCGTGCCCGGCCGGCAGCGGCGGGTACACCCAGGTGTCCGCGTCCGCCTCGGCCAGCTCCTCGGGATAGGGTGCGTTGCCGTACAGGCAGATCCGCACCCAGCGGTCCGAACGCGGGTCGAAGCGCGTCGCGCCGAAGAACGACAGCTTGGCGCGCAGCATGTCGATCGGCAGCACGTCGGCGGCGATGGTGTTGTCGCGAATCTCGGCATACGGTGCCTGTGCGACCACCTGCAGCCGCCGCACCGTGTGCCGGTGCTCGGGATGGCGCAGCAGGAACTCGGCGCAGGGCGTGTCGGGTGCCTGGCTCGACAAGGCAGCGTGCAGCCGTGCCGCATCGCGGGCCGGCGCCAGCGGTTGCTCGAACGGCTCGATCGGCTCCTCGAAGCGCTCGCCCAGCCGCGGCTCCTGCTTCTCGGCCGAGACGTACCAGGCACGCGCGCAGTGCGCCGGGTCCTGCCAATCGACGCTCAACGCCCAGCCGTACACGCGCGCAAGGATCGCCGACAGCTCGCACAGCGGCATGCCACCATCGATGCGCGCGGTGCCACCGCCCGGGCAGGCCATGGCGTCGGCCAGCTCGTCGACCAGCTCCGGATGCGGTTCCAGCATCAGCGAGGCGATGCACTCCTGGGCCTCCAGGCCGAGCGTCGACTCGGCCCAGCGGTACAGGCGGTCCCAGGGGTGCTGATCGAGCGAGCCGTCCACGGCCAGGCGATCGCCGAGGCGAACCAGGTCCTGGCGCAATGTGTCGATCTTGGCTTGTTGCACCGGATGCGACGATTGCCAGCGGGTGGCGCAGACCATCGAGCGGGCCAGCATGCGGCGAAAGTGGGCCAGCCGGTCGGCCTCGATCGCCTCCAGGTTGCGCACCCGCGCGATCGCCTCCTCGCGCACGCTGATCCAGTTGTTGAACAGCACGGGGTGGTTGAGGATGAACGGCGCCATGCCCAGCCCGGTCGAGTTGCCGATGCCGATCGAGCGGGCGATGTCCGGCGCCAGCGGCACGCTGGTGGCGCCGCCCCGGCTGCGCGCCAGGTGCTCGGCCAGATCGCGCACGCAGGTGCGGATCAGGTACACGGTCAGCATCTCCACCTGGAACGGCGCGGCCAGCTCCTCCCGGTCGGCCACCCGCTCGCGATCGGCCGCACCGAACTTGCCCGAGCCGTAGACCGCCGTGGTGCGCATCAGGTAGCCCACCGCATCGATCTGTTCGCGGGACGGCTGTTCGCCCGCCGCCAGCGACGCGATCACGTGTTCCCACAGCCGCACCGAGCGATTCGCGCGTGCCAGCGACAGCTCGGTCGCCTCCAGGCGACCGGCCTCCTGCAACGGCACGTTGTTCGACAGCCGAGCGATGTCGCCCGCTTCGGGCACCCCGTCGAACAGCGTGAAGGTGGCGTCCCAGGCCTCGGCGATCACCCGGTCCGAGCGCTGTTCGTCGGGCAGGTCGTGCAGGAACGCCACCAGCGAGTAGCTGCGTTGCGGGGTGCGCACCGTGTACACCGCGTGGCCGACGCCGCTCGCATCGACGGCGAACACCATGCGCGAGAACGTCCAGCGCTCACGATGCATGCGCCGGGTGAGGATACGCATGAAAGAGAGCCGCGACTGGTGAAAGGCGCCCAGGCGCGACAGCCGCATCACCGTCGCCGGATCGCGCCGCGCGATCGGGCGCGACGTCTGAACCGGTACGGGGGGTACCGGCTCGCCCAGCAACGCGGTGGGATCCACGCCGCTCATGCGCCCGATCCCGACGGCTGCGCCGTGAAGCTCGCTGCGTAGAAGCGATACCAATTCGCGCCCATGATGCCTGCCACCTCGTCCGCGTTCATGCCCACCGATCGCAGGCCTTGCTCGATGCTGCCGAAGTCCCGGTTGTCGGTGAACCAGGGTGGCATCGGCGGAAAGCCCGGCGCCTCGGCCGAGCCTTCACCGAAGTCGACCTGTTTCGTCCAGCGTCCGGTGCGCATCCATTCCACGACCGAGTCCGGTTGATCCTGGCACAGGTCCGAGCCGATGCCCAGGTGCTCGCAGCCGTAGCGTTCGGCGGTGCGCGCGATCATCGTGCAGAAGCTCTCCAGGGTGCAGTCGGATCCGCCTGCCAGATGGTGCGGGTACAGCGAGAAGCCGAGCATGCCACCGCTGCCGGTCACCGCCTCGATCACCGCCGCGCGCTTGTTGCGCCGCGCCGGCATCCAGTCGTGCGGATTGGCGTGGGTGATGGCGATCGGCCGCGACGAGATCTCGGCCGCCTGGATCGTCGAGCGATCGCTGGAGTGGCTCATGTCGACCACCAGCCCGACCCGATTCATCTCGGCGATCACCTCGCGACCCATGCGCGTGATGCCCGGATCCTCGGCCTCGTAGCAGCCGGTGGCCAGCAGCGACTGGTTGTTGTAGCTCAGCTGCATGAAGCGGGCGCCCAGCGCGTGCACGATCTCGACCAGACCGATGTCGTCCTCGATCGGGCTCGGGTTCTGGAAGCCGAAGAAGATCGCGGTGCGTCCGCTTCTGAGGGCCTCGTCCACGTCCGAGGCCTGGCGGCCTGCGAAGATCAGCTCCGGGTAGCGTTCGAACCAGCGGTTCCAGCGCTCGATGTTAAGCACGGTTTCGCGAAAGTTCTCGTGGTAGGCGATCGTTGCGTGCACCGCGTGCACGCCGCCTTCGTTCAATTGGCGAAAGATCGTCTCGGACCAGCGAGCGTACTGCAGGTTGTCGATGCGCATCCCGGCCGACCCTCAGTGCGGCGATCCCGAGGCGATGTAGGCCGTCTTGACGACGGTGTAGAACTCGGCCGCGTAGCTGCCCTGCTCGCGCGGCCCGTACGAGCTGTCGCCGCGACCGCCGAACGGCACGTGATAGTCGGTACCGGCGGTGGCCAGGTTCACCATCACGCAGCCGGTGCGCGCATGGCGACGAAAGTGCGTGGCCCGGGCCAGGCTGGTGGTGACGATGCCCGACGTCAGCCCGAACCGCGTGTCGTTCACGGTGGCCAGCGCCTCGTCGTAGTCGGCCACCTCGATCACGCAGGCCAGCGGCGCGAACATCTCCTCGCCGTTGATGCGCATGGCGTTGCTCGTGCCGATGAACACGCCCGGTGACATGTAGTGACCCTTGGCGGGCCCCTCGATCCGGCAGCCACCGCTGGCAAGGTCTGCGCCCTCGGCCTGTCCGATGCGCACGTACTCCAGGTTCTCGTCCAGCTGCTGCTCGCTGACCACCGGCCCGATCTGGGTGGCCGGATCCAGCGCGTGGCCGACCTTCAGGGCCTGCGCGCCGGCGACGAGCCGCTCGACGAAATCGTCGTGCACCGCCTCGTGCACGATCAGGCGCGACGAGGCGGTGCATTTCTGCCCGGTCCCCCCGAACGCTCCGGCCAGCGCGACCGTCACCGCCAGGTCCAGATCGGCATCGTCCATCACCGCCAGCGCATTCTTGGAGCCCATCTCCAGCTGCACCCGGGTCAGGTTGCGCGCCGCGGCGACCGCGATGCCCTGCCCGACCGGCAACGACCCGGTGAACGAGATCGCGTCCACCTCGGCGTGCTCCACCAGACGCTGCCCGATCACCCCACCGGCGCCCATCACCAGCGAGAACAACCCGGCCGGGATGTCCTGGCGGGCGATGATCTCGGTCAGCGCGACGGCCGAGGCCGGTGTCTGGTTGGCAGGCTTCCACACCACCGCGTTGCCGAACGCCAGGGCCGGGGCGATCTTCCAGGCGGCGGTGGCGGTGGGGAAGTTCCACGGCGAGATGATCGCCACGGTGCCGACCGGTTCGCGCCGCACGTCCACCTCGATGCCCTCGCGGACCGAGTCGGCGGTGTCGCCGATCTGGCGCAGGGTCTCGGCGGCGTAGTAGGTGAAGAACTGGCCGGCGCGATATATCTCGCCGCGCCCTTCGGCCAACGGCTTGCCCTCTTCGCGCGACAGCAACCGGCCCAGCTCGTCGGCACGCGCCATCAGCTCGTTGCCGATCGCGTTCAGCACCTGGTAGCGCCGCTCGATGCCCGAGGCGGCCCACAGCGCTTGGGCCTGCCGTGCCTGCACCAACGTGGCGCTCAGCTGATCCCCGGAGGCCTGCGCGAACCGTCCGATCAGGTCGGACAGATCCGACGGGCTGCGGTTGTCGATCACCCCCTCGCCCGCTACCCACTCACCGGCGATCAGGTTGTGCTGGATGTCGCTCATCGAGGTGTCCGATCGGTCGAGGGTGACGGGCCGGTGAGCGCCCGGTGCGCAGTATGGAAGCGCGACCGGGTTTCAGTCAAAGTAGAATTACTGAAGTTGATTGCAGAAAATCTGAAACAAGGCACCCCGCCGATGGCCATCAAGATGGAGATGCTGCGCTGCCTGGTCGCGGTGGCGGACACCGGTGGACTGGCCGGCGCGGGCGCACGCTTGAACCGCACGCCCTCGGCGGTATCGATGATGCTCAAGCAGTTGGAGGATCACCTGGGCCGGCCGCTGTTCGCCACCGATCGCAAGCGTGACCTGTCCCCGCTCGGGCTGTTCGTGCTGGAGCAGGCCCGCCAGGAGCTGCAGCAGTTCGATCGACGCGTCGATCACATGGAGCAGTACGCCCGCACCGGCATCGGCGTGGTGCGCGTGGTCGCGGTGCCGTCAGTGGCCGGCACCCTGCTGCCGAGCGCGTTCCACACCTTCCTGGCGGCGAATCCGGACGTGCGGGTGACGCTGGGCGACATGGACTCCTCGGCGGTGCTGCAGACGCTGGAGCAGGGTCGTGCGGATCTGGGCATCGCCTCGGTCGGCGAGTCGGCCTGGAGCGCCGGGCGCACGCCGCTGTTCGAAGACGATTTCGGGCTGGTCCTTCGCCCGGATCATCCGTTGGCATCGAGTAGCGCGCCGTTGCCCTGGGAGGCGCTGCACGGCCTTCGATTCATCGGCAACGAGCTGTGCGAGCACATCGAGCACGACCTGCCGCGCGCGCTGTGCGCTCAGGCGCGGCTGGTGGTCAAGAACACCGGTTCGCTGCTGGCCATGGTCCGTGCCGGACTTGGCGTGACGGTGCTGCCGCGCACCGTGGTCTCGTTGTGGCCGGGCGATGCGCTGTTCCGCCCGCTGATGCAGCCGCAGGTGCCGCGTCGCATCGACCTGCTGCACCGCTCGGACAGCACGATGTCGCCGCTGACCGAGGAGCTGATCCGCCACGTGGTGGCGGCGGCACGGGCGGGCAATGGCTGAAGCGCCTGCACGCTACACCGACGCTGCCTACGGGCGCCGGGAAGCGAACAGCAGCTCCTTCGCCGCCAACGCCGCACCCGCGGTGATCAGCACGCAGGCGATGCCGATGGTGGCGGTGGGCATCGCCAGCCCGGCCGCCACCAGCACCAGCGTGGACAGCAGCGGTGCCAGGTAGGACAGCGCGCCGAGCACCTGGATGTCGCCATGCTTCACGCCATGGTCCCAGACGTAGAAGGCCGCGCCCACCGGCCCCAGGCCCAACCCGGCGATGGCCAGCCATTCAATCGCCTCGCCGGGCACCACCGTGGTCTCCAGCGCCAGATGCGCGATGCCCGCCAGCAACGCCGTCACCAGGCAGTAGCCGGCGACGATGTCGGTGGACACCGTACCGAAGCGACGCGACAGCACCGAGTAGCCGGACCAGACGAACGCGCAGATCAGCGCCATGGCGTAGCCGAACGCGAACTCGGCCCGAAAGCCCACCCCGGTACCACCGGTGACGATCAGCGCCGCACCGGCGAACCCCGCCAGCCCGCCCGCCACGTGGTGCCAGCGCAGCCGCGAGCCGGGCAGCAACGCCGAGAACAGCACGATCAGCAACGGCCACAGGTAGGCGATCAGCCCGGCTTCCACCGGCGGCGCGTGGCGCAGCGCGGTGAAGTAGGCGAAGTGATAGCCGAACAGCCCGGTCACCCCGAGCGCCCAAACCGGCCAGGGCTGCCGCCAGCCGGCCAAGCCGCGCCCACCGACCAACAGCACCAGCAATCCGATGCTGCCACCCAGCGCAAAGCACATCGCAGCCAGCTGGAACGGTGGCACCGTGCCGCTGGCCGCGGTCAGCAGCGCCAGCAGCGACCACAGCGCGATGGCGATGGCGCCGATGAGGGTGGCGCGCAGGCGGACGATGGACGGATCGGACATGGCAACGGATGGCGCAACGCGACGGTGGGAACAGGGTGCGACGAGCGGCCGGCACCGGCTGGTTCAGGACTCGCGCAAATCCTGCTCGACGTGCTGCCTCATCGACCCGATGTCGACGAGCGGGCCGGCGCCGGGGCCGCCGCGGTAGCGGCGCAGATCCAGGCGTAGCGTTCGGTTCATGCGACCAAGGGTATCCGCTTGGGCACGTGCACTGTATTGTTCGAGGTCGTACGGGCGGCTCAGTCGAGCAGGCCCTCGGCGTGCAGCAACTCGATCAGCTGCTGCTCCTCCAGCGCGTAGCTGCCGCGTGCGGCCCGCCACACCAGACCGCGCTCTTGCAGCGCACCCAGTGTTGGCGGTCACCTTATTCCGCGATCCACGCGGGATCCCTCCCGATCTTGACCGACATCGGATCGGTGGGACACCGGCACAAAGCGGAACGACGTCACCGTCCGCGTATCGCGTAGAGACCGACAG
>Ga0209303_1001113_pt1 | contig 17826 bp, 19 predicted proteins | sample SidtaG_3_FD_187449 | JGI IMG/M metagenome (GOLD analysis project Ga0209303, IMG submission 187449) | Marine algal microbial communities from Sidmouth, United Kingdom - Sidmouth_Asex1 metaG (SPAdes) (version 2) | ecosystem: Host-associated > Algae > Red algae > Unclassified | place: Sidmouth... | reverse complement strand
AAGGTGCAGGCATTCCGTGACTGGCTGTTCGAGGAGATCGGGCACGATGATTCGACGATTCCCGGCGGTTGAGACTTCCGTAGACCTGAAGCGGGGCGTTCGACAGACCCGGTGGGTCACCGATCGAACCGAACCGGATCGATCAGTCGCCTCTTGCATCCGGTCCCGTCGCCACGCGATCGGGGGATTGCGACAGGGCGATGCTGTTCGAAGGTGGATTCCTGATGGAATGTCCTGACGGTAGCGCAAGCTGGCTTGTCGAACGCTAAGCAGGGTAGGGGCAACGGACGGTTCGCTCTTCCTCTTCACGGCAGGCCGACGCCGCCGAAGCGTCGCGAGTCGTCGCCCTCTTCGCACATGATCGGCCACGCAAGTGGCGGCGGCGGCCACCTCGGCGGCCCGCACGGGGGACGCCTCGTGCGTGATGACCTCCATCGAGAGACCGCCGGCCTGCGCCAGGGTCGCCAGATCGGCTGAGAAAGTTGCGTCCGGGGCCCGCGAAGGGTCGTAGGCGGACTTCACGATGCGGCGGGCGGGAATGAGCGTAAGCAGGCCGATGTCGACGCCGCTCCGGCTGCCGACATTAGCCGAATGCGCGCGACGGGCCGCTCGTCGATCATCCGCTCGAACTCGCCTTCCTCGAACCAGCGCGTCTCGGTAGCGAACCCGGCGTTCGTGGCGGCGATCACGCGCGGATCGGTCGAGGCCGGGCGACTACCCAAAAGGGACATTCTTGTACCCTAAGAATTGCGAGTGGATCAGGCCGCGAAGAATTCTGTACCGCTTTGCGCTGTACGTGCTCCCACCTCAGGGCAGCGTGCCAGCACACATTCGCAGCTTTCTCCGCTTGGCTCCTGGGATCTACTGCGACTCGATCCCGTTCCGTCGACGGCCCTTCTCAGGCTTCAACGAGAAGTCCTCACCCGCGAGATCCACGGCCTCTGCCGTGCACAGGTAGACAATGGCTCGGGCCACGGTGCCAGGGCTCAGGCCTACGCACCGCACGCCCGTCTCCCCGTACTCCTCGTGGACGCACCGAGTCAACGACAGCACCGCTGCCTTGGTCGCGCAGTAGTGACTCCAGCCTTCCAGGGCGCTGGTGGCCGCGCCGGAGCTGATGTTCACGATCGTGCCGGTCCCGCGCGTTGCCATGAAAGGCAGCACGGCACGGAGTCCGTGGTAAACGCCCTTCAGATTGATGTCGACGATCCGGCCCCACGCCTCGGGGTCGGAGTCCGACAGCCGCGCGACAGGATCGACGAGGCCCGCGTTGTTGACGAGGATGTCGACGTCGCCGAAGCGGCTCGTGCACGTCTCCACGGCACGCTCGACGTCCGCAAAGGACGCGACGTCGCAGGCTACGGCCGCCGCGCGCCCACCGGACTGTCGTATCTCGTCCGCCACGCGCTCGATGGCATCTACGCTGCGCGCAGCGAGCACGACGGCCACGCCCAGGCGAGCAAGCTCTCGCGCGGCAGCTTCGCCTATGCCACGGCTCGCGCCTGTGACGACTGCACTACGGCCGTGCAGTTCGTTGGAATTGGTCATCGTCAAAGGGCCTCGTGGTGGTCGACAGTGGACACGGGCAAGTGTCGACGACCGACACGCCGGGATGAAGCATCCGCCGCGCACTACGGCGTTGCGCCATGCGCAAGAGATTCGGGTCGACCTTGGCGAACGTACCGTACTGGCCGATCTGCTCGATCGTCCATCGCCGCGGCTATCTGTTACTCGTCTCGAGCCGGATCGGAGTATCGGAGGCGCTGCTCCAGGAAGTCGATCATCGCGCGCACCTTGGCCGGCAGCCACTCGCGACTCGGGTAGACGATCCAAGCCGCGGTGTCGAAGTCCGTCGCCGTGATCGCGTACGACGGGAACAGGTCGACGAGTCGCCCGGCGGCGACATCGTCGTCTATCAGCCAGTCGGCGAGCAATGCGGGTCCGAGTCCGCGCAACGCGCAACCACGTACCCCGAGCGCCGAGGAGCAGCGCAGACTACCGTCGACCGGCACCGACCGGAGTTCATCGGTGGGATCGGACGCGTCGCGCCAGTGCCACTCGCTGCGGTGGCCGGCCAGATCGATCAGCACGCAATCGTGACGCGACAGATCCGCCGGCGTGCGCAATGCCTCCGACGCCGCGATCGCGCCCACCCAGCCAGGGCTCGCGACCGCCCGGTAGCGGGACGACATCAGGCGAGTCGCGACGAGCTCTGCGCCCCGCACCTCACCGAGCCGCACCGCCAGATCGATGCCCTCACCCACGAGATCGACGGATCGATCGGTCAGTACCAGCTCGATGCGCACTGCGGGATAGCGTTTGCGGAAAGGGTCTAGCAACGGTACGAGCACGCGCTCGCCGAAGGCGACCGACGCACTCAGACGCAGCGTCCCGGACGGACCGCACGATGGCTCCCGCGCGGCCTCGACCAAGGCATCGGCCGCGGCCAGCAGCTCGTCCACGCGTCCTAGCAGGCGCTCTCCGGCTTCCGTCGGTGCGACCTGTCGCGTTGTGCGCTGGAACAGCCGGGTACCGAGCTCGCGCTCGAGCTGGGCGATGGATCGAGAGATGGACGACGGGGCGACATCGCGTTCGTGAGCCACGGCGGTGAAGCTGCCTCGTCGCGCCACATCGACGAATAGCCGCAAGGTGTCAACGTTCATCGTTCGTGCGTCCCACGCAACGCGGCGGTGCGCACCACGCTGTTTATCGGAGCAGCACCCAACGCAGTCTCTTCGGCAAGTAGGACACGGTTAGTTCGCGCCAGCGGAGCAGGGCGAGCAGCACCGGGCGACGAGCAAGGAGCGCAGCACGTAGATCTGCCAGATCGGGAAGCTTGATGACCGCGTCTCCGGCCGCCTCGTTCGAAATGCAGGGAACGCCCGTGACAGGCGCAACCAATTATACCGCATGTTTAACATGGTGCGGTATAACTCGCTGATGCATCACACCCGGCTTCCCGATTCGGTAGCGGCTCAGTACAGCGAGCTGCTACGCCATGCCGTGCATCCGACCCCGGATGGCTCGAACCTGTCCTTCAAGTCCAAGCGCATTGCCGGGAAGATCTACTGGTATTTGTACGTCAGTCTCGGGCGACGTCGCAGCGAGCATTATCTCGGTGCGCAGACGCCCGCATTGCTCGAGACGATCGAACACGAACGCAAGCTCTGGGAGTCCACATCGGAGGACCGTGTCCTGCGTGCTCGCCTGGTGAGCATGCTGCTTGCCGGCGGAGCGATGCCCACCCTCGGCGACGAAGCCAAGGTGCTGCGTCTGCTCGAACGCGGCGGGATATTTCTGGCCGGCGGCGTCATCATCGGCACGATCGCGTTTCAGGCCTACGCGAATGCCTACGCGAATTTGCTTGGGGTGAGTTGGGAGACGCACGCGCAGACGCGTGACATCGACACCGCGATTCCCGTGGCTGTGACGGCTGACGACACGCTGTCCTTGCCGGAATTGCTCGAACGCAGCGGCATGGGGTTCATTGCGGTGCCGTCGCTGGATCGCAAGGCACCATCGACCGCGTACCGGATACGCGGGCGCGAACTGTCGGTGGAGGTGCTCACACCGATGATCGGCAAACCGGACGGATCACCCAAGCGCATTCCGCAACTCGGGGCCTGGGCCGAACCCGTTCGCTACATCGGCTACCTGTTGGAGGACGTACAGATCGCGGTCCTGCTGCATGGCCACGGTGTTCTCGTGAACGTGCCGTCACCGGCGCGTTTCGCACTGCACAAGCTCGTCGTGTCGCGACGAAGACCGGCAACGTTCGCAGAGAAGGCGCGACGCGATCTGGCTCAGGCCGAGATGTTGCTCGAGGTGCTGGTCGAGGAACGGCCCGGAGACGTTGCGCTCGCCGGCGAAGCGGCCGCCGGTATCGGCGGAAAGTTTGTCGAGCAGATGTGTCGCGGTCTCGATGGCTTGCCATCCATGCTGGCCGGGCAAGTACGGCGCTGTGCACCCGATCTGCCACCCTCGACGTGATTGCGCATAATGTATATTATGTTAAATACGGTGTGGAAGCGTAGCGCAGGCGATCGGCGATAGTCCCTTCCTCTCCTCTTCAAACTGGCCCGTTGTAGAACCGTGCAAATCCCTGGAGACCAGCGGTGCAATTTCTCGGAGACGCCGTGCAAAACCTCAGAGATTGCAGTGAGAAGCGGACAATTTCTATGAGATTGCGAGCACTGACGCAGCAGTTCTGACACGAACAAATGTTCGGAGATTGCATCGTACAACCCAAGGTTCAGATGTATCACGTAGCTTCTGAGCGACAACTCGCGCACGCACACGCCGCTCAGCGTGAACACCGCGTTCGCGAACGCGGGTGCGGCGGGTGATGTGCCCGGCGCTCCGACGCCGTTCATGCGACCGCCGATCTCGAGCACGCGCACCGCGATCGACTGGCACCGGTGCACGCGCATGTTGTCCTGATCGTCGACGTTCCCTTGCACGACGTCGCCGCCAGCGAACGTGATCTCGCCGTTCACCGTCGCCGAGAGCCCGAAAACGATGCCGCCCGCGACCCGCGCCTCTATGTTACGCCGATCGAGCGCCGTGCCAATCTCGATCGCGCACCACATCTTGCCGGCTACCGTGTAGAGCAAGCGGCGAACGGACCGATACGAACGTCCACGCGGTGATTGTCCGCCTGTACAGACGGACGCAGTTCGGCCGTGCACGGCACGACCTGAACATCGACATCATCTACGCCAACAGCTCCCAGGCCAAGGGTCGCGTCGAGCGGATGAACCTGACGCTGCAGGATCGCCTGGTCAAGGAGCTGAGGCCCGAGGGTATCGATACGATCCCTGCGGCCAACGAGTTCCTGCCAGACTACGTAAAGAAGCTGAACGAGCGCTTCGGCAAGGAGCCGACGAACCCGACCGACCTACACCGACCTTTGACCGAACAGGACGATCTCGAGGAGGCGCTGTGCTGGCAGGAGCGAACGGTCTCGAACAGCCTGAGCGTGCAGTACGCTCGGGTGCTCTACCTGCTCGAGCCCGGCGATCTCACCAACGAGCTGCGGAGGAAGCGCGTGACGGTCTTCGACTATCCGGACGGCACGATCGCGATCAAGTACGAAGGGGTCTCACTCCCCTGCTCCGCCTTCGACAAGGTCGGCAACGTCAAGCGGGCGGACATCGCCTTGAACAAGCGACTCGGCGCCGTGCTCGCGTTCGCGCAGAAACAGCAAGTCTTCCGGAGAACTTGTGTCGATCACACCCTGGCGCACGCAGCTGATCGAGCCGCCTGCGCGACCCTACTCACCGCTGCGCGGACTCGTCGTCATGACGCGCAACCCGGCACAGTGGTGGTCGGCGGACATGTACGATCAGGGTCTGCAGCGCGTGCCGGTGCTCGGCCGCACCTTCGTGCATGTCGCCCGTCCCGAACTCGCGCGCACCGTGCTGCTCGACGACAACGACGCGTTCGGTCGCTCGTTCGTCACCCAACGCATCCTCGTGCCCGCGATGGGAGGCGGGCTGCTGACTTCCGACGGCGAGCTGTGGCGGCGCCAGCGCCGGCTGCTCGCACCGGTGTTCCGCGCGACGGCGCTCGAGCGCTTCCTGCCGGCGATGGACCGTCACGCACTCGCCTGCCGGGACGCCCTGCTCGGGCTCGACGGGCGCACCGCGGCAGTGCTGCCGTACACGGCTCGCGCCACGCTCGACATCATCGTCGAGACGCTGTTCGGCGATGTCGCGCTTGATCGCGAGGCCGTCGCGACGGACATCGACAACTACCTTTCCCGGCTCGGCCGACCCGATGCGTTCGTGCTGCTGGGCCTGCCGGACGCGGTGCCGCGACCGGGCCGGCGGCGCGGGCTCGCCGCCGTCGCGCGGCTGCGAGCTAGGTGCCACGAGGCCATCGCGACGCTGCGCGCAAGCGGCGCGGCGACCGAGACGCACAGCCTCGCGGGCCGGCTGCTCGCGGCCACCGATCCCGACAATGGCGAGGGCCTGGACGATGAGGCGATCGTCGACAACGTCGTCACGTTCGTCGGCGCCGGCCACGAGACGACGGCCGTGGCGCTCGCGTGGACGCTCTACGCCCTCGCCCACCGTCCGGAGCTCGCCGACCGGCTGTCCGGGGAGTCCGGACGCGTGCTCGGCGACGGACCGGCCGCCGCGGATGCGGTGGCGTCGCTCGAGCTGCACCGGCGCACGGTGCAGGAGGCGATGCGGCTGTACCCGCCGGTCGCGGCGATAGTGCGCACGGTGCTGCGCCCGGTACGGGTCGGCCCGTTCGCGCTCGACGCGGGGGACCACGTCACCATCGCGACGATGCCGATGCAGCGGAACCCGGCGTGGTGGCCCGACCCGCACACGTTCGACGAGTCGCGCTTCGCGCCGGAGGCCGCGGCCGCCCGCGACCGGTTCGCCTACCTGCCGTTCGGGGACGGGCCGCGGGTATGCATCGGGGCAGGCTTCGCACTGACCGAGGCAGCGCTCGTGCTGGCGCGGCTGACCCCGGCGCTGCGCTTCGCGCCGGCGGACGGACCGCCCCCGGTACCGATGCTCAGCGTAACGCTGCGGCCGTCGGACGGGATGCGCCTGAGGGTGAACCGGGCGACCGGATAGCCGACGGAGCCTTACGATCAATCACCAGCGAGACCGGACCATGCTTCCTCCCGGACAGAAAGCCAGGGCCGACTTCCCGAGATTCGGGCTACCGCCCTACGCGAAGAAGTTCCCGTCGAACACGACCGATCGCACGATCGTCGCGCGCATCGACGCAGGGCCGGAGGTCGAGATCGACCTCGGGTTGACGGATCTGCCGCGATCGGAGCGGCGAGCCAACTTCCACTGCGTCACCACGTGGAGCCACGTCGGCGCCCGTTGGGGCGGGGTACGATTCGTGGACTTCTACGCGAAGTACATTGAGCCCTTGGGCGACAGAAGCGCTCCGGTGACGGGCGCCGTCCTGTACGCGCAGGACGGATACCGGACGACCCTGATACTGGAGGATCTCTTGGTAGAAGACGTGATGCTGGCGGACTCCCTCGACGGGCGCCCGCTGTCCGTGGAGCACGGGGCACCCCTCCGGCTGATCGCTCCCGAGCACTACGGGTACAAGAACGTCAAGCACCTGGAGCGCGTGGACTTCCACGCGAAGATCCCGGCGGTCAAGCGAGGCGTTCGAGCCCTGCTGGACCACCCGCGCGCACGGGTGGGACGGGAAGAGCGCGGCAGGTGGGTTCCGGGGTGGATGCTGCGATCTCTCTACCGCTCGTTCATCGAGCGCACCGCCAGAAATTTCGAGAACGCCATGTAACAGCGCAGTGGCAACGACTCCCTCTGATCATGCCGTGAGGATTCGCTCCGCACGGACATTCTTCGACTTGGTTGCGCATGAAGCTCAGACAACTTGACGAGCCGGTACGGGAAAGACGGCGTGCGTAGCACCACGTAGGTGTGACGGTGCCGAGCGCGTGGGAGTGATTTCGCACGCTCGGCGAGGTCGTGACGGCGGTGGCCGGAAGCGGGCCTGCGGGTCGAGGTGCTGGAGGAGCACCTGGAGCCGTTCTGGGAACGCTTCCCGAACATGGGCGCCGACGAGCTCGGCCGGCTTCCGCATTCGTACTCGCTGGTGGCGCGCCGTGCAGGGCAACCGCCGAAAAAGGAAAATCCTGTACCCCAAGCATCGGACAGGTAACGCAATCAGGTGCTTGCGTCAGCTTCCGGCAGAATGCTGTCGACGGCCAACGTTCGCGAGGCCGATACTTCCCTCGATGCAGTCGATTCGGTGAATCTTGCTTCAACTTGCTGGTCCTGCGGCAAACGCGTCGCTTATCGCGAGCACGCGCGATGCGCGTCGACGAGACGAAGACAAGCTTTGGGTACAGATAATGTCCGAATCCGGCAGTTGCCCTTGGTCGATCGGATCGGGCTTCGAACGACCGAAGGCCTACACTTCCGTCCTCTCGACTTCCCTCCCGCTCTTTCGCAGACCCGTCCATGAACGTCCAGGCGATAGTGGCTCACCCACGATCGGACAGCTTCTGCCACGCATTGTTCGAACGTGCGGTGGCGACGCTCCTCTGCGCCGGGCACGAGATCACGATTCACGACCTTTACGCCGAAGGATTTGATCCGGTCCTGCGCGCCGAGGAGTCCTACATCGCCGGCGAGTCGATCGAGAGGGCGTTCTCAAAGTCCACGGATCGAACGGTCGCCTTGCACCGAGAGGAAGTGATGTCGGCGGACGGGCTCCTGATCGCGCACCCCAACTGGTGGGGCAAGCCTCCCGCGATCCTCGCCGGCTGGCTCGATCGGGTTCTGGTTCCGGGCGTGGCCTACCGCCTCGCGTCCGCCGAAGGGAAACCGGACGGGTTGCTCGCGATCGGGGCGGCGCTCGTTCTCAACACATCGGACACGCCCCCGGAGCGAGAGCAGAGCGTGCTCGGTGATCCGCTGCAGCTCATTTGGGGGCAGTGCGTCCTGCCCTACTGCGGGGTGCAGAGGGTCGAGCGCCGAATGTTCGGACCCGTCGCCTCGAGCCATGCTGCGCTGCGGAGGGACTGGCTAGAGGAAGTCAAGGCCGTGACCGGCAGTTGCTTCGGGTCCGCCGGCTGAGTGTACCTCGCTCCCGGCCCAGTGCCGGTACGGTGAGGGTCCGCCGCATCGGGTGCCTTGAATGGCCCGCGATGCATGCCGTCCGGGACACGGTGCACCGGTAGTGCGGAGTCGGATCCGCTCCGCCCATCACGCCGCCCGTTTCGATGCCCTACCGAAGGTATCGATCGAGGAAGGCGATGAGGCGCTCGTTGTGCACGTTCTCGGCATCACTGCGGTGCACGTGGTCCTCCCCCTCGTCGTAGTGCACTTCCAGGTGGCCGTCACGGCCATCGAGGCGTCGCTCCAGCCGCCTCGTCATCTCCACGTCCCAGACCCGATCCTCCACGCCGTGGCTCAGGCAGATCGGACCGGCGTAGCGCTCGATCGGAATCGGCGTCGTCGGCTTGAGCCCCTCGGACGACCCTCGCCACGACCACGCCCGATCGGCGGGATCCCAGGGTATCCACCCGGGGTCTCCGCTGTCCCGGTACCGCTTCGCGTCGAACGCCCCGCAAACCACGTCGGCCGCACTGTGCGCGGCCAGCGCATCGGCCTGACCGGAGGACCCCTCGGCCGCCATCAGGGACGCCAGCAGCAGCGCGTGCTCGCCGCCGCGGGACAGCCCGTACAAGCCCACCTTGCCCGAGCAGAACTCGAACCCGCGCAGCGCTGCGAGCGCCTGCTCGGTCCGGTCGATCGGCACCTCCCGGATGGCGCCGGCGTTCCAGGCATTCCCTCCAGTCGAGTAGGGATGCGGGTAGGCCAGGAATCCGTGCGCGGCCAGAAGGGTGGCAGTGCGGTGGGACCAACCGGACAGGGCGCCCTCGGAGCCGTGGAGGATCATCACGGCGGGAAAGGGCCCGCCATCGGCCGGACCGTAGGTCGTTCCGAATTCCGGCAGCAGCCGGCGCACGATCTTCAACATCTGAAGGAGTGGCTCCGTGAAACGGACGTGCTCGCCCGGGTCTGAAACTGGCCACCGAACGTCGGGCAACGGTCGGCTTGTCCGTCGTGACGCTGTCAGGCGGTGAAGCCGAACGAATCGCGGACCGGCAGCGGCGTCCCTGCCCGGGTCAGCTCGGGATACGACGTGAGGGGTCGCTCCATACCGGGCGGCGGCTCCGTAGCCGCGTCCTGCCTCGTCGACAGGACGTCGCGCAGGGATGAAAGCGCCAGCACCAGGAACGCCACCGCGCAGGCGCGGTAGGTCAGCGCCGCCCAGCGCATGCCGGCGCGGCGGAACACCCGGTCCACGAGGGCGGCGCAGACGAACGCCCACACGATCGCGGCGGACATGAAGCCACCGAAGAAGACCCCATAGTCCGCCATCGAGGGCTCGGCCACGCCGACCGCGCCCAGCGCGCTGCCGAGCGCGGCCCAGTAGGCGATGTTCTGCGGGTTGGTGATCGACAGGAGCACGCCGGATCGGAGCGCGCGGCGCACCTCGCCCGGCGACGTCTGTGCGTCGACGGCGAACTGCGTGCCGGCTTCGCGCCACGAGTCGTACGACAACCACAAGAGGTAAGCGACGCCCGCGAGCCCGATCGGTACGCGTAGCGCGTCGAGCTGCAGCAGTAGGCCAATGCCCGCCAGACCCAGCACGGCCCACAGTACGTCACCGACGAGCGAGCCGACCTGCACGGCGAGCGCCGGGCGGAAGCCTCCGCGCACGCCAACCTTGACGGTCTCGGCGAAGATCGCGCCGGGGGCGGCGTTGAACAGCATGCCGAGCCCGAAGGCGGCGAGGAAGACGGTCAGCATCGGATCCCGGGACTGTTGGAATCGGGTGAGGCGAGTCTACGAGATGCGGAGCGGATGAGGCCCTGCGCGCCGCGGCTAGCCCAGCCCGACCGATCGCCGATAGGTCGCGAGGGCATGGCGGCCTCGAGTCGATGTGGCTCGAGCGCTACTGGCGAGCGGCGATCGTCCCCGCCGCACCCACGAGTCCGCCGGCCGCACCGCGGTTCAGCCAACGCCGGGCGGACTCGGACGTCAGCAGGTGGCCGGCGCGGTCCGCGCAAGCCGCATAGGCCCCCAGCACGCCCGTCCAGACCGTGACGATGACCAGACTGAACGGCACCGCGACCTGCCAGGTGATCTCGGTGACGTCGATCACCGTCGGCAAGAGGGCGACGTAGAAGCCGACCGCCTTGGGGTTGCCGAAGGGCATCAGGCAACCGACACCGAACAGGCGCCCCCCCTCCCCCGCCACACGGGAGGCCGACACCTTGACCGGCGTCGCGTGCCACAGCCGCCAGGCGAGCCACAGCAGGTAAGCGACACCCAACCACTTCACGATAGCGAACAGGGGACCGAGCGCGGCGGCCAAGGCCACGAGCCCCGCGACGGCCAGGACGAACAGCACGAGATCCCCGAGCACAAGCCCGGCGATGAAGGGCATCGTGCGCGCCAGTCCGATGGTCGATCCTTTGGCGATCACGGTCGCAACCGCCGGGCCGGGGGATATCGAGTCGAGGGCGAAGATCAACGCGAAGGCGAGCAGGTACTCGGTCTGCATGAGCGTCAGGTATCGGTGGCGAGATGTGAACGGGCCTGCGTGCTCGGGGTTCGCAAGCGCGTGCCCTCTCGGGCGTGACTGCACGCACGGCAAGCAGGTCCCCGGCCGCGGTCATGAGCATACCTACCAACGCCACCCACTTCGGGACCTTGGCGGGCACGAGTGCGCCACACAGAGTAGCGAACCACGAGCGCCGAACCAGGAATGGCAACGATCGCTACACGACCATTCGCCGTTGTACAGCCACGTTCGATCAGCGCGTGAAGGCCATCACCGCGCTTCCCCCGATCAGGAAGCCCCCGCTCGCATAGTCAACGCGGCGTCGCATCCGTTCGCTGCGCAAGTACCGTCGAGCCCGATCAGCGAGCAGCGCGTAGGCGCCGAGCACGCCGCCCACGACCACGGCGGACGTGGCGGACAGGATCGCGAACTGAAGCACGACGTTCGCGGCCGGATCGAGAAACTGTGCGAGGAAGGCAACGTGGAACACGATCGCCTTGGGGTTCAGTACGCCGACCAGGAAGCCCGCTCGGGCACTGGCGAGCGAGTCGCCGCGCTCCGCATCCGGCAAGCTCGGCAAGCGGGCTCGGCGTGCCTCCCGTATCCGGATCCAGCCCAACCACGTCATGTAGAGAACGCCCGCCCACTTCACGACCTGGAAGAGCGCGGCGGATGCTGTGAGGATCGTCCCGACGCCGAGCAGCGACAAGGTGATCAGTACGAACCCGCCGACCACGTTCCCCAGGATGCACCAGAACGCAGCGCGGCGACCGCGCCCGAGCGCTTGCCCCACGACCATCAGAACACTCGGCCCGGGGATCAATGAGATGACGGTGGAGGTCGCCGCGAAGGCGAGCCAGAGCTCGACGCTCATGAGCGAACAGTCCTCTTGCGGGTTCCGAACAGCGACCCATGACGGCGCGGCGGGCGATCAGAGCCGCACGACCGGAGCATGACACGCGCCGACGGGGGCGTAGGCACCGAGAATCGAGTACCGATCGGCTTCACCCCGTGCGCCTCGGCACGTCCCGAGAGACCGCGAGCACCCCGGCGGCCAGGATCATCAGCATGCCCGTCATCGCGAGCGCGTCCGGCACCTCGCCGAAGAACGCGTAGCCCCAGAGCCCGGCGAACACGAGGTAGGCGTAGTCGAAGCTCGCGACGAGCGGTGCCGGCCCTGACTGGTAGGCGACGGCCGCCCCGACGCTGCCGACCAGCATCGCGACGGCAAGCACGCCGAGCGCCGCCCACTCCCCCGTACCGAGCCCCACCCAGTCGCCGAACAGGAAGCGGTTGGCGGATGCCCACTGCCCGCCCGGATCGAAGGCGCGCAACGCGAGCGTCGCGACGCCGCCGACGGCGACGAAAACGAGGTTCAGCGCGAGGGCCAGCACGAGGGGATGCTCCCCCGCGCACCGGGTCCGCGTCACGAGCATCGCCAGCGCGTACAGGATGGCTGCCAGCAGCGGCAGCACGGCCCAGGCATCGACCGAACCCGCCCCCGGGCGCAGCATCACGAGCATGCCCGCGAACCCGAGGGCCGCCGCCGTCCGGAGCGCCGGCGTCGTCCGGTCCCGGGAGAGCCGGCTCGTCAGCAGCATGATGATCAGCGGCGAGGTGTAGTACGCCGCCGCGGCCACCGAGAGCTCGATCTGCGGAAGCGCCGCGTAGTAGGCGATCCACATCAGCGCCAGCAGCAGGCTCCGGAGAAGGGTCCACGACGGCGCGAGCGGGCGAAACGACGTCGGTGTCGCCCGCAGCGCGATCGCACCTGCCAGGACCGGCACGATCAGGGCGGACCGGAGCACGTAGAGCTGCCAGAGCGGCAGACTCACGCTCGCGCGCTTGATCACCGCGTCGCCGAGCGAGAGCGCGAGCACCGAAACGAGGACGGCGACGACGGCGAGAACCGGGCGGTCATCGACCGTGCGGGCGGACGTGCTCATGCCGCCCGGCTTCCCGTCCGTTCGTGCGCCGCTTCGAGGCGCGCACGTCTTCGGTCCGGCTCGTCGCGGGGCGCTGAGGCCGTGTCGTCGCGCGAGGCTTGACGATCGGCGGACGGCGTGGCCTCTACAGCGAGGACCGGGACGCCGAGCGGGTGGATCAACGGTTCGATCGAGGTCGGCGACATCGGCGCGGCTCTGGAAGGTTCGACGTGCCCGTGCGATGCTCGCGTGCAGTGACGGGCCGGGTATCGGGACGAATACCCGTACGCAGGAGGAGACCGCCGATGCGTCCCGTCGACAAGCGAATTTCCGTCCCCTTCGCATGACCGGAGCTCATGGACAACCCCACGCGCCCGCTGCCGCCGCTGTCGCGCCTGCTGCCGTTCGAGGCGGCCGCGCGCCTGGAGAGCTTCTCGCGCGCGGCCGAGGAGCTCGGCATGACCCAGACCGCGGTGAGCAAGCAGATCCGTCAGCTCGAGGGCTTTCTCGGCACCGCGTTGTTCGAGCGCAGGAACCGTGCGGTCTTCCTGACCGATGAAGGTCGACGGCTCGGGCAGGTGGTCGGCGCGGCGCTGTCGGAGATCGCCTCGGAGATCGCCGTCGTGCGCGGCCACGGGACGCCGCACGAGCTCGTCCTGCACTGCCAGCTCTGCGAGGCGTTCTACTGGCTGACGCCGCGGCTCGCGGGCTTTCGGGAACGCCACCCGGGGGCCGAGGTGCGCCTCGTGAGCGCGCTCGCTCCGCTGACCGAGGCGAAGGCGCGCTACGACGTCGCGATCCAGACCTCCGGCCGGGACGGCGCACCTCGCGTTCACGGCTGCCGACGATATCTTCCCGGTCTGCGCGCCGACTCTCGTCGAGGCGGTGTCGCTGCCGCTAGCGGCAGCGGACCTCGCGGCCCATCGACTGCTGTCCCACCGGGTGGTGCCGCAGGACTGGATGGACTGGCCGGACTGGTTCGACGCGGTCGGGGTGAGCGGCCTGAGAGCGCGCCACCGAATCGCGCTGTTCGACAGCTTTCCGCTGGTGATCCAGGCGGCCGTGTCGGGTCAGGGTGTCGCGCTCGGCTGGCGGCGCACCGTCGAGGCCATGCTCGAGGACGGGCGGCTGATCCGACCGTGCGAGGACGCCGTGGAGCGCCCGACGGAGATCTCGGTGTACCGCGGGACGGGACGCGTCCTGCACCCGCTCGCCGACGCACTCCTGGACTGGCTTCGCGACGAGCTCGACAGCTGAGCGGGGCTAGCCAGGCTCGTGCGTGTGCGCGGTGTCGTGCGGCGGAAGTGTGTGGCCGCGACGATCGTGTTGTCGGTGTCAGGGGTGATGGCAACTGCGCCGAGGTCGACTGGACGTTCCTCGGCCTGAGCGTGGCCGACCGGTTGCTCGTGCTGTCCGCGGGAATCGGCGCGGCTGGCGCATGGCTGTACCGCTGCCCGCGGCGGGTGATGTTCTAACCTCGCGCAATAGCCCGCAGACCGAGACGATGATATGAACCCGCCTTCTGTTCCCCGAATCGCCGCCTTGGCGGTCGTCGTCCGCGACGGTCGGGCCCTCCTCGTCCGTCGGCGCCTCGAGCCGGACGCGGACCTCTGGGGCTTCCCTGGAGGGCACGTCGACCTCGGCGAAACCGTTGCCGAATGCGCGGTCCGCGAGCTCGTCGAGGAGACCGGTATCAGCGCTGCCGCCGGTCAGCTGCTGACGACCATCGACGTCATCAGACGGGGCGAGCGCGGCCGGACGCGGTTTCACTTCGTGCTCGTGGCGGTGAGTTGCGACTACCTGTCCGGCGAGCCTGAGGCGGCGGACGATGTGGCCGAGGCTCGGTGGGTCAGCGTGGACGAGGTTGCCGCTGGCACACTGCCGATGAGCAGACACGTCGGTACCGTGATACGGCTTGCGGGATGCGCTCCTCGCACCGATGGCGGATTGCTTCTCGACTTGATCTGACTTGGCCCTGCTTCGACAAGTCGGATCAGGCCGGGCAGACTCAAACATGTCGCTACCGTTGCGGGCGGCCTGGGTCATGAAGCCGTGCCGGAGACTGTGATCGGAGAGTTCGCTTGGGTCTCGCCCGATGGCGCTCTCATCCACCGGCTGCCGCGCCGGCATGGCGCCCTGCCATGCCGATTTCGCGATGGCGACTCAACTGCCGCGGGGTGACTCGTCAGATGTCGATGTCGCGGAGGCGCAACAGCCGGTGGCGGTGATCGCTTCGTCGGCGGACGAGGCTGCGCAACAGACGCCGTCCGCGCTGGCGGCGCTCTCGGGAGCGTCGTCGAACACGGAGTAGAACTCCCACTGTCCGATCGGAACGTCCGGCGCGGCCACGTACACCTTGTCCTGAACCGCATGGCAACAGGCCTTGTGTGTCGACATTTGGATCCGGAGACCGCGCTCGGCGAACGCCGCTGCGGTTGCCTTGACCGCGTCGGAATCGACGAGTTCGACACCGAGGTGGTTGAGCGCGCCATCGGGGTTCGGGTTCTCGAGTAGTACCAGCTTGAGCGGCGGATCGGAGATGACGAAATTCGCGTATCCCGGCTTGATCTTGTGCGGCTCGGTTCCGAAGAGTCGAGTGTAGAACTTCGCCGCCGATCCGATATCGGTGACGTTGAGGGCGAGCTGGATACGACTTGGCATCGGACACTCCTGAGGAGACTGGATCGGTGTCGGTGGTACACGGCAGCTGACGGTCCTGCAGTCCGATGGACGCGCAATTCGCGAGAATGCGTCCATTCCAACCCTGAGACGTCTGCGTGAATATGAGATCTGACAGAACGGCGAGACGTAGAGGATCGACGACCGACCCTCATCGCACGGGCGGCGACGCGATTGAACTGGGCAGCGCCTGGGCAGACGTGAGAGCTGGACTGGTGGGCTTCGTCGCGCGCCGGGTCGAAAGCTTCGGCACTGCCGAAGACATCGTCCATGACGTCCTCGAACGCTTTCAACGACGCGACGACACCGAGCCGGTAGTGGACGTCGACGCGTGGTTGTATCGGTCTGCACGCAACGCGATCATCGATCACTATCGGGCGCGACGCTTTCACGACGCGCTGCCCGACGATATCGAAGACACCACAGGCGGCGACAACGCACCGAACGAAGCGACCCGCGAGCTCTCGAACTGTCTGCGGCCCCTCATCGTCAGACTACCGGCCAAGTACCGCACCGCCGTGACGCTTGTCGATCTCGAGGACCGAACCCACCAGGCTGCCGCAGAAGCCGAAGCGATCTCGGTCTCGGGGATGAAGTCACGAGTCCAACGCGGCCGCATCAAACTCAGAGAGATGCTGACGGAGTGCTGCACGGTCGAGACGAACAACCTCGGGCAAATCTCCGACTACCGGTCCAACCGAGACCGATGCGGCTGCTGAGGTGGGCTCACCGTCCGACAGACAGTCGCGACCCAGAGGCGACGATCGTGAGGACGATGCGATTCAGGTGTCGATCGGAACAGCGGAGGAGGTCCCGATCAGGACGCTGTCGGCGCTCGACGATTCTCTCGTCCACGGATCCGCCGCGGCCGTGTGGAGTAGTCTTCCAAGCTTGCCGCTCGCGACCCGACGTTGGAGATCTCGTGACACTTACATTGGACCTGAACGATACAGCGGACGCCGACGATCGACAGGCAATCCTCGACCCGCTGGTGGCGTTCAACCGAACGAAAGCGCCGGACGGGCACTATCGTCCGCTGAATGTGCTGCTGCGCTGCGAGGAGGGCAACGTCACCGGCGGTCTGTGGGGACGCACGGACTGGGGCTGGTTGGGAATCGAGCTGCTGTACGTGCCCGAGACGGCCCGCGGCCAAGGCATCGGTGCGGAGACGGTCAAGGCTGCTGAGCGAGAGGCTCGGGCACGCGGTTGCCACGGTGCGTGGGTCAACACGTTCGCTTGGCAGGCGCGTGGATTCTACCAGTCGCTCGGCTACGCGCTGTTCGGCGAGCTACCGGACTTCCCGACGGGATGCCCTCGCCATTTCCTGCAGAAGAGGCTCTGAAGGCGAGTTCCGAAGAATGCCCCTGCTCGCCGATATCGGCGCTGTCGAGAGCGGAGCATGCGCACGATCCGCGAGTCGTTCGCGCGTGCGTTCAGCGAGATTCGGTCCCTCGGCCATGCTCCGTACGGTTAGGAGTTGACCCGCTTTCGTAGACACTGTTGATTAAACTAGTGTCATGCTCGGCTTGCATTGTCGAGCCGGTACTGCTGCGGGCTCTTGTGCCCGAGCGTGGAGTGTAACCGCTGTCGGTTGTAGAAGACTTCGATGTACTCGAAGATCGATGATCCGGCCTGCTTGCGCGTGGCGAATCGAGTCCTGTGGACCAGCTCCTTCTTCAGCGTGGCGAAGAAGCTCTCCGCCACGCTGTTGTCCCAGCAGTCGCCCTTGCGGCTCATGCTGCACGCGATCCCGTTGGCCGCCAACAGATCGCGGTAGTCGCCCGCGGTGTAGGTCGAGCCGCGATCCGAATGGTGGATCAGCCCGGCCGGCGGTTCGTGATCGCACAGGGCCATGCGCAACGCCCCGGCGGTGAGCAGCTGGTCGTTTCTCGAGCTCATCGAGTAGCCGACCACCTCGCGGTTGAACAGATCCAGAATGGTGGCCAGGTACAGCCAGCCCTCGCCGGTTGGCACGAACGTCACATCGGTCACCCACGCCACGTTCGGGGCCTCGACGGTGAACTGCCGATCGAGCGTGTTCGGCGTCACCGCGTGGTCCGGGTTGCGCACGGTCGTGGTGCACTTGAACCCTCGCTTGGGCCGCACGGCAAGGCCCTCCTGGCGCATCAGCCTT
>Ga0209303_1001109_pt1 | contig 17859 bp, 20 predicted proteins | sample SidtaG_3_FD_187449 | JGI IMG/M metagenome (GOLD analysis project Ga0209303, IMG submission 187449) | Marine algal microbial communities from Sidmouth, United Kingdom - Sidmouth_Asex1 metaG (SPAdes) (version 2) | ecosystem: Host-associated > Algae > Red algae > Unclassified | place: Sidmouth... | reverse complement strand
TTTCTATGGATTTTATGAAATTTTATTTTTGTGCTTATTTTTCTCTTATCCTATTAGGATGTAAGCCAGAGAAAAAATATCACGATGTGATTCAAAAAGATGCCGAAGTTTTTCAAACGGATGTATTTGGCGACATTTTTAATTTTCAAAAGCAATTGAATGAAGAATTCAGAAACCCGGAGACTTCACCCTTGCCGGATAGATTTCGGAAAGATTTTGATGGACTGGAATTTTTCGAACCTGACACGAACTTTAGGGTATTTGCAAAATTCGTACGTACGCCAGAAGCGATTCCGTTTAAGATGCCCACGACTACGAACAGAGAATCTGAAGAAGTTCTTTATGGCGTTGCCGAATTTAACTTGAACGGAAAAAATCACCGCCTTGAGATTTATCAAAATAAAGAATTGATGAAAGAAGAGGGGTACGAAGATTATCTTTTTTTGCCTTTTGCAGATGAAACGAATGGAGAGCAAACCTATGCTGGTGGACGTTATATCGATTTAAGAATTCCCAATTCTGATAACTTGGTAATCGATTTCAACAAGGCTTATAATCCATATTGTGTCTATAATAAGAAGTATTCCTGTCCGTTAGTACCTGAGGTCAACGCATTGAAAACCAAAATTTTGGCTGGAGTTAAAGACTTTAAAAGAGGGAAATGATAAACCCCGACGTAAATACCTCTAAAAACATCGGGGCTACTCAAACTTAAACTAGATAATCAACCAACTATTTTAAAAAGAATATATCGCGGCCAGATATACTGACGAGAGATTGTCTAAAGGCATGCCATCGCTATCGACAAAAGGTTCCGCTCCTTCGACATTACTCCATGAATCTAATCTTATTTCCGGCTTGATAGTCAAGTTGTTTATAGCATAACTGCCTGTCAATGTCAAGGCAAGTACGCTTGGTAGGTCATCTACATCTTCTACATGTGTGCCAAAATACTCTCCTCTTAATCCTATGGAAAAACTATCGGAGGTCGCTAATTGAGGGTACAATGCAAAACCATAAAAACCACTTGAAATTTCATTGGTAGTTGTGCCTACCGTAATTTCTGTGTTGGCAGTTTGATACGCTCCATTTATTCCCAAGAAGAAAGAATCTGATAAATCGAAACCACCGGTATAATCTACTTCGAAACCTAATCCTCCATCATCTATCAAAAGATTTAAGTATTGACCTGAATAGCCTAGCTGTGCGCCATAGGCGTAACTTCCGTTAGAACTGTTGAATTCTGTGAGGTCGGTTGGGTTCATAACCGCCAACATTAAGCTAAAATCTTCTGAAATAGCAAAATCAGCCTTGATTCCTGTATGTGAAAACGGTCCACTACTGAATAGGAAAGAAGTGCTATAATTGAAGTTTCCAGTCGGCGAAATGACTTCGTAGCCGAGAAAAGTGTTGAAATTACCTAAGGTCAGTTTCACCTTGTCACTCACATTCCAATAGGCATAAAGCTGATTGATTATATTGCCCGTTGCCGAATATTGGGGTGAATTGAAAATTGCGTCAGTACCTCTTGGGCCGAAAACCAAGTCAGCTACGGCACCGACTTTATCACCTTCATAGGCCACAATTAAGTTCGCCATACCAAGCGCAAAACCATCAAGGTTCGCGAAAGAAGATCCCGGAGCGATGTTTTCGTTATTGGGAGCATTCAAATTCGCTTTGTAATAGGCATCGACGCTACCTGTAATCGATAACGGTTTTTTTTCTTCCTCTTCTTCCTCCTGACCAATAATAGTCGAGGTCGAAAGTAATAGTAGTGTTAGTAAGAAAATGTTTTTTAGGAATTCTATATTTGTAATAGCTTTCATAGATTTAAATTTTAGTTATCCGCAAAACGGATGATTGTTTGATTGATTTAATTTTTTTTGAAAGTGCTTTAAAAACGGAGCGTTCTGCCAAACGCTCCGTTTTCGTTCTCATTTTATATTAGTCATTCTTGAAATCAGGGTATGCATCCATACCGTGTTCGTGCAAATCGAGCCCTTCGATTTCTTCTTCCTTCGAGACTCGAAGACCCATAATCGCTTTAAGTCCACCGAGTATGATCAAAGAAGTCACAACACAAAATGCTCCAATAATTACCACTCCGTAAAGTTGGGTCATCAGTTGTTCACCTCCTGCTTTTGAACCGAAGATACCGACAGCCAATGTGCCCCATATACCGCAGATTAAATGCACTGTCACGGCCCCTACGGGATCATCTAACTTTAATTTATCGATTAAGGCAACACCGCCCACAATGATGAGCCCGGCTATGAAACCGATGGCAACCGCTTCGTTTGGTGACATGAGATCTGCGCCTGCAGTGATACCGACCAATCCGCCCAAGATACCATTTAAGAACATGGTCAAATCTAGATTTTTGTACAATACAGTCGAAAGAATGAACGCCCCGAAACCGCCTGCGGCAGCCGCTAAGCTTGTAGTGACCAATACCAAAGAAGTTAATTCTGGATCGGCAGAAAGAACGGATCCACCGTTAAAGCCGAACCATCCCAACCAGAGTATCAATACCCCTGCTGTTGCCATGGGTATGCTATGGCCTGGTATGGCCTTTGGTTTTCCGTCTTCACCAAACTTGCCGATTCTTGATCCCAATAAAGCTATTGCGACCAAAGCGGCCCATCCGCCGACCGAGTGTACCAAAGTAGAACCTGCGAAATCATAGAATCCCCATGAATCCAAGAAACCACCGCCCCATTTCCACGCGCCGACAATCGGGTAGACCAAACCGACGTAAATAACGGTAAATATCATAAAGGCCCCGATCTTGATCCGTTCGGCTACTGCACCTGAAACGATAGTAGCTGCCGTTGCCGCGAACATGCCTTGAAATAGAAAATCTGTCCACCAGGTGTAACCCCCATCGGCATATTCAGGTGTCATGCCGTTTTCAGGCGCGGCAATACCCCATCCGGCAAAGCCGAAAATACCGGCATCACCATCTTCGAAGCCAGGGTACATCATATTGAAGCCCCAAGCATAGTAGAGTAATAATCCACCGGTGATGATAAAGATATTCTTGAAAAGTATGTTAATCGTATTTTTTTGTCGTGTAAGTCCGATTTCCAAAAAGGCAAAACCGGTATGCATGAAAAAAACCAATGCCGTAGCCAGCATCATCCATACATTGTTCGCTGTAAATAATCCTGCGTCCATAATTATAAAAGTTTAGTCAGTTGATAAATTAGTTAATACCGGCTTGGCCGCTCTCCTTAGTTCGTATTCTATAAGCTTCAAGCACTTCCGAAACGAAAACCTTTCCGTCTCCCACGTTTCCGGTGTAGGCCGCTTCCAAAATAGTGTTCACCGTTTTTTCGAGAAATTGATCCGATACTACGATAGACAAGTAACGACGTTGAATGTCGGTCGTGCTGTAAGAGATGCCACGATATACATGACCTTGCTTTTCATTTCCAACTCCAGTCACATCCCAGTAACTGAAGAAATTCACCTCAATTTGATGCAATGCCTTTTTGACATCGTCAAATTTGGATTTTCTGATAATTGCTTCAATTTGTTTCATTTTCTTTTCTAAAGGTTTTTAATAGGTCTGGTACGACCTTATTGGTTATATAGTTGTTTGCGGCAAATATTGAAGAATAATATTATATACCCTAAAAAAAAGGGGGTCTACACTAAATTTTTACGATAATAATAAATTATACCCTAATTTTTTGAGGGTATGATCATATAAAAATTTAAAAATGAAAATACGAAGATGTTAAAGTTTGGGCTGGTATAAGAAGCGATTGATTTTTTTGATAAAACGAAGAATGCAAACTAAAAGGCTTGTTTCTAAAATGCCTAAAAAAAACAATTGGTCAAAAGCAGGCGTTCTCGAGATAGCTCAGGCCACTTTTGAAAGCCATAAACCCAATACTACGGCAAGAATGCCAATCAGGATGCTAGAGATGGTGTAAATAGAAAAGTATAAATATTCGCCAGTATTCAGTAACGAATGTTTTTCAAAGGCAAAAGCCGAAAATGTGGTGAAGCCTCCACAGAAACCAGTGGCCAATAATAGTGTTTGATTCTCGCTAAAGAAATTGTTCTTGGCCGAAAGACCCAGAACCAAGCCTATTATCAAGCACCCCAGAATATTGACCAAAAAAGTGCCTAAATAAAAGTGTTGTAAATATCCGTTGAATGATTTTGAAATCAGAAATCGCAATGCACTGCCCAAACCTCCGCCCAAAAAAACAAGTATAAATTGTTTCATCTGCGAAAAATACAATAATTAATGAGAAATTTAAGTGGTTAAACAATCGTGTGGCATTGGGTACGCCTCCATGCCATAAATCAAAATAAAGCCTGAGAGTATTTTAAATTATCTTCTTGTACTTCGAAGAAGTGAAGTTCATACGGTAGACTCTTGAAATGACGTTGTTTAAGGACTCTTTTTCTGGTTTTCGAACTTTAGGTTCAATGTTGTTCAAACTGAATATCATCAGTATGGCATTAATTGCAATCAAAACCAGAAGTATACTAAAGAAAGTAATCATTTGTCGCCCCTTTAAATTGATAACGTAAATCTAACAAGAATTCGTATAGTAAGGGCTGAATATTATGAAATTGTTGTGAATAGGTTATTTTTTGTGGTGTAGCTATAGTTTAACGAAGTCAATGAATCTATTTCAAGACATATTTAAGTACGAAAAGAGTGCCAATAAAAAGCAAGAACGTCACCGCTACCCATTTTACGCCTTTATAGTTTTTGGTATGTAATTCTCTATCACTGCGATAAGCATACCATATCGCGACTGCGAATACCAGAACGAAAAGTACTGTAAAAATGATTTGCCCTTTGCTGAACATATTCCATATTTTTACACAAAACTAATTCAATTAAGAGTAATATGAAAAGCAAGATAGCGGCAGTAGAGTTATTCCATCGTTCTTTCAGACTCGGGGTATCAGAAGAACAAAAGGCAGATCTGGGCCTTTCTAAAAATACACTTCGTTTCAATTTAATGGATGAAGAGAACAAAGAGTATCTCGAAGCGGCAAATAACGATGACTTGGTCGAGGTTGCGGATGCCCTTGGCGATATGCTTTATATTCTATGCGGAACGATTCTTGAGCACGGAATGCAATATAAAATAGAAGAAGTCTTTGAAGAGATTCAGCGTAGCAACATGAGTAAATTGGGTGCTGATGGAAATCCCATTTACCGGGAAGACGGCAAAGTACTGAAAGGCCCAAATTATTTCAAGCCTAATATTCAAGCGATTTTAGAGAAGTGAAAATTACCCCATGGCGGTTTTGAAAAGCTTAATTCTCGTCTGGCATCTCATCGAAAGCCTTTCTTTTTTCGTCAAACCATTTTTGCATTGCACCAGGTGTTTGCATTAACGTTTTCATTTCACTCATGGCTTTAAGGTGATCTACATCGCCGGCCTTAAACATTTCCGTGCCATGGTTTTTGCTCATTTCGGCCATTTCTTCAAAAGAATTGGCATGAAATTCCACATCACAGGCTCCACCTAATTGTTTGCATGTCATTGTTTTCATTGTCTTATTTTTAATTCTTTGGTTTTATACCTATATATCTTCAACATCCTAACAGGGGTAGATGCTTTATTTTGTGATAGGTCAGCGCCATTTTGATACAGTGTCTTAATTCTTTTTCTGGGATTTTTTCGTTCAACTTAAATAGTATTGCTCTGTTGTTCTCAAAGTTAAAAACGTCTGGATAAACTGTTCTGAAGGTCGATGCCAACTTCGAAGTACACTTAAAATATATCGCATATTGCTCAGGTTTTTTCGCTTTCCAGTCCATTCGAATCGTGCTGCCATCTTTGGTCAAGTAGCTGGGTTCACCCCATTTCAATGTTTCTTCTAGGGTTTTGAGGCCGTCGATTTCTTTCGCCGTTTCCAAAATCAATTTCCGAAGGTGTTCCATTTGATTGGATACCCTTTTCGGATAGTCGTTAAAAACTGATTTTACCCTTGGGTCACTTAATAACTGCATTGAAAAATTTCTAAAACACTTTTTTCTAATTAAGTCTGACTAAAATAATGACTAATTCCGCTTAAGATACTTTGAACCGCATAGGCCGCGAGAATCAGCCCCATTATCTTACTGATAACCGTGATTCCGTAATTTCCGATTCTTTCTTGAACAGAACTTGCCACCAGCAATATCAGCGCGGTTATACCGATGACCACTAGAACCAAAATAGTAGTGACAATCTGTTGTTCGATTGAATAGATGTGATTATCGGTCATCAGTACGGCGGCCATGATGGCTCCGGGAGATGCAATGGAAGGGATTGCCACCGGAAAAATCGTCACATGCTTATAATCGGTAATCTGGTTTTTTTCCCTTTCCGGCTTTCCATCGCCAAAGATCATGGTCAATGCAAAAAGAAATAGAATTACCCCGCCCGATATTTGAAATGCATCTAAAGATACCTTCATTCCTTCTAAAATCACTTGCCCGATAAAGATGAAAAACAATAAAATCATAAAAGCGATGCCCGAAGCCCTGATAGCGATTTTTCTTTTATGGATTTTGTCGAATTCTTTTGTCGCTTCGAGATACACGGGTACTGAACCTATTGGGTCGATGACGGCAATCAGAAAAAAAATCGTGGTCAAAATTTCAGCCATAGTTCAAAGCTACATGATTAAGTCTTTATACAAAGACACTATCGACACCTTTTTAGCAGTGCTTTTTAATGATCTCAGACATTTTTTGGTTATGTGCTCAATTTAGCAATTTCCAAAGATATGTGGTAAAACTATTGCAAAGAGGGGAAATACTTGGGTGAGGATACAATATTTCTTTTTAGGTCTGCGTTAAATAGGCATCAATGCTTAACCTGCATATTATGGAATCTACACACAGAACTATTATAGACAATAGTCTACAAAATATCGACCTTAGCGAGGCGTATATTCAACAGTCAATTGATGCGATTCTTCAGTCGATCAATGCAATTCATTAGTCATTTGGAGTATTTTGATCGCGAATAAAGCCGACCAAAATAGCCCAATCTTATAATGATTTATAAACCTACCTGGTGGTTCTGTTATCATCATTCATAAAGGTCGTCTTAAGGCAAATTTCTTTATTACCATCGCTCTGGCAAGCCGACCTCTCGATAACTTTGGGGTCAAATATCTTGGCCCACCTTGTATATAGATACCTATTTTAAGGGAGTTTATACGTTTTTAAATGTTTGTAAACGTTTACAAACGAAAGTAATTATTTATCAACCGAATAAAATTTTAGTACCGTTCTATGTTTGCAGTGTCAAGTCAAGGTGGCTTGATTGTATTAACTGTTTAACGTAAAATTAATATTATGAACGCACTTAAAAACAAAGTACAGTTGATTGGACATCTAGGGCAAGACCCTGAAATTGTAAATCTTGAAAGTGGTACTAAGCTTGCTAAATTTTCAATCGCCACAAGCGATTCTTACAAAAATGCGAAAGGCGAAAAAGTGGAAGATACCCAATGGCACAATATTGTTGCCTGGGGCAAAACCGCGGATATTGTAGAGAATTATTTAATCAAAGGGAAACAAGTTGCCGTTGAGGGCAAGTTGACACACCGCTCGTACGAAACCAAAGAAGGTGAAAAAAGATACATCACTGAAATCAAATGCAATGAACTTTTGATGTTGGGGAAATAGGCAGGTATAATTGAATGGAAAGCCCTGTGTTTCTTGAAATTAATACAGGGTTTTCTACTTTCTCATTAGATAGATATAAAAACCCATGCGGGTTTAGTTTATCATTGTTAAGTTAAATCAAGCAGTATTGAATTCGTTGAGGTAAAATTGTTTTGGGTTTAGGTTCAGAAAATGTATTGATTTTTTACTCGGAACTGTACTAAAAGTTCAAATGAAAATTAACAAATAGCATAATATTCGAAATCCATTCTACACTATGATCTAAAAATCAAGAACTGTAAAATAACAAGTCCTATCTACATAGCTATCCGATGGAAAAGTTCCCCCAACTTCCCTAATAATAGAAATACTAAATGTCGTTGTGGTCTGTGCGGTCACATAAATATTTATGTCATCTGTACCTGTCTCCAATGCCGTCAATTGAATAGGATAGTTTGCTGAAGATCTAGCGGTAGCGAACGTGAAAGTAAACCTTCCCACAGCGGTTTTAGTAGCCGCGCTAATACCAGAGGCTACAATACTGTTTGTGGCAGGGATTAATTTTCCGTAAGCTTTGATTGGACTACTATAATAGGCGCCTCCATCTGTACCGGCACTAATATTGTTGTTAGCGTTAGTACTAACTATATTTACTGATTGTGATGTGCCATCTTCACTGTTATGGGTTACTACTCCGGTTGTGTTATTTTGTGCTATTGATGTTTTGGTTTCCAAACTGGTTATTGGTAATTTTCTCAAATTTCCATTAGTGTCTGCGATAACCAGCTCGTCTGCAGATGTACCGGTGGGCAAAGTTCTTATCCGAGCTTCGCCATTTACATCTAACTTAGTTGATGGAGTCGCAGTGCCAATTCCAACGTTATCGTCGTCACCGCTGACCACGAAAGTGTTGGTATCAAAGTTCAAATCAAAATTGTTTTGAGTTATGGAACGGTTTGCCGATAGGGCACCATCGGTGTCATAAATAGTTGTATCCGTATCCAAAGTGTTTGGATCTATTTCTATTAGATTTCCATTTGCATCTACTGCCAAAAGATAGGCTGCCGAACCTGTATAATTGTTATTTCCGTATTGGTTGAAAGATATTTGATTCGTATCAATATCGAATGTAATCCACCTGGTAAATCCGCCACCACCTACTGCTTCGTTATAATTTGCGAAAAAGAATTCGCCTTGCCCGACCGCCGTTGAGTTTAGTCCAAAAGTAGCTGAAGCCAAGGTATTGTTAATTGACCCATTAAATCGATCAACTACGATTCCAGCAGTATTTGATCCTCTAGAAAAACGCACAAAATCGTTCGCTGCCGCATGAAAACCTCGTTGTGGATCGTTTGTGCCAATACCCACTCTATTTGCAGAACCATCAATCACCAGGGTATTGGCATCAAAGTTGACATCGAAGTTGTTTTGGGTGACGACCCTATTTCCTGTGAGGGTACCATTTGCCGTATAGATATTTTCATTTGCCCCGGCATCTGCGAATACATCTGCAACCGTTCTTTTTCTTAGGTTACCATTGGTGTCTGCCGTGACCAGTTCATCCGCGGTTACCCCTGCTGGTAGGCTTCGTATTCTTGCATCGCCGTTGACGTCCAACGAACTACTTGGCGTAGTAATCCCGATACCCACATTTCCCGTACCGTTTTGAACCATAAAATCAGCACCGCCACTAGACAAATTAGCTGCATTTTGAATGTAATAATCTTTAGAGGCGAACTCAAAGCCCATAGCCCATCGCGTTGGGCCTGACAAATCTAAATACTGTGTATACATATTTCCTCCAGCGGACCGAAATGAATTATAAGCATCTCCAGTTTGTGATAAAGCCTCGAACACGGCATTGGTATCATTAAAAATCCTAAAACCTCTTGTACCGCCGGCGTTGGCGGCATCGTCAATATGAACATTTCCATTTCTTACCACCTGCGTAGTCAAATCTTCCCCATCAACGGCCCAAGCATCCCCATCTCCAATACTGGCCACGGTAACCTTTCTTAGGTTTCCATCTGTATCTGCGGTTACAATTTCGTCTGTATTTGCACCAATTGGTAAGGTTCGTATTCTTGCATCACCGTTGATATCTAAGTTAGCGGTTGCATCGTCGGTTCGGATACCAATTTCACCAGTGGCTTTTTTAAACGTTAGCGCATTATTGTTATTTATTGTACCCATTCGCATTGCTATTGGCGTTTCAGGTCCATTAAAATTTGATTGAAAGGCTAAAGGTTCAGTAGAAAACATCCTAGAACCTACACCACCAAGCAACGCAGAATTAAAAAAAAAGGTTTGAGCGCCATTGGGTACATTGAACTCCACATCACCGACAACGTCAAATGTACTGCTGGGTGAAGCCGTACCAATACCCAAGCGTCTGTTTGAACTATCCCAAAAAAGATTGCTATTGTCTTGGGTAGGGTAACTGTCTGCGCCTGTGTAAAAAATTGAACCAGGGATCCCAGTGTAATCAAGGCCTACCCATAGGGTACCATTCCATATTTTTGGTCTTGCATTATTGTTATCAGAGGTATCGAACCAAACATCATTTTCAATAGGGTCTGAAGGAGCGGTAGCCCCAGTGGTGACCTTATTGTTATTCACGTTAACCACGCTTCCCTTTTTGTCGATAGCTTCAACCTGTTGTGCTATAATAGCGAACTGTGCCATCATTGCGAAAAAAAAAACAAACTGTTTAAAACTGAAGGGCATAAAGAAAGTGTGAATTGATCAACTTCTTGTGTTCAATTAGTTATCTAATATATTGAACCTCAATAGTATCACCCGCGTAAACAACGAAATCATTGGTGATATCTATAGTTACCGTTGATGCCGATACCGTATAATCCACATTGGCAATGAGCTTGGCACCATTTCTATAGACCCAAACTTGACTAAAGGCGGGTAGTGTTGGGCTGCCTGTAAGCGCATAGGTTGTTAAATTTGCACCATTATCAGTTGTATTTGCGGTAAAGCTCTCTTGACCACTTGTAATAATGTCAATGTCAGAAGCCAGTAATTTTTTGGTTTCTCCAGTATCCTCATCACGCACTAAAAAAGCATAGCCTGTATCAGTTGATGCAGCAGCACTTGATCCGTCAGGAGCGGCAGTAGCCGCCGCACCAGTTTCCAAGGCAATTCCATCAAGAACAAATATAGCTCCAGATGCGTCGATAAAAGTATCATCTGTTAATGTGCCTCCCAATTGCCATGTGGTGGTGGTTACGTCGGCTGTTGTATTGGATAACATCGTAATACCGTTTTGCGACTGAAGGTATTTGATGGTTCCTTTATTGTCTATGACACGCACTGCACCAGCGGTTGTGGTGGTGCCGGGGTCGATATCAGCCTGTTTGGTGACATCACCGCTTGTCTGTTGAGCTGTAACCGAAACACCTATGAGCACAAGCAAGCCGAAGGCAAAAGTTTTAAATTGATTAAGCGTTTTTGTTGTTTTCATGATTTCTGATTTAAATATTTAAGGAATGTGTTAACGATTGTTTATTAAAGAATTTGTACGATTCGAATTCGATCATTTTGGAAACAGGAAATATCACTTTGTAATTCAATGGTGCTAGCATTTACGGTCGTAAAATCGATTCGTACCCCATTTCTATACACTTCGATTTTTCCATCGTCAACAATCGGTAGGGGAGTGGTAAATTGAGTTTGGCCGCCACTGGCAACAATCACTATTTGCTGTTGCTCTACGCTTGCGCTTGAGCCGTCGGCACCTGCAGGACCTTCTGGTCCGGTATCACCCGTATCACCTTTTTCTCCTTGGGGTCCGGTCAAATCGGAAGAAGTGAACGAGCTTCCATCGGCATAATCGATTGTAAAAGTACCGTCATTGTTATCTACAAAAGAGAAAGTGCCCGAATCGCCATCACATAAACTAACCCAGTTTGTACCATTGTACAAATGAATACAAGCTGTATCGGTATTAAAGACCATTCCACCAGGTAGAGGATCCAAAGAAAGCATCTGTTCATTTGACAAGCGGGTAAGGACCAAAACCCTTGAAGTGCTCTCCAACTCTAAAATAGAGGCTTCATCGATGATACTTATATTATCACCAATTTTAACCTGGCCATAGAAAAAAGTTCCTACGAACAAGTTGAGCAATAAGGAAACCATTCCTAATTTTGTGAATAGCATTTACACAGTATTAAAACCCAAAGATGTGTCTTAATACTTTTATTAAGGAATTTTTGTTGTAAAGTTGTAAGAAAAGTATGTAAAAATACTAAAAACAGCTATTGTCTTCTAAAAAGCCTAACTTTTTTGTAAGCTTTTAAAAATTCTTCTTCAACTTAATTGGAGTGGTTTTCTTACTCTTTTTGGTATGTAAAACCTATAGACTTCATCGAGGCCCGAAACTTAGATTTTTTCAAAATTCATGACTCGGAGCATAAATGGTTTTAGCATTTTAAGTAGTTATTTCTAAAGAAATTAAATATAATTTTCTCTAAACAACGGGGTATAATTAAAATACTTTGAGATACGGCCTCGAATTTGGTCCGAGGTTTTTTTATTTCAATTCAACTTCCAAAATAAAATCATCGGCCGCAAGAAATAGTCTTTTTTCATCCGTGGAAAAAGCACAATTGGCCGTCGCTTGCCCGGTATGGATTCTGGCTATTGGTTTTCCGTCAGGGTCGAAAATGAAAAGTCCTCCTGGGCCGGTCGCGAACAAATGACCAGAGCTATGCATTTTCATACCATCGGGCAAACCTTTCTGACCTTCCTTGCCGACTAGATTCGATACATCGTAAAACAGCTTTTTATTTTCGGTTTTTCCGATATCCGTAAGATCATACCTATACCATACCGCATGCTCGGGGTCGGAGACGGCCACGTATAATTTATTTTCGTCAGGAGATAAGGTAATTCCGTTGGGTCTGGTCAATTTATCGACGAGCATCAACTCCCCAGTAGTTCGTAAACAATAAACACCTTGAAAGTCTAATTCCTTACTAGGGTCGTCCATTTGTTTTGGAAGCCCGTATGGCGGATCTGTAAAATATAGATTTCCCGCTTTATCGAAAACCCCGTCATTCGGACTATTAAATCGCTTTCCCTCAAATTCATTGGCTATAGCTTCATATTCAGGTTTTGGGTCGTTCAACGAAGACTTCATTTTTGCCACACGCCGTTCACCGTGCTGCATCAATACCAGTTCCTTTTTTTCGTTAAGCAACAAACCGTTCGACCCGGGTTCTTTACCGTATTCGGCATTGCCCAAAAAGCCGGAAGGTTTTAGATAAGTCGAGAGTGTTCCGTTCACATCGATTTTAAAAACGGTATTATTCGGAATGTCGGAGAATATAAGATAGTCCCCATCTTCGATGTATAGGGTGCCCTCCGTCCATGTAAAACCCTTACCGATCACTTTTATTTCAGCGCTTGGGTCAATTAATTCAAGAGCTGAGTCATCGAGAATCTCGATTTTGAAATTGTGCTGGGCTTTGCAACTGCATAGAACAAAATAGGATAGAATAAAAAAACAAGATATTTTTTTGCACATGGACTCGGTTTTGATGAGGTTTGAACTACTCCTAAAATAAGAAATATCGATTAAAGCATTTGTCACTCCTGTTACACTTTACAGGCTCAATATGATATATTAGTTTAATATAGGTTCTCCGTACAAATCAAAATCTGCCGCTTCGGTGATTTTGATTTCAAAAAAATCACCTTGTTTCAAATAGTGCCTTGTGGCATCGATACGCACTTCGTTATCGACATCGGGCGAATCGAATTCTGTGCGGCCAACAAAATGGTTTCCTTCTTTTCTATCGATGATACAACGAAAAGTCTTTCCGATTTTTTCTTGGTTCAATTCCCAAGAAATCTGAGATTGCAATTCCATGATCTCGTTGGCTCGAGCTTGTTTTGTTTCCTCTGGTACATCATCCTCTAAATTATAGGCATGCGTATTTTCTTCATGGCTATAGGTAAAACAGCCCAAACGTTCAAAGCGCATCTCGGCCACCCAATTTTTCAAGGTTTGAAAATCTTCTTCTGTTTCTCCTGGATAGCCCACGATCAAAGTCGTTCGGATCGTCATATCTGGCACCGCAGTTCTGAAATCTTGCAGTAGTTTCGTCGTTTTCTCTTTGGTCGTTCCTCGGCGCATACTCTTTAAAATGGAATCTGAAATATGCTGTAACGGTATATCGATGTAATTACAGACCTTGGGTTCCCTTTTCATTACTTCGAGAACTTCCATCGGAAAACCGGTTGGAAAAGCGTAGTGCAAGCGAATCCATTCGATACCTTCGACTCTGACTAGCTTTTCTAAAAGCTCGGCCAGGTTTCTTTTTTTATAGAGGTCTAATCCATAATAAGTCAAATCTTGTGCGATCAAGATGAGTTCTTTTACTCCTTTGGCCGCTAATTTTTCTGATTCAGTGACCAGCTCTTCAATCGGTTTGCTTCGGTGCTTGCCGCGCATGATGGGTATGGCACAAAACGAGCAGGGGCGATCGCAGCCCTCGGCGATTTTCAAATAGGCATAATTCTTTGGCGTAGTCGTTAATCGTTCACCTATTAATTCATGCTTATAATCCGCCCCAAGGGCCTTTAATAAATTAGGCAGTTCGCTAGTGCCAAAATATTCATCGACATTGGGTATCTCTTTTTGAAGATCTGGTTTATAGCGTTCGCTGAGACATCCGGTAACGAAAACTTTATCTACTTCGCCGGCTTCCTTTTTTTGAACGTATTCGAGAATGGTATTAACGCTTTCCTCTTTGGCATTGGCTATGAATCCGCAGGTATTGATGACCACAACGTTTCCTTCCTCTTCATGAACAACATTTTTGTTACTGGCCTTTAATTGCCCCATCAGCACCTCTGAATCGTAGACATTCTTTGAGCAACCCAGGGTTACCACATTGATTTTGTTCTTTTTAAGCGTTTTCGTTCTCATAATGACAAATGGAGGGTAAAAATACGACAAGCCATTCGAACTGCTCTATTTTTGCAAGATTTCTTAATTTACCACGTTAAACCTTTGTAACACATTGGTGTCCAAATAAAAATCGTTCCGTAATGAAATCTCGTTTCATTTTTTTGTTCGCTCTTCCCTTGGTGCTTTGTATTAGCTGCTCTACGGATGAAAGTAATCCGCCAGCAAACCCAGACCCGGCACCTTCGGGAATGTACTTTCCGCCTACCGATGGAAACATTTGGGAAACGGTCACAGTAGCACAACTGCAATGGAACTTGGACAAAGAACAAGAATTGTATGATTTTCTGGATGCAAAAAAAACCAAGGGATTTATGGTTTTGAAAGATGGGAGAATCGTCATGGAAAAGTATTTCAATGGGCATAGCGAGAATGCCAAATGGACCTTGTTTTCTGCAGCAAAAAGCCTAACCGCAACTTTTGTAGGTATCGCACAAGAGGAAGGCCATCTCGATCTCAACAACAAAACTTCTGATTATCTTGGTACAAATTGGAGCCGACTGGCTTCGGACAAGCAAGATTTGATTACGGTAAAGAATCATTTGAGTATGTCTACCGGATTAACAGATAATATTGAAAATAGCCTTGCCTGGATTTGCACACAGCCCGCTTGTTTGGATTATACCGCTGATGCCGGAACGCGATGGGCCTATCATCAAGGTGCTTTCATGTTGTTGCAAGAGATGATCGCAAAAAATACGGGAATGACCTTTCAAGCTTATTGTAAAGAAAAGGTAGCGGACAAAATCGGTATGGATGGAAATTGGACCACAACCTTTGGCCTAAATGTATATAATACAAACACAAGAGGTATGGCTCGTTTTGGGCTATTGTCATTGAACAAAGGCGTCTGGGACGGAAATACCATAGTCAGTGAAGTCTATTTCAATGAGATGACCGATACCTCACAAGACTTGAACAAATCATACGGCTATCTTTGGTGGTTGAATGGAAAGGAAAGCCACATGGGTGTGGGTACACAAGAAATCGTTCAAGGTTCGCTGATAACGAATGCACCAAGTGATATGTTTGCGGCCTTGGGTGCCAATGATCAAAAAATTTATGTGGTGCCGAGTCAAAGCATGGTGATAGTTCGAACAGGGGAGAGCGCTGGGCAGGCCGAACTAGGGTTGTCAAGTTTTGATAATGAACTTTGGGCGCAGGTTAATGCGGTTATAGGATTGTGATTATTGAAACAAATCGGTTAACTGACTTAAGAACCCCGTAAAATTTTTTCCAACTTTCGACCTTTTGCCAATTCATCGACCAACTTATCTAAATATCGAACATTTTGGGTCAACTTATTCTCGATTTCCTCTACCCGATATCCGCAGATAACCCCTTTGATAAGGTGGGCATTTGAGTGGATCGAAGCACTATGAAAAAATTGTTCAAAAGTTACTTTTTCATTAATTAGGTCTTGCAGCTTTTTTTCATCAAAACCGGTCAACCATTCGATTACTTGGTGTAGTTCTTTTTTCGATCTGCCTTTCTTCTCGACTTTTGAGATATAATGAGGGTATACCGAAGCAAAAGTCATTTTCGCAATACGTTCATCGTGATGGCTGGTGCTGCTCATATTATGTGGTTTGTTCGAACAACCTTTATAATCTAGTCTTTCCTGAATCCTAAGATAAAATTCTATTTTCTATTTTTCACTTTTTCTTCCCAAATGGTGATATTTCTTTTGTTCATGCGCACAAATTCATCTTTTTCTTCTTTTTCGGATAGTTTCAAGGATTTCGTTGCAGCTATTATCGCAGAAGGATAATCTCCCAAGGCAGCTTCTACCAACGACTTTACACGATAAAAATAATAGGTGTCACCGTCTAGTTCGATGGCTTTGTTCAGGTAGTTAAGGGCAATCGCATATTCCATTCCCTGTTCTTGTAAATAACGAGCGGACTCATAATAGGTTTGGGCCGACGGGTTTTCTTTTATTTTTATCGCAATCTGTTGCATCATTTGATAATGGGTATCCACGGTAATCGGAATGGAAATTTTCGTGTTTTCCCACCTCCAGATCATATGCAGCGAATTATGGGAAATCGAATCAAATGCAATTAAGAAATTTTCTTGAAAAGCCTCCGTACTTTTCGGATTGACAGTAACTCTAAAGGCATCTTCTTCTGGATTATAGGCCTTGCGGCCATCGCCCCAATGCGTTGTGTTTTCATGAAAAACGATTGCCCATTCTTCTTTCTCAGGAAAAGCATAAAGGGCATACGTGCCTTGGGGAAGTTTGTTTCCTAAGATTTCGACTGCGTTATCGACAGTGAATTTTGTAGACGCGTTTGCACCGACCCGCCATATTCGTCCATAGGGAACTAAATCTCCAAATATTTTTCTGCCTTTGACAGCAGGACGAGAGTATTCAACGGTGATTTTTGTGAGTCCTACTTCTTGCTCGATTTTCGAAAACGGGCTTGCCTTGGGGTGGTCGATTTGGGACAACCCAAGAAAACCAGAAAATAAAATTAGAAGAGCTATTCTGTATTTCAAAATATTTCATTAATCAACTTGCCGTAGCTAGCGGGCTCTACTATTTGGATTTTATAACAAATAGTTGAATCAGGAATATGGATGACCATGGGAAAACTTCCACTGCTTTTGTGAATAGGCATATTTGATTCAAACTCTTTTATATTCTCGGTAATTTCCGGCCCTGTTAAAATATTATGGCCTTGAAGTTTTATTGATTCTTTTGAAGATAACGGCCATCTATTGCTTTTGTTGAGACTCAATAGTCTTGTTTTTGAGCTATCAACGTTTAATGAAAATTGATTTTGGGAGTGCGATTCTGTCAATACGAAAAGAAGTGCAAAGATAACTAGGGTCGAATTTCTCATACGTGTTGCTTTTTTACATTTTAAAAAACGAATCAACGAATTCAAATTTGTTAAAAACCTGTAAATCATCAATGCCCTCCCCAACACCGATATATTTGACGGGAATTTGAAATTGATCTGAGATGCCGATTACCACCCCACCTTTTGCGGTACCATCTAGTTTGGTAACGGCGAGCGAGGTTACTTCTGTAGCTTTTGTAAATTGCTTGGCCTGTTCGAATGCATTTTGTCCGGTAGAACCATCTAAAACCAATAGTACTTCATGCGGGGTATCATCGACGACTTTTTGCATGACCCTTTTGACCTTGGTCAGCTCGTTCATCAAATTGACCTTATTGTGTAGTCGACCCGCGGTATCGATAATCACTACGTCGGCATCT
>Ga0209303_1001108_pt1 | contig 17876 bp, 24 predicted proteins | sample SidtaG_3_FD_187449 | JGI IMG/M metagenome (GOLD analysis project Ga0209303, IMG submission 187449) | Marine algal microbial communities from Sidmouth, United Kingdom - Sidmouth_Asex1 metaG (SPAdes) (version 2) | ecosystem: Host-associated > Algae > Red algae > Unclassified | place: Sidmouth... | reverse complement strand
CGAGATACCACGACGAAAACCAAAGCCGAAGCACGTTGCATCATATTGACCGTCGCGAGCTCACTGCTGGTCGCGGTCTGGCGTAAGCCGCGTTCAAAACTGGCACGCCAACCGGCTCTTCTTGTGTTGTTTTCAGCAATCCTTGCGAGTGCACCTTCTCGGTTATACATGTTCAACAATCCGATATATTCTGAAAAGATTCCGTATGCGTTTTCAGATCCTTTTTATACTGGCTGCGGATATGTTTCTTACCCGTACTCGGGAAGTTTCCGAACAAATCTCATCTGATTCAATAAAAGCGGGTGTTGAGTATATCTGAGTGGTCGCAAATTGGGCAGACTCATGAGACACTGATCGAAATGCGTCTCGACAATGAAAATCTACGTTACCATCGAACCCATCGATCCAATGCGAATGGGGTCCTGACGAGCGGGCGTCCCACCCGGTCACACTGTGCGGTGACGCTTGTGTTTCGCAGCTGAGAATAGGAGTGGGGTGAGTGCGCAGCTGAGATTCTGGCCACGAGAGAAGCGACTGGACAGCCTCGCAGGCAGATCACGTGAAGCGGAGTGCCCGGACCGTGCCTGCTGGAGCTGTTGTCTTAGCCGCAGCCGAGCCTTTGCACGCCCGTGCCCGCCGGCTTCGTTGTCTTAGCCATTGCAGTCCTGTGCACGCCGGCTGTGTTGCATTGGCCGCAGGAGAGCCTTTGCCCACACGTGCCGGTCGGCTCAGTTGTCTTGGCCAGCGCCGAGCCTTTGCCGTGGTTTCCCGTGCCCGCCTGCTCTGCTTCCTGAGCCGCAGGCAAGCCGGTGCCCGCTCGTTCCCGCGGTGTCATATTTTTCTCGCCTCAGCCTTTGCCCGCCGCACGTCTCCATCTACGTTGGCTTGAAGCATACACGAGACCACGCGGTATTTGCTTTGTTTGCCCTGCACACACGCACGCAGTCGAAACTCATGAACACAATGACTTCAGTACATAAAACGGACCACTCACCCCCGCGCACTCCTCTTCCTTCCCCAGTCACCAGGGACGAATCTCATGCAAGTGATAACGCGCCTCAAAGAGATCGGCGCGCGGCCTGTCGATGGCGGTAGGTGCCGCCTCCATCCCCTTTTCTTTGGCTACGTCCTTGAAGTCAGTGACGAAGAGGTTGCCGCGGGTGTCGTTCTGCACTGGGATGGCTCGTATGACCGGCCCGCCCACTGCAGAGCCTTCCTACGCCAAGCGGGTGCAGAACCTGTCGCCGAAGGGGCAGCTCTCCTCTTGAGGCAGGGACTTCATCTCTCAGATGACCGCGTAGTCGATATCTACACAGCAGATGATGGCGCGCACTGCCGCGGCGTACGCGTTGCTACCGCTCTCCTCGTCGCTAGCATCAGGGGTGCCCTCGCTGACGCCCCCGCGCGCCGCATTCTCCAACGTGAAAAGGATTGCGTCATACCACAACATGCCCGTCTTGAATTTCGGCGCCGCGCGCAGCAGCTCCTTGCTGCGCGCTCCACTATCAAACGTGGCCACGATGTCGACGGTGGCCCATACTGGCACCCTTCTCTGTGGCGGCAGATCAAGCAGCTGGCCCGTCGCGACCATGCTCAGCCGACGCAACAGCTCGCACATGGTGAGCATGGGCACGTTGTACACCGACCGCTTACGAGCCAACTTCCTGCTGTGGCCTGTCACTGCGCCCGCGGCGCGTGCCGCGACAGAGGTCCCGTCTCCTGCCTCTGCTGAAGCAGAGACCGTGGCGGTTGCGCGGACGGGAACCGTTATGGTGGCCCCAATCAGAAGGGAGACGGTGGCGGCGGCTGAAACAGCTGCAGCGCCGGCGGCGGCGGCGGTGGAGGCCGCAGCTGGAGCGGTTACGGCACCCGCGGCATCGGCGGCCGCGGTGGCAGAAGCAGAAACAGCAGGGGTCGAGGCAGCTGCCATAGAGGCGGCGGGGGCGGCGGCGGCCGGGGCGGTGGCGGCCCCGGCGGCAACTGCAGAGGTGGCAGCACGCCTCGCCAGCGTGGGACCGAGGTGAGGAGTGCAGTGGCCCACCGAAGCGGCAGCGGCCGCGGCAGCTGCGGTGGCGGCACGCACGGAGAGGCTGAGTTCGACTTTCAGGGTGCGGCGGGCCTCGGCGCACGCAGCCGCGTTTTTGCGGCCAATTTCCCTGGCGCCTTGCGCTTGTCCCTCGAGCTGCTGCGTAAGCGTCTCCATGTTAATACTTGTCTGGGTGTAGAAGGGCTTGTTGTCTTCATAAGCGGCCTCAGTGCTGGAAGTGTGACCGGTGCTCAAATAGCCGTGGTACTTGATCGCCTCCAAAACGTCGGCGAGAAGCTTCTGTACCTTGCTTGTGTCCACGTACCCGAGGAAAGGAGACATGATCTTTACTACAAAGTTGGTCGCCTGCTCGGAGATGGACTTACCTTCTTGCAGCGTCATGGGTACCGGCGTTGCGGAAATCATCCACCCCGCAATGCGGGCTTAGAACCAAGTTTGGGCACAGTGGCTGTCAAGCCCTGTCGATAGAACACCACGGCGTCTGCTACCGAGGATTATCCAGCCATGGCCAAAAGAAGATGGCTATTGCTGATCCCCGAATTTTGTCCTGGTGGACAGAGAGTGACTTGCGGACCGACTCTCTTCACCAATCAGATGCGCCCCTGGGACTGACTTGGTGCTTCTGATTGCTTACATGTGCCCATCCAGCCTGGAAATCGACATCAGCTCCTCCATTTTTCTGCACTTCTGGCAAGGAGACAGTAGAAAATCTCAAGATCTCGCGTGGGCAGCTTGCTCCGTGCCAAGAAAATCGGATCAAGCGGCAACAAACAGTGAGTTCTGCTGGGTGCAAGGTCCTGGCACCGAATGCGGGCTTTCTATTGGCTTCGTTGCCTTCTTACTGTCGTTTTAGACCAATAGAGTGCTCTTATTCACAGTCAGTCTCTGTCTCAGTCCCCCAGGACAAAATTCGGGTATCAGCAATAAAAGGACACAGGGAAAACGTACCCGGGCGATACGTGACTTGCTTTGCATCGACGGCCCATAAACTCCAGCCGCCTGTTGGCGACACGGAATAATTCCGCAATGGACTTTCAGCGGGGATAGTAGCCATAACAGATATTGAGAAAAACGCGCACCAAGCGATGCACCAGCATTCGTGTTACCCCCGAGTCGAGCACCTGCGCAGTTGGATCAGCGCAGTGCAGATGCGCGGCACTCGAACACCGAAAAGGGCCAGTCAGCCTCGGAATAGAACAACTCAGAGAGGCAAGAGGTCCCAGAGGGGGGCAGATTAGACATGCCAAGGCAACAGGGCGATGCACATCCACGTGCGTGCAAGCAATCGAATGCGACTGTCTTTTAAGACAGGAACGTCTCAGTTGATAGGCTAAACATGCCGGCCAAAGCAGGCAGGCGACCGTAGGCACTGCTTTGGGACTCGAGCTCGGCAAGGCGCTCTTGATCGCGGCGTCGACTTTCGGGGAGCTCGGCCTTGCGTTGGTGTCGCAGCTACTGTAGAGCGTCTCCGTCCGCGACGTCCAGCGCAGCGGGTGCGCAAGCCTTCTCCGCCGCCACGAGGAATGTAAAACATTGGCAAGTTGCAGTTGCCCCTCTTCAAACACAGAACTGTTTTCTCTTCGGGCTGGTCGTGGAGGAACGGAGGGACACACAGGAATCACTTGTACGTGGCCCCGCCGCGCACGACTTTCACACCGCCGTGGCTGGCAGTAATCGTGCTGCGAAAGGCGAGGTAGAGCGTCCGCTGGAGGATGCAGCTGCGCAGCTCGCGGGCCCGCCGATCCGCCGCCTCTTCCTATTGCTTTCGCACCACCAGGATGTACGCGACCGGCTGCCACTCCACCTCACCGGTGATGACATTAACGACACACACTCGCAGGGGGTACAGCTTGCGTGCTTAACACCAGCCAAAAAGCGGAAAACAAAGAGAGAGAGTGGCAATTCCGTCAGCAGCAAGTCAGGTTTGAATCAGTCGCAAAGCAGCACAACCCCCAACTGCCAAATCGTCCTGCGCACGTATACAGTAGAAACTGAATCTTCAAAGAGAGATTCATGCATACCACCAGACAAGGATACCTGGCTCGCGTCTCCAAAGACGTGCAGCCCGATGACGAAGCAGCTCGGGCCCTTCTTGTTGGCCATCACGGCCTGCTCGTTGGGGCGGAAGGCGTCGCCGTGGAGTGGCGACTCCCGCGCGTCCGAGAGGGGTGCGGGCCTTGCTTGGCGACTTCACAAGCGCACCCTCGTTCCCTCCTTCATATTGCCGAGAAGGACGTCAAGCACCCGCCCAAAAACAACCACGAAAAGCTCGCCGTCCACGACCAGCGTGCGTTTCGGCCAGCTGGCGTCTAGCACGGCATCGTCTTCGAAGTCGCGGATGGCAGTTTTGAACGCCCCTCCCGATGCCAAGGCCTCGCGGATGGGCTCTTTGTGAAAGGCGTCAATGGGCATCCCCTGTTTTGTCCCGTCCAAGAGGTCAAGCCAAGCGTTGAGCTAATGCAACCACTGCAGCGACAGGCCCGGCTCGCCGCGCTCAAGCGCTAAGCGCTGCAAGGCCCGTAGCCGGAAATTTTTGGAAATGTGCCGGCCACCAGCCGTTGCGCCTGTCGAAGATCGTCACAGCCCGCGCCCAGTTGCCCTCGTTCTGGTTTCAGGCTCGCACGACAGTGGAGACCGTGCGTTGCGTGCAGTCCGTCTCGGCCGGCTCTTCGATGTCGACGTGCTTCCGCTTTCGGGCCGGCTCAGTCATGTCCATCTCTTGCTGGATCTTGTTCATCAACGCGCGTAGCTCCATCGCCACGGCCTGTGAGATGTTCCTGGTCGAAGCCAGCGCGGCCTGCGCCGCTGCGCTTTCTTTTTGCTGTTCTCCCACATCTGCAGGAGCTTCGACCGCTCCGCCCAGAGCTGCAGCATCCACACCACCGCCAACGGCACCGATTTGATGAGCGGCGCCACAACGAACAACAGCGGCGCCGCTCCCACCGATGCTCAGGGCATTTTTCCCACCAAGAGCGGCATCGTCTTGAGGAGCTGCGCAACGAGCGGCAACATCGGCGTAGCCCCCAACGATCCGTGAGCGGCGCCAGCTGCGACAGCTGCTCCTGCAGCAACAGCGTAGTCGCCACATCCGTCTGAGGTGGGTGCTCCTCTTCCCGCCGGGCCTCCCGCAGTTCTACAGGCCGCACCATCAGCGGCACATTTGAGAGCCTTTACCGAAGCAGAGTTGCCCAGAGTATTGGAGACTCGCAGATCGGCGTTCAGGCGGGGCCACATCACGGCGGCGCACAAGCACAAGAGACTCCATCATGAGGGCACTTGAACGCCCGCCGACCGCGCATCGCAGGCGCCTGCAGCGCCGCGGGACCCGCTTCCCCCATCAATCTGTTCAAGGCCCGGCGGTCGGGGGGCGCGCCGGACATGCTTGGGCATCGCGCGAGCGACGGGGTCGGTGGCCGCCGACGCGAAGGGTGACAAGAACGACGCGTCGGGAGCCGGTGCTGCGGTCCGGCTCCAAGGCGTGACGAATCTCGGCGACGGTGGTGGTGGCGGCCGGCCGCCACGGAAGGCGTCAGCAGCGCCCGTGGTCACAAGAAAGGAGAGGGGTCCGACGCCGCCCGCCCGCAACGCGTGCCCGGGCTGCCGACGAATGTCGCTACCGGGGATCGTGCGGCGGCGGAAGCGGTGGCTGCGTCACCGATCGTGGCGTTAGATAGAAGAGGAGTAGGAGAAGTAGGTAGGGGCGCGGAGTTTGCTGGAACGGGCACCACGAGCGACGGGGCCACGGCGGGTGGAGAGGACTGGGGAATTTGAGCAGGTCAACCATAGCGAGCGCGCTGAAGAATGGCTTAAAGACACGCGGGCGGCTCCCGAGGCCGGTTGGGAGCTCGTTGACAGCTCCTGTTGCAAGAACAAAGTTGGTCAAGGAAAGTCGCCGAGGCCTAGAAAGTCAGTGTCCGCGCAATGGGGGGGTATTTTTGACACACAATCGTGCGCAAAGGCCCCGCAGCAGCTCACTGGCCCGTCAGCCTCTGGAGCTACGTCAATGAGGAAAGGTCCACTTCATCTACGCTCTGACCACACAACACATGCTCTCTCTCGTATAATGTCGGACGTGGAGGCACACCGGCAGAGCACGCAACTTACACGACAACATTGTTGGTGTACGTCGAGTGGCGGCCACGACGCAGACAGGACCCGGCAGAAGAGCGCGCGACGGTTCGACCGATGCTTCAAAATTGGCAGTGCCGGGCTCGTCGGGCTGGAAAGCAGCCGACCGCGAGACGCGCGGAAAAGAGGCGGCGCCCGTCCGGGGCGGAAAGAAGCACGAACGCCGGCCGATCGAGGCGTGGCGCCACGGCAGACCGCGACAGCCGTTGCAGTCCCATGGAGGACACCTAGCTGTCTGCAGCCAGGGCGGATTCTGTTGGGAGAGACGGGTGCAAGACCAGGTGACCGCAACGAGTAAGTGGAGATCATGCACAAAGGCAACTTCAGGGGCCCAGCAACCAAGAAGTCATTTTCGAGTGCTAAACTTGGACAGTAGGACGGCGTTGGAGTCTGATGAGTGATTCGCTACATAGAAGGCTCCGAGAGCACATGCACGGTTTTTTGTTTTACCGAAGGGTGCTGTGGCGGTCGTCGGTCCCAGAGTTGGAAGGGGCGTGGCCCCTCAGCTGTGGACAGCACACGCCGAGTTAATACACTGTGAACCGGCGCATAGAGCAAATACGGGCATCTATTGGCGGAGAAGCACAAATCTCTCCATTCATTGGACGGGACCGTTCTTGTAAGTTGGATGCGGAACACCAATGGATGTAAACGTAGAATTGGCGCCAAAAGCAACGTGCCTGCACGGGGGCGCGCCTTGTCGCGTCCCTCGGCCCCCGCGTTGCTGTGAGATCCCAGAAACGACCGCACAAACCCGGGCGCGTATGGCCCTCCAACCACTTGATGTGCAGAGTAGCGACGGCAGCAAGCGCCCCAGTACGCCGCGCCGGCGCACCGTCAGGCGTCGTCCCTTTGTCGCTGTGTGTTCGACTTGTTTCTGTTTCGCCCTCTCCTGGCCGCTTTGGACGTGGACCTGTTCCAGTTCAGCCCTCTCCTGGCCGCAGCTGACGAGGACCGAGTGCGTTGGCTGCCGCTCTCCCTCCTTCACATTCCCCCCCCTCCAATTCTCGTTTCCTCATTCGTGCATGGCCTCGCCAATTCCTCTTACTCCTTGTGCGCCCCCCTTCCTTCTAGCTTCTGACGACACGCCACTTCCGGTCCCCATCCACACCTCTTTTGGTTTTTCTGGCTGTGCTGCTGGCATCTTTCGCCTGTGCTGTGCGTAAGCGTCATTCTCTGCCTACTTTGCCGACGACAGGTGTGACCTTGCGTACCTCCCTCCGTGCACTGCCTCATTTCCTGGCTTGTCGGCAAGTCGGTGTCCCGGTCGGAGATCGTACGTGATTTGAAAAGGGCTTGGGGGGGAGGTGGGGAGGGGTGGACACTTGGTGCGAGCGCTCGGTATGAACTATCTTTCCTCGCTTTCCTTCGCTAGGCATGGCGCTAAGAGCTGCTAGGGCGCCGCTGCTGGCAGCGGACAGATGAGATGTTTCTGCTGGTGATGCGGTGCTATCGTCTGTGTGGTGCGGGTGGACCGAGGGGGCGGCGGGCAATGGGTGTGAAGAGGCGTGTGCACTTCAGCGCGCGCTCTGGGAGTGCGTGCTTGCGCCTCTGGCGACATGGTGAACCGAACAATATCTCACATGCGACACTTTTCGGCATCTTCTTATTCTATCTTTCTCCCGTCTGTGTCTATAGTCATATGACCCACAACTCCTTCCCACGCACGCATGCTCTGTACACCTTTTATCTTGTCCGTGACTTTTTCACCTTCCGCGCGTACGCCCCCATCGTCTTAGCAGCACTTTCATGCAAATCCCCCGCCCACTTTTTACGGTCCATCTCGGATTTCTCTTCTTTTGCCAAACATACAGGCACTTCTTCTCGATTCTCTCTCACCCGCGCGTCACCCACACGCGTCGCTTTGCGTGCACAAGGTGCAGCAGCCTTGCGTGTCGGCCCATACCGCGCCAAGTCCGGTTCGCTCGCGTAACGTGCGAGCGCCATTGCATGCATAAAAGCGACTGCTGCGGCCTGCTCGGAGTGCAACGAGTACTTGCGAGCGCTCTGCGCGTAGCGACCGTGCCACGCTTTAATCGCTTGCTCCCCGTACAGTCCCAAACTCCCGTACATCTGCATAAAGTCGGCAGCGTGGCAGAGCAGCAGGTGGAGTTTGGGGAAAATGCTCATCCACGCCAACGCTCCCTGCAGGTGGGGGACAAAGGCACTGGCATCCGCCCGAAACTGTTTGACCTCGTCAGCCGTGGCAAAAGCTACTCGGTTGACAGGCTTTCGCACTGTGTTCCACAGCAACCATGCCTGCTTGAATGCCATGTAGTACTCTTCAGAGAGCTCCATCAACAGCAGGCGACAGATAGCGTCACTATTGTTCCCAATACGGTGACAGTCGCGGCCGATGAAGCCCCCCCCGTGGTAGGAAGCCATTGTCCCTCCCCTCTTGCTCCGTAGCGTTGCCGCCAGACGGTACGCAAAGCGCAGGCCTGCCGCCTCTCCCTTGCACCAAATTACGCACTCGGTCGCAAGGGAGCGCAATCACGAAATAATTCCAAGGGTGATGTGCAATGGAATTGGAACAATTAGCTGCGGAGCAACCGGCAAGTGAGGCGCCAGCTTCACTGAAATGTGAGCCATTTGGCGCTCGGAGGGAGTGCTGGTGGCGTCGTCAACTGCGCTCTTGCCCGCCTGACCACAGCTAACGTACTGCTGCTCCGACCGCAGGGTCCTCGTCCCAGTCACGTCCTGAAGCGTCAAGTACTTACAGTCCAGTGCGTGGTGCTCACGGCTGGGCGACCGGGTGCTCAAACACACAAGGCACGACATGCGCTGGCACCCTTGGGGCCGGGTAAAGTGCACAACGCGCGGTAGTCCCCGTTTGGTAACAGTCGCACAGCCCTCCTCTCCTGGTCCTCGAGCACACCGCCAGTAAGCAGGGCCTTGACCTGGGGCGCAAGGGTTTTAATTATGGCGTCGAGGTCGTCATAGTTGTCTTTTTTGCAGGGGCACACACCAGCGAGGATGGTGTTGTCAGGATTGTTTGAGTGCGCTTGGTTGATGATGCCCTCAACAATCTTGACTGAGGCCGGGCTTCCGCCTTTGTCAAGGCCCACCGTCAGGTGCACCTCCTTCATGTCCATCGGGGGGCAGCAAGCGAGACGTCTGTTGTCGGTGGCCGCGGCGTCACTGAACAGGACTGTTTTGGCGATCGCCTCATACGCGTCGTCGTAGACGTGCCGCTTGACGAAGCGCCCGGCCTCGCAGAGCGCCGACTCCCGCTCCTGCACCGCCGGTGACAAGTTGGTGATGTGGGCTCCGGCGCCGTCCACAGTGATATGCTTCGCAGGAAGTGCCTCCATTCTCTTGCGAGCCTTGCGCAGCTCCGCGACGCTCGCCATGCCGACGCGCCCCCCCTAAGAAACACGCCGCACGACAGCGAATCCCCGCTGGCTTATGCCGGCCACCTCCAGCAGTCCCACCTGCTCTTCAGCAGACGGAACAGCACAACCGAGGAGAAGAGCACGCGAGTTTCCCGCTGGCAGCCTCCCGGGGGCGCCGTCTTCTGCCCCGCTTGAAAGATCCACTGCAAGTTTTGCACCGGGGCAGGTGGTGGGCAGCTGCCGCCGAGCCGCCGGACGCCGCCTGTCAGACTGGCTTTTGGCGACTTTGGCATTTCGTAGCCGCGCTCGCCAAACATAGAAAGCGGTTGTGCCATTGTCATGCGTCAGGCGCAGCTGGTCGGGTGAGCCGCGCAACAGCACAATGCTTGCAATTCGCTTCAAAATCACCTTGTCCTGCTCAACATCAAATGTGCCTGCCCGCAATGCTTCAATGAATTTCTTGCACGTCACAGCAGGTGGGGGCAGGGGGAGAGCGTTGAGGAAGGCGGTAGGCTGGTCAACCTGCATGCTTGGTTTATCTTGCGAGGTCCACACAGGCGAGCCGGACGACAGGGCGGGCAGCCCGCGCTGTCGTCCGGCCCCGGAGACCGCGCCGCCCCCCACGAGGTCAGAAACAGACGCTCCTTGGGCGTTAACAGGTACTGCTTTAATAAACAGTGAAAATGGCACAAGGGGGGGGGGCGCTCTGACCTCCAGCTACAGATTGGCCTGCGGAACAGTCGACAGTTGCAGATGACTGGAGCGGAGGTTCTGCGACAGCGGCACGTGCCGCGCACCTGGCCAGCCACTTGTTTTTGGACACGCACGGATCGAAAACTTCGCGCCGGCACTGGGAGACCGGCAGGCTGGCAACGTTCCATGCCAGCGTCCCGACCGCCTTGCGCTGGGCGCCTTCCCTCCACTCAGCCATGCCCGCAGTTTGCTTGAAGAGACAGCGCCTGCATGTTCTGCACCTGTACGCCTAAGTTTTGCCTTGAAAGACCTGAAGCAACTCAGACGCCGAGAAGCTGTGCCAATGAAGCAGAGAGTCCTGGCTCAGAAAAAGAGACAGGGGACGGTGAGTCAGCATCGTCTCCCGGCGTGCTGCTGTCCGCAGCCGTACTCCGGTAGAATCACACGCTTCCCATCAGCATAATCAAACATACTCTCTGTCACCGTCCATCTGGTCCTCCGCGTTGTGGTCCGCCTCTGGTTTGCGGCTTGATATTGGTTGGAGCGCACAGCCAGCGTCACTTGCCGGAGACGCGCACGGAGCCAATGGGCCAAGCTGTGTAACCTGCCACAGTCATGGCAACTGCGGATCACGCCGCCTGTGCAGGCGGTGTGATCGGCCCGTGGACACGCGGCCGGCCCGTGCGCACCATGAAAGCTCTTCCACGATTGAGTCAAAGAGGTCGAGAGCTACCCGTTCTCTTGCACTGTGAGGGCCAATAAAATTAGGTGATAACCCAATTTCCTGCTTAGCCACTGATACTTTCACACGTTGCCGGATGGCGCCCGTATCGTTTTCGACGACCGCGTGTTATTCAGGGAGCTCTCTGCGACACCTTAACTCGGCGTGAGCACACCCCCGGGCGCCATCCCAAACTATCCCGATCCAGGCCAGCAAGGGAATGACCTGTCCAGATCTCGGGGAGATTGGATTCGGTCGGGGGGGGAGGCTTTTCCCCTGTGTTCTTCGTAGCCCTCCTACTACTTCTTCGAACTTTTTGCTTTAGAGGGATATACCTGTTTGGCGCATTTTGGGCGGCTTCTTTGGCCGCCAGCCGTCGGGCTTGGGAGAGGTTGTCGACCGTGAACACGCCGTCCGCGTCGCCATTTGATAAAACCAACTGTGCTGTGGACAAAGTATACCCCCTGGGATTGGCCGTGATCCTCTTCTCCCGTTGGAGGAGGGCTGGGCTGTCGGCCGATTTCCGGGGCAGTTCCTTCGACGGACCGAGCTGATCAAGAGGGCACTTCGGGCAAAGGACGAACCAGCGTGGTGGTGCCTTGAACCGCTAAAAGTTCTTGTGGAGCAACAGGGGATTCCGGACGTTGCCACGCCCGTACCGGGCAGCCGGTTCCCCAATCGTCTGTTGGATTGTGAGTTCAGGGCGACATGTATCTCCGCGTCGGTGTGTCGTTGATGACCGCCCGGACACTACGATGGCGTCGCCACCCGACCTGCCCAAGTTGGACGCGATCGCTAGCGGTATGCCGGCGGGTACATCCGCGGTGACCCCAGCGGTCGCTGCAACAGGGGGAGCCGTGGCTGGAACAGGGATTCCCTTCACTTTACCTCAGCCATTGGCGGATCTCGTGGGTGGAAACGTACGGCGGGTTTCGTCGGGGGCCGATGCTTTTCCCCCGAGACGTCACGACGAACGGACGGGATCAGTGGATCAAGATCAAAGTTCGGCAACGCCTCTGGCGATAGATGATCTGGATACGGCGCTGTTGACGTTCCGCGAACCGTTATTGGCCGAAGTCTCTCGGGCCATCGCTGGGAGCCCCGCTGGCTGTGCTCAAATTGCCCCCCGCCGAGATTCCCCCGTGGACACGCAAAAGAGCCGCAATAAAGGGTGCTGAGCTCTGCTCGGGAAATCAATTGGAGCTGTACATACACCCGGGCTCTTGATGACTCAAGCTCGTGTACTTGTTGGTATTCAATTGCTGTATGACTTGTACTTGTTTGTACTTGATTTGTGTATCTCTTGATGAGCCCCCCACTTTTTGTTGTGAGCTCGGGGAGATTTTGCGTGGCGTGGTGACTGGATTGTGCGGCGGTGGGCGGCTTAGCACAGGGGAGGCGCATGCTCCGCTTTGGGATGTGCGACGCAGGCCCTGAACACGCGAAGAGTGGAAGTGCCTGGGAAAGCACTGAGAGAGGGACCTCCCTGCGACTGGCAGAGGGGTCGTTTGGAGTACATCAGGCGGTCCTAGTGGGCCCAATACCGCCATCCAATTCAACCAATGCATCCACCTATCTACCTCCGGTTTCACAGGTTATGGGCCCAGCCCGCGCTGAATTCAGTTCTGAGAGGTCGTGGGTTCGAGATTCGCCACGGCCGCGCCCCAGGAGGGGGACGAAGGGATTTGCAGGAGAGGCACTTGCGAGTCGTGGGTCAGACGAGCTTGGCCCTGACGAGCTGGGGGGAGTCTTGAACTGGTGTTGTTCACCTCCCCAGGCCAGTCACACCGGTCATGTGCCGTAATTGGTTGTTAACCTCTCAACAGATTATGAGCTCATCTGTCGCTGGTGGTCATCGTCTTCTTCCCTGCGGTCGCTGATCCGACGACGTTGCTTGGGTTGCCGTGTGTTCTGGTGTCGCGCGGGTGGATACCGCCGTCGACGTCGTCAGAGCGGCGCTTCGTCGCGCTGTTGTCGTCACCATGTCGGACTACGGCCGCTTCAGCGGCCCGCGGTTCGCGCAGCTGCACGACTATCACAAGGTGCGGGCGGCGTACCAGCGTGCGCAGCTCAAGAAAGAGAAGCTGTGGACGGCCGTCGTGACGGAACGCCCTGATTCCGGATCGGACGACAAGAAGTCCGACACGGTGGTCATAGCATGGGACGCCATGAACGAGACGGCGTCGGCGAGCATGCAGACGAAGGTCAATCCTGTGCATCTGAACACGGTCACGTCGGTTGACACGATCAAGGAGCCGTGGGACGCGCTCAAGGTCATGTTCGAGGCACGTGACAACGCGCAGCTGCTGCGGCTCATGGACGAGCTGAGCAGCCTGAAGAAGGGCGACGACGAAAACATCATCAAGATTGCGTCGCGCGCCAAGATGATCCGGGACGAGCTTGCCATGCTCGGCAACCCGGTGAACGACAACACGCTCGCACTGCGTGTCTTGTCGGGGCTCCTGTCACAGTACAGAATGCTCAGGACGGTGTTGGAGAACAAGGACACTAAGCTCGTCATGTCGGACGTGACGGATAAGCTGCCGCAAGAGGATCAGCGCAGCATTACCGTCGCCGATTCCAAGCCTTCTGGCAGTGTCAAGTCACAAGCCTTTGCGGCAGCGGCGCAAAAGAAGTCGTTTGACAAGAAGTTGTTCGTGCGTTTCTACTGCAACAAAAAAGGTCACATGCAGCGCGACTGCTACAAGAAGAAGGCGGACGAGGCCAAGGGCAAGGGCAAGTTTGGCGGTGGTGGTCGTGAAGGCGGCCACGGCGGCGGGCCCCACGGGGGTGCCGCTCTGGCCTACAGTGCATTCACCGGCAATGCCGGGAGCAGCAAGGCTCACGGCAGCACACGCTAGTTATCAACCTGGGTGCTTGACTCTAGCGCAACCAACCACATGGCCGCCGGGGAGAAGGGCTTCACCATCCGGACGGCGGAAATCGGGGCCAAGGCCACCTTGGCCAACGGCGATAAGGTGGTCATCAAGGGGCACGGCCAGGTCTCCATGGACGATTTCAAAGAAAACACTAAGACGCGCATGGTACGCGGGGAGGCTATGCAACTTCCGGGCCTGACCTGCAACCTGCTATCGGTTCGAGCGGTCGACCGCAATAGAGGTGCAGTGGTGTTTGTCGACAACGCCTGCTACATCCTAAGCGACGGGGATGCTGCTCTCTCGCGCAGAGTGCTTGACAAGTCCTCGGTCGTCGGCAAGGTGAACAACCTGGAGCAGTACGTGCTCACGGTGACGCCGACAAAGGCATCGGCTCACGCGGCATCCACGCGTATAGCTGGGGAGGCGGAGCTGTGGCACCGTCGTTTCAACCACTTGGGGTCAGAGAAAAACAAGAGGGCGGCCACAATGGTCGACGGCATGCTGTCGTCAGCGGCAGACGCCAAGCGCGTGATTGGCACTGTGTGTGTGCCATGAGTGGACGGCAACATGGTCCAGGCGGCGAGCCCCCGCTCGTCGACAGCGACGACCAAGTGCGAACTGGTGCACACCGACTTTGATGGCGCACTCACTGAGTCGCTGGGTGATTTCATCTACTTTATGACGGCGCTGGAGGACTCCACAGGGCTCATCACGGCAACGCCCATCAAGACGAAAGGGATGGCACCGCAGGTTCTCAAGAAGCGTTTCAAGCAGATGAAAACGCTGACAAGGGCCAAGATCAAGCGCGTCCGTCATGACGGTGCCAAGGATTGCGTCACCAACGACCTCGAGGCATGGTACGAGGACAAGGGCATCACGTCGGAGATGACAGCGCCGTACAAGTCACAGGAAAACGGCAAAGCGGAGCGGATTAACCGCACGCTGATGGAGCGCGTTCGTGATGCTCTGCTCGATGCCGGAGCGGAGGAAGACCTGTGGGATGAGGCGTTCGCCTATGTTGTCCATGTGCTCAACCGGTCCTTTAAAACGGGGCTGGACGTGACACCGCTGAAGGCCCTAGCGGGTCGACGTTCCAACGTCGCGGGATTCCGCATTTGGGGGAGCCGGGCGTGAACGCTCAAAATCAAGAAGCAGCAACGCAAGCTGGAGCCAAGGACCGTCGTAGGCCGCTTTGTCGGCTACACGGTCGGTGACAAGGCCTACCGCATGCTCGAGGATGAGACAAACCAAAGTTTGAAGCGTCGAGACGTGCCGATGGAGGAAAACCCGGCTAAGGTCAAGGCGTCGGCAGTCGGGTGAAGCGCTGTGTCCCGGCTGACGGCGGGCTACGACGGCGGAAAAGATGACGTCACGGAAGGTGCAATGGACATTCTCGACTCTGAACGCGGGCGAGAGGACGAGTACGACCCGAAGACACCTCTGACAGCGACGACGAAGTCGGTCCTCCCTCCCTTGATGAAAATAGCGAGGGAGACGTCGAGGATTGCCCGGATGGCTCGAAACCGGCGGGTGGTCAAGGACCTGTAACCTGTGACAGCGCCGCACCTGGGCCTCGTCGCTCAAAGCGAAAGCCAGCTCCCAAAGTAACATGGTGGGAGAAGGAACCCAAAGCGTACTTAGCAAGCAGTACCAACAGTGCGGCTGTGACAGACTGCGCCCTACACAAGACCCCGGCAAACGAGAAGGAGGCGCGTGATCGTTCTGATTTGCAGCGCTGGAAGCAGGCCATCAACGAGAAGGTAGAAGCGAACAAGAAGCTTGGCACCTGGTCCAAAATTAAGTTTAACAACAAGAAGTACAAGGCCATCAAGACGCATTTCCTGTTCGACATGAAACATGACGCGGAGGGCAAGATGACGCGCTACAAGGCTCAAATCGTGGCCCAAGGGTTCAACCAGGTGCCCGGATGAGACTTTGACGAGACGTGGGCTCCGGTACCCAACGCGGATACGACACGTGCTTTCTCTGATGTGGTGGCAGCCATGGGCTGGGAGGTTGATTATGTCGACGTCAAAACAGCCTTCCTCAACGCCAAGATGGACAAGGAGATGTACGTCACACTCCCCGACGGTATCGAGCCGGAGGGCGTGGAGAAGATGTGTCGGCTTAACCTGGCGCTCTACAGGCCAAAGCAGGCTGGGCGGCTGTGGGGCATCAAGCTCGACATGGAGCTCAAGGAGATCGGTGCAGTGCGGTCCAAGGTGCATCCTGTGCACGGGCGCGTCTTCATTTTCGTGTACGTCTACGACCTCATCGTGGCGGGCGAGAAGCTCTTTGGGAGTGCTGCCGTCAAGCGCTCCGTGTCGGCAAAGTTTGAAGTACGCGACATGCGGGAGGTCAACGACTTCATTGGCATGAAGTTCATGCGTGACCGTGCAGCAAAGACACTCACTCTGAGCAACACGGGGCACACGGAGACGCAGCTGGAGGCGTTTGGGATGGAGACCTCCACCCCGAACAAGGCGCCAATGGCGACAGGGGTCATGCTGACCAAGTCGGGCGAGGACCTGCTGCCAGAGGATAATAGGTACGCCGAGTTGGTCGGCTCCCTCCTCTACCTGTCCACCACGACAAGGCCGGACATCTCCTTTGTCGTGGGGGTGCTGCCAGGGGCTTTCATGAATAAATGGCACTGTGATATAGTGGATAGATATACTCTGATATACTCATATTCGAAAATAACGAGCCAGATTTTACATACTCTTATCTGAATGGTACCGCTATTTAATGGCTTCAAAGAGGAGAAACGCAAGTCCAATGACCTAGCCTGCGTGGGATGCAGGCATCTAACTAACTCAGGAAACATCACTTGACAGGTGCCTCACAATGCTCAAGGTCGGGACAAAAGACGCAGGTACATGTTCGAAAAGCGCTGAACAGCAGAGAGATAACTCAGGGCCAATCGTCGACAGTGAGAGCATCTCCACCAATGGCTTCAACCGTCCAAACAGCCAAACGTGGCACCGTTTGGTCAACGGGGGCATTGGTGGAGGAAGCGAGGTCCAAAACTAGTCTGTGACGGTGGTGTGACGGCCTAAAAATAGCGTCCTCACATGTTTTTATGCCTCAATACATCTCGTGGTGGCCTCGCGGAATCGCCCATTTTCGGAAGCTTGAACGGGAGCGCCACTCCAAACAGGCCTGTTTGGGGACGCCCCGAGTCGTTTGGCCAACCCCTGGTTCCCTGTTCGGACCACGAAAGCCAATGGAAAGCGTGACCCGTCGCTCGCAGACAATTGCCAGACGATATGGCAGTCATGAAGATTCTCTTTAGTGCATCTGTGGGAATACTGGCGTGTGACAAAAACAGCCCACCGCCAGAGACGTCGAGGCGAGCCTAAGTTTGAGACGTGATCTGCTCGGTTTTGGCTCTGCCTTCGGACAGCCAGTGACAGCGCCGCACGTTGCGCACACGTGGCCGTTGGGTTGGATGGTTGGCTCCATTGGTGGAGTTGCTCTCAACAGTTGAGACGAACGTCGCGCGCGGCCCCCGATGGAAGGCCCACAAGCATCAAAACGAGTATCCAGACAAAAGGCTAACCGAGATACCAAGATGGACGCGAAAACCGAAGCCCCTTTCCTCACATTGACCTTCGCACGCTCACTGCTGATCATTGTCTGGCGAGGGCCGCGTTCAAAACTTGCAGCACAACCCACTCTTTGTTTTTCTTAGCAACACGCCTTGAAAGTACGTCCTGTCGGACATTCTCGTTCAATAATCTGATATAATCTGCAGAGAATCCGTATTCTTATTCGTATCTTTCTGGTATTGGCTGCGGATACGTATCTTATCCGTATTCAAGAAGTTGCGGCATAAGAGCATTCCAACCAATGTCGGGCCAATGCCATATTGAGCACACGTTGCAGAAACGTGTCTCAAATTCGCCGTTGGACAGTTCTCGGGGCGGGTAACAATGTCGAACGTGCACGCGGCGTTGCCAACGGACGTCAAGCGAGTTGAAACGCGAATGTACTTGCGTCCGATTCGGGGTCGGAGCCGTTGGCCCTGGGGCCAACGGGTTCTGTGCTCTGATTGGTCCATCGCGGTTTCA
>Ga0209303_1001100_pt1 | contig 17974 bp, 14 predicted proteins | sample SidtaG_3_FD_187449 | JGI IMG/M metagenome (GOLD analysis project Ga0209303, IMG submission 187449) | Marine algal microbial communities from Sidmouth, United Kingdom - Sidmouth_Asex1 metaG (SPAdes) (version 2) | ecosystem: Host-associated > Algae > Red algae > Unclassified | place: Sidmouth... | reverse complement strand
TCCATAGCAGGATATATCGAAAACATAGAAGCACCAATTACTCTCAATGGTACTGCTGAAGACGATTTCCTGACTGGAGGCAACAATAATGATAGTTTGCGCGGTTTTAGTGGCAATGATTACCTAGCTGGAGATCTGGGCAGTGATACCCTCAGAGGAGACAACGGTAATGATAATCTCAATGGTGGAGAGGGCATAGATCTTCTTTATGGTGGAAACGATGACGACATACTAGAAGGAGAATCAGGTAGCGATATCCTTAATAGTGGTAAAGGCAATGACACTATTAATGGTGGAAGTGGCGACGATAAACTCTATGGTAGAGAAGATAACGATTCTCTGGTTGGAGGAGATGGTAATGACTCCCTTTCAGGTTTAGATGGTGCTGATAATCTAGAAGGTGAATTAGGCAATGATACTCTCAAGGGTGGAGACGACAATGACACTCTCAGAGGGGGAGACAACAATGATCTGCTAGAAGGAGAAGCAGGAAACGATTACCTTAGTGGAGAAGTAGGTAATGATAATCTCAATGGTGGTACTGGTAATGACCAACTCTATGGCAAAGAAGGAAATGATTCACTAGAAGGAGAAGCAGGTAACGATTTACTTAATGGTAATGAAGGAAATGACACCATTATTGGGGGAGATGGCATTGATACTCTCTTCGGTAAAGATGATAACGATTTACTAAAAGGAGGCTCTGGCAATAATATCTTAAATGGTGGCAACGGAGTCGATACTATCTTTGGTGGTAATAATCATGACTCAATAAAAGGAGAATCAGGTAGCGATATTCTCAATAGTGGCAAAGGAAATGACACCATTATTGGAGGCTCTGGCAATGATAAACTCTATGGCAGAGAAGGTAATGATTCTCTTCAAGGGGATAATGGCAATGACTTGCTTAGTGGTTTCAAGGGAGGAGATGTATTAAGCGGAGGAAAAGGTGCTGATACGATTGATGGTGGCAATGGTAATGATGTCTTAAAAGGACGACAGGGAGATGATGTCCTCAATGGTGGTTATAATTCCGATATTTTTGCCCTCGAATCTTTAACTGGTACAGATACCATTAATGACTTTAAAGATGGTGTAGATCTGTTTGGTCTAACTGGTTCCGTCGGCTTTAGTGATTTAAGTATTAGTGATAGTTCTAATGGAGTAGAAATCTCTCTCCCTTCTAACAACAATCAAATCTTAGCAATTGTGCATAATCTCAGTGCGGTAGATATTACCGTTGACGATTTTACGACTATTTAGCTATTAGCTATTAGCTATTAGCTATTAGAGGTTCGGTTCGCATTAATTAGACAAGTCTTGGTAGCTTGGATATAAACTTTTGTTATAGCAGTGATTTTTTTGGGAGATTAACTGCTATATAATTGGGAGGAAATAACTCCCCTATATCGACCCAGGCAAAACCTCAAAAAGAAAGTAAGCTAGCCCACCCCAAGTTATACATTAATCGGCTACCGCTCTAGATTAATGTACTTGGGGGGCTAGCAGGGGAAAGCCTTCCCCTCGACCCCTTCTGGCAGTAGGAAAAAAGAAAATATTCGCTCTACCAAGCTAACAGATATAGAACTCAATCCAAGAACCCATGCCCAGAAAAGTACAGCGTACAAAACCAATAGCAGTCAGACTGACAGATGAAGAAAAGTTGGACTGGGATTTAAAAGCTCACGCAGCAGGATTGAGCATCTCAGAGTTAGTAAGACAGGCAATGAATCGGGTCAGAATTTCCCATGTAGGCGATCGCGCTGTTCAGATAGAACGCACCCGTCAAATCGCCAAGATCGGTAACAATCTCAATCAAATCGCTCGCTGGGTCAACCGCTACAAAACTACCGCCGATACCGTAGAAGTAGTCACCCACCTCATCGCCATAGAACAAGCTTTAGCAGCTTTGAGCGATATCAAACAAAAACCGTAGTGGTGATAATAATGTAACTTATAATAAATTTGTGACCACAAAATGACCACAGTTAATTTAATTAAACAAAAAAAAGCATCATGAAAAGTGTTGGCATCAGAGAATTTAGAGATAAAGCGTCCCAATATCTAGCAAGTAATGAAGCTGTAGCAGTAAAACGTCACGGAAAATTAGTGGGATTTTATATACCAGTAGAACAATCAGAATCCGTAGAAATAGAACAAGCATTACGAAAACTGAATCAAACAGTAGAAACAGCCATAGCAGAGAGTGGTATGGACGAAGCTGCACTAGCTCGTGCTTTAGATTTATCTGGGTCAGAAGAGTAAATAATGCGTTTAGTAGTTGATGCCAATATTTTGGTGGGGGAGTTGATTCGAGGTAGAGGCAGAAAATTAATTGCTCGGAGCGAATTAGAACTTTACATGGCAGAACAAGCTTGGTCGGAAACAACTTATGAACTGAATAAAAGAATCGAGAAGATGATTGGTAAAGGTGTATTCTCGCCCTCTGTGGGCAAAAATTTGCTCACAGATGCGATCGCTTTAGCTGAAGTCAAAGTAGCCATAGTCCCTCATGAAATTTATGCTCCCTACGAAACCGTTGCTAGAAATCGAATTCCTCGCGACCCTAATGACTGGTTTACTGTGGCATTAGCTTTAACTCTAGGAGCAGCAATTTGGACAAGCGACAATGATTTTTTGGGTTGTGGGGTGGCAACTTGGACAACTGACACTTTGTTAACCCACTTAAACAATGCTGGGTGAAGGCAGAGGGCAGGAGGCAGAAGGCAGAAGGTAAGAGGTAGAAGGGATTATGTTTTTAGTTTGTTTAATGAGGAAACCAATATGCCTTGTAATTCGTTAGCTTCAGAGATTACATCAATGAATAATTTATGTTCAGCTAAACCTACTTCTCTAGCAATGATTAATTGTGTATCTAGCTCTCGAAGCGACCCCAAAGCTATATGTAGAAATTGAATATATTCACCTTTTGTCTTTCTTCCGTAGCCCTCGGCGATATTCGATGGTACGGAGACAGAAGCCCGTCTAATTTGGCTAGTTAAACCGTAAAGTTCAGATTTAGGAAAATGTTCAGTCAAACGATAACAGTTAATAGAAAGTTGAATTCCACGTTTCCAAATGAATTGTTCTCTGTAGCTCATAACCAGAAGTTTGAAGTAGAAAAGTTTGAAGTCAGAAAAATTATATTATCTTTTCCCTTCTGCCCTCTTCCCTCTTCCTTCTGCCTTTCGCAATGCTAGTTAAATTCTTCGCCAGAGGAGTGGGATCAGGCAGTGGCCCCGTAGAATATATCACCCGTCTAGATAGTCCCAACACGGGACAGCTTCGAGAACCAGCCCCAGAGGTTATTAGAGGAAATCCAGAACTAACTACTCAGTTAATCGATGGGCTAGACTTTCAATACAAATATAACAGTGGTGTCCTGAGCTTTGCTGTAGAGGATGCCCCCACAGAAAAAGACCAGCAAGCAATCATCGATTCCTTTGAATCATACGCCTTTGCTGGCATCAAACAAGACTCCTACAACACCCTCTGGGTACGTCACACCCACACTCTAAGCGACCGTGTAGAACTTCATTTTGTTACCCCCAAAGTAGAACTAGACACGGGAAAGAGCCTCAACATTGCCCCTCCTGGTTGGCATGGCTACTTCAAACCCTGGCAAACATACTGGAATATCAAAGAAGACTGGGCAAGACCAGAAGACCCTGCCCGTAAACGAATCTATGAGCCAGGATATCAAGCGTTAATTGATGCCGAAAACAAACGGGCTGGATTAGTTACTGCCCCTGACCCCAAACAGCAGCTAACAGATTACATTACCCAGCGTATCGAAGCGAGATTAATTACCAACCGAGATCACATTATTAATTCCTTTACCGAACTAGGTTTAGAAATACCAAGGCAGGGAAAAAACTACATCACAGTAGTAGACCCAGAAACCAACAATAGATATCGATTACAAGGGGGAATATATGAAGCATCTTGGAGACTTGGGGGACAATCTCAAGAAGAAGATAGAAGCCGAGAACAAACGCCTGGAGCAGACAGCAGAACTCCAACAACAGGAACTAGAGCGACAACTGAAGACCCAAAGAAAAAAGATCTTGAGGGACTACAAGACAGAATCAGAGAACTGGCTCAAAGCAGAGCAGACTACCATATCTCGCGCTATGGAGGAGAATCACCGAATCTTCAAAAAATACTTGAGCCGACAATGGATCTGGATATCAGGGGCAGCAGGGAGTCTTTGTCTGGGTATCTTAGGCGGGAGTTGGGTACTGATAGGATTCTCGTCGATGCGAATCACCCAGAACCAAACCCAACTAGACCAGATCTCACAAGAGATCAAACAACAACAAGAAACCCTGAACCATCTCAAGAACGAAACCAAGGGAATCAAAATTTACGAAACCAGCAACGGGACATTCATTACCCCACCTTTGTACAAACAACTGACCCCAGGCTGGACGTGCCAGGGACAACCCTGCCTAAAACTGGAGTAGCCGATGAGCGAACTAGAGAACCAACTGAGACTGTCTTATCTACAGCTAGCCAAAGAGTACAAAGAACAAATCTCGAATCTGTCCAACAGGTACTTAGAGGATATGAAGCGGTTAGAAGGGCAGAACAAGCAGCTACAGAATCAGGTAGAGGACTTGAGCAAACAAGTGGGGGGGTTACAGCAGCAAATCAACAGCTTGACAAACTCCATAGACAAATTCACAGAAATATTGAAAGAGGTAGACGAGCCTTAGATCGTAAGAGATTTGAAGAATTAGAGAAGTTTAAAACCGAGATTAACCTAGTTGAGTATGCTCAAAGCCAAGGATATCAATATATAAGCAAACAATCTAGTCGTAATAGTGCCGTCCTCCGACATGATAACGGAGACAAAATAATAGTTGCCACCGACACCGACGGACATGGTATCTACTTCTCTATCATTGATGACACTGATAAAGGTACGATTATCGACTTCGTACAGAATCGCTCCCACATAGGACTATCTGAGGTCAGACAAGAACTAAAGAACTGGCATCAATTACCAAAAACACAACCAGCTAAGTTCGTTCCCAGAGACAAACCTCAACCTATAAATCGCGATCGCTATCAAATAATCAAAGCTGCATCCAACTTCAAAGTAGTTCAGTCCCACCCATACCTAGAAAAAAGAGGTATTGACCAATCTATCCTAAAGAGCGATCGCTTTATGGGAACTGTAGCTATAGATAGCCGTGGTAATGCCATCTTTCCTCACTACGATACAGATGGAATAACAGGCTTTACCATTAAGAACGAAAACTATACTGGATTTAGTAAAGGCGGAACTAAAGCCTTATGGCAATCCAAGCAACATGAGAGCGATTGCGCTCCGCGCACCAGCGAAGCTGATCGCCGTTTAGTCATAACAGAAAGTCCCATTGATGCCATGAGCTACCATCAGCTTTTTAAGGACAAAAATCCTCATACTCGCTACATATCCACTGGGGGAACAACATCCAAGTATCAACTAGATTTAATCAAAACTGCTATGGCAGAGATGACTAAAATAGGAGGTTCGATAGTCATAGCCACAGATAACGATAATGCAGGAAATAAACTAGCACACACCCTAAGTCAAGAAGCTCCATCGGTGGGAAATATCTCTCGCGATGTACCCTCTAAGGGAAAAGATTGGAATGAATTATTACAGCACAACAGACAGCAAGAAATAACTCGTAATACCCAAGAATTAGACTGGGGATGGTCATTATGAAAGTTTGTCTGACAAATAGTTTGACAGTGTAATTATCAATTCTGACAACGTGCTAATAAATGTCCTCAATTTTGACTGATTCGCGGTTTAGCTGATCTTGTTGCTTACAAATTGTCAAACAAAGTTATTAATAAATTATCTTACGTAAGACACAATTTTATAACCATTCAAAGGCGAGCGAAATCACAAATTCATCTGCTATAAATATATAACTGTAAGCGTTGCTGTCAAGAGTTTAGAGCGAACTATGACTGTCGAAGAAATTACTTCAATTCAGCTCCGAGATTATCAAATAGATCTAGCTCAACAAATATTCGAGCATTGGTCTAATGGCTCATCGGCGGTGGCAATACAGCTTCCAACAGGAGCAGGAAAAACCATTCTCTTTACCGCAATAGCCAACGAATTTATCATGATGGGCGAACCAGTTTTGGTCATTGCTCATCGTACCGAACTGATAACTCAGGCTGCATCAAAGTTAGAAACAGTAACAGATCATCCAATTGGCATAATCAAATCCCGAATAAAACCTAACCCAGACTCGCCAATTCAAGTGGCTAGTATCCAAACCCTAGTTCGTCGCAATCCACCACCAGCTTCTTTAGTTATCTTTGACGAAGCCCATCACTGTCATAGTAAAACCTATGCCACCGTCATGAGACATTACAGAGAACGAGGTGCATATATCTTAGGTTGTACTGCTACTCCAGCTAGAACTGATGGCAGAGGTTTGCGTTATCTCTATAGCGGTACACCAGGATTTGATGTCTTAATTAAAGGTTCATCGGTACAGTCATTAATCGAACAGAAATATCTCGCTCCTTTTAAAATCTATTCCCCATCAAAGATCATCGATGCAGCCAACGCTCCTATCCGAACTACAGGAGGAGACTATAACCAAAAGCAATTAGCTGATTTAGTTGAAAAAACCCTAATCATTGGTGATGCAGTTGATACTTGGAAGCAACACGCCTATCTTAAAAGAACGGTTTTGTTTGCTGTCAGCGTAAAACACTCCAAAGAACTAGCCCAAGGATTTAGGGATGCAGGAATATCTGCCATGCACCTCGATGGTAAAACCCCCAAAAAAGAAAGAACTGCTCTACTATCTGCCTTTGAACGAGGAGAAATTCTAGTTTTGTGCCAACATTCCATTGTCACTGAAGGAGTAGATATACCTGGAATTGAAGCCATACAGCTAGTTCGTCCCACCAAAAGCCTCATCGTGTGGTTTCAAGCTATTGGTAGAGCTTTGCGACCAGCACCAAATAAAGAAACCGCCATCATAATCGACCATACAGATACCCATCTTAATCTGCCCTGGCCTGATGACGAAATAGAGTGGAGTCTTGACCCGATTAGCCTCAAGAACGGTAAGTGGAGCATCGGTTGCCCAGAATGTCAGCACGTTTTTCGACCAACTCAGAGCGAACGAGATAGATGTCTTGCCACCTGTCCCAACTGTAACGTCAAGTTCACCTTTAAAGTTGAGAAAAGTGGTAAGAAACTCAAACGATTAAAAGTCGTCGAAATCGTCCCTGCTAACTTTGCCGAATTCGACACCGAATATGACGAGCGTAAACTGTACATAGTGCAGCAACTGATTGACTTTGGTGAGTTACAAGGATATCAAAAAGGCTGGATCTATCATCAGCTAAAAGAATTACCCGAACTAGAACTGAGTTTGGGAGACTGGAGAGAAATAGCCCGTAGATTGGGCTACAAAGCTGGTTGGGGTTGGTATAAATGGCAGGAAATGCAAGAGTTCATAGGCGATCGGGCTGCTTAAGCTCAATTATCCAATTCATTAATATGACATTTTGTATAACAGTGTTTTACCTAAAATAAAACATTGTATTATTTTGGGTAATTAATAAGACAATATAATCATTACTACTAAGAATATTACTTACAAATTGTAAAATAGCGTAAGTAAATGAAAGTATGACGTAATGCTGTCTGACATAAATAATTATTGATAAGCTACAAAAGATGGGTAGTTACTTAGTCAAAAACCAAAACTTTACTTATTAATTAATACAAAATGTCTAACAACGTTACTAAAAAATATTTAAATGTTATAAAAATGTCATAATTATTAGTAATAATCAAACAAATTACTGCACTACTAACAAAATAAAACTAATATATAAGTCAGTTTGTAAAACAGTATGCAAGACACCGCACATTAATTAATATCTATTGTAAAACATGGCTAAAAACACAGGCAGCGAAAGCATTACAATTCGATGCCCGTCTCAGATAGTAGATAGTATCGACCAGCAAGTAAAGCAAACCAAGCAGAATAAGACTGATGTAGTAGTGGGGATGTTATCTAACTCTATTCCCAGCTTACATATTACAGAAAGAGCAAAGCTACCCCCCAAACCTGGAATATATTTAGTTTACACTCCCGACCATAAAATACTGTATATAGGTAAAGCCGACAATCTACGAACCAGATGGAATAGTCATCATCGATACCAGTATTTTATCGAGACTTCAATGGAGAGTAGAATTGGCTATTTCGTCTTAGATTCAGTCGATAATCTTAATGATATTGTTGAAGAATTTAATGCCGAACCTATGGCAACTATCTCTAGTAAAGCTCTAGTTACTGCTGACGAATTAGAACAAGTCAAACAAGAACTAGCCCGACTCAAAAAACAATTTAAAACCACCTTTTCTGCTTTAGCCGAATTAGGACTTTCTGATATAGCCCAAAGACTAGAAGCATCCTTACCCCCTCGCGGGTTACAAGACTGGACATACGACAACGGAGATAGTCGAGAAGGTCTTACTCGCAGTGAACTAATCAAGCGAGTCGGTTTTGGTTCAACTAAAGAATTTGAGAATGCACTCAATGTTCATTCACTAGAAGATATTGCCTATCTCGAAGAATTAAGCGGGTGGTCGCTGCAACCAATCGAGCAGGGCAGTTCTAGAACTCGATTCAAACCTCGTCAATAATCAAATGTGGAATTATACTAAGGTCAAAATTGACTTAGATTAACGTTATAACAACGTTGAAATAATCTCTATCCAACATTAAAGTAACGTGAGGATAACAGACATGATTGTTCTATCTGGTGGGACAAAAGGCGGAGTGGGCAAAAGCACCGTAGCAACGAATTTAGCAATCATGCGGGCAAGCTTAGGGGGAGACGTGCTGCTGATTGATGCAGACGACCAAGAAACTGCTACTGACTTTACAACCATGCGTAATGAAAAGTTAGGTGATGCTGGTTATACCTGCACCCAACTTAACGGCTCTAATGTTCATACCGATGGTAAGCGACTGGCCCAAAAATATGATGATGTGATTATTGATGCGGGTGGCAGAGATACAGCCAGTCAAAGGGCTGCATTAGTCATTGCTGATGTAGTCTTAATTCCCTTTGTACCCCGTTCTTTTGATGTCTGGACAATTGAACCCGTAGCCCAAATGATCGCCGAGGCTAGAGCCTTTAATCCTGGGTTGAGAGCCTATGCCTTTATTAATCGAGCAGATGCTACGGGAACAGAAAACATCGAAGCTGCCGAATACATTCAAGACACCAACGAACTAGAATTTATCAACACTCCTTTGGGCTATCGCAAAGTATTTGGTAAAGCTGCCTCTCAAGGTCTTGCTGTCATCGAACACAAACCAAATGACCCGAAAGCGATCGCCGAAGTAACTGCTTTGTTCGATCTTGTTTTTGCACCCATAAAAACCAAAATAGCTACCTATGGATAAAAAATCGGCGTTGAGTCGCAAACCCAAACCTAAGAATCAGAAGGTTGATGCTTTTATCGATCGGGGACTTAAAACGAGTAATAAAAACAAACCGACTATAGATGATGACACCGAAGTAGCCAGAGTCCAACTTCGCCTAACTAAAGGGAAACTAAAAGAGATTGATGAAGCTCTGAGCCAGAGAAAAGTCAAGGTTTCTCGTCATGTCTGGTTATTAGAAGCGATCGAAGAAAAGCTCGAAAAAGAGATGTCATCATAACGTTAAATTGATGTTGGCTTAACGTTATTGTGACGTTAGTTATTTTAGTTCGTCCAAAAGAGTTTGTGCATCTTTCCACATCTCAACTCGTCCCGAAGCGATAAACCTTAGCTATGAAGGGGGTGGGATGTTTGCGAACAAATTCCTGCATCTTATTCACTGATCTAAGAAATATATTTAAGCAGCAGATAATTCACAACGGATAGCCTCTTCAATTGATAGGCGATCGCAATCATAATCGTCCGCTAGATCTTCAATAGAATCTCCCGCTTTATACCTTTCTTTGAGAAGATCGGTTACTATTCCCGTACCTGCAATGGTTAAACGACCAAAAGCAATGCGAGGGTCGATGACAACCAGCCGAGGGTTATCAACTTCGTCAGAACGAGTAAAGGGATAAAGTTTAATTGCCAGTCCGCTATCATCGGGTTCAATGCGCTCTAGGTGGGCATTCAAGGATTCTTTTAGTTCCTGTTTGCCTTCACTGCTGGCATTAATCAATTCACCATAACGTTCGATAAATAGGTCTACCCTATTAGTCCGAAAATCTTCTTTAGCTAAGGGATGGGGAACTAGAAACTGCTCGCCAATAAAATCTAAAGCTTCTCGAACTCTATTTAGCTTAATTTTATGATGCTGGCGAATAGCACGTAAAACATGAACCTCCACCAAATTAGTAAACGACAGTAAATAAGGCTTTTCAACGGAAATATCTATGAGGGGATGAAAGAAAGAAGAACCATCCTTAATAGGATAGGAATGACCTATTGTCCACGAACGTATAGTACTGCGCGGAATCCTTAAATAACGTGCAGCATCAACAATTGAGTAGGTGGGAATATTTCTGGGGTCAGATCCTCCATAGAGGTCGCTCATAAACTTAAACCTCGATCTGTATATTTGTCCTAATCATATTGTGACAGATAGAGTCGCAGAAGAATGTGTCGGCACTTTAACGTTACTTTAACGTCAATTTAATATTGAATTGACGTTATTGATTGGTCATATACATAGCTAATTAACTGAATCCAAATTGATTAGCCAATTGTTTCCTTTCGAGAAAAGAACGTTGGCTATCGTCGAATAGGTAAACATTTCTTGCACCAGATATACTTGATTCCAGGTAGGCGACCAAGCTTATCTCGGCTACGAAAAAATAATTCTGACGAGCGAATAGTATTTTGGCAAGCACTGCAAGTTAGAGGCTCATTGGCTATATAAACGCTTGAGCAAAACAATTCGGGAATATTTAGAGAGAGAGCGTCATCAAAGCTAATGCTTCTGCTCTTTGGTTTTTTAGCCATGTCAAACAAGGTTGATAAACTTTGGACGATCTGGTTTAGGTTTACTCTTGAGTTCAATTAGGCTTAACTTTTGAATATGTTCTATTTTTGACATACTCATATCTGTCCTTATGACTCATCCGTTGCTTTGTGCCTACAGTTACTACGTCGTCCTCTGATTCTTTCCAAGATTTGTCATTGCAGGACTGGACTGCCATATTCTTGCTCGATTCTGGAACAGAATTGCTGTGTCGATTGTTTTGTAAAGCTGAAAGCATAAACATCTTCTCCCGTACCAGGATAAGTAGTCCATCCCAGTCCTGTCATTTTAACTTTGTTTTCATAATAGCCTATAGCTTGTTCTAGAGCATCAAGTTTGACTAAATCTTCATTCCCCTGAGCCGTACAATATCCAAGACTCACCTGGCAAGCATACCAAATGAGCCAAAACCCTACAGGATTAACTGTTCTGTTCTCTTTTGGCACACACTCCAAATGTAATATTTCTAAATATTCAGGGGGCGTACCCTCTCCATCAAAAGGATAAAGCGCGAATCTAATCAATCCCAAAATCTCACCGCTAAAGGACAGCTTAATAATCGCTTCGCACTCAAAATCTGCATCTGACCAAAACCCCATCCAATTACAATTCCAGTTAGAAGAATTATCTGAGGGCATATCATCTTTAGTGGCTTGCCCTAGATAGGCAAAATCATTTTGGAGATATTCTGAAGATACATTGACTTTATAATACGGAGTGGCGTTGCTTGTCATTGATTAATTTGTGACAGATAGAGTTGCGTCAGATTTTGTTGGCACTAAACACCTGAAAATAACGTTACTTTAACGTCAATTTAATATTGTTTTGACGTTATTAATCAATCGTACATTGCTTTGTAGGCGAAGTTTTGTGGGCAAATCCCGTCCTTAATGATTAAACTGGAGCTAGTCACCAGCTTCAGACAAGATATAAGCTCAGATTATTATCTGGGTATTTATACTCATATCTTTACAGCTTCACTGATAAGTTTTGCTTAATTGCCTTCAGAACCGCTACGGAATAATAGGCTTTAAGCCCGATTAGGCGATTAAAGTTAGATTTGATAATGTAAACTTGGTTCTATGAAAGTGAACAAGTTCGGTCGGGCTGCAATCCTGTCCCCGACACAAATTACTCTACTATTTGACGAAGGTTTCACCAAGCCTCGCGATCGCGCTCTCTTTGGTGTCTGTCTCTACGGGGCAGCACGCATCAATGAAGCCTGCACTTTACTTCGCGGTGACGTAATCGGCATCAAAGGGGTACGAGATGTTTTAGTGATTCGCTCCTACAACACTAAGGGCAAGCAGTCAACAAGAGAGATTCAGGTGCATCCTCAGCTAAAAGAATATATAGAGGAGCATCACAAAACGGATAAGTGGCATACTCGCCCGTTACTGTTCCCTGGTCGTCACGGTCGAGGCAGCATTCATAAAGCTAGTGCTGATAAGATTTTACGGGATGTCTGCTTAAAGCTTGAAATTGAAGGGGTTAGCACCCATAGCTTCAGACGGACGGCTCTAACCCGTATGAGCGATAAGGGTGTTCCACTAAGGCATATTCAAGCTATATCAGGTCATCGCACTCTTGCTGCCTTGGAACGGTATCTAGGGGTGACTGAACAGCAAAAAGAAAGTGCGATCGCAACTCTCGATTTTTGAAGATGAATTAAAATCTTGGAAACTCCCTTGTTTCAATAGCTTTAGAGGTTTATGTAGCTTAAATTACACAAGAAAATTTCAATTCAGGTGGTAATTGCAACACATACGGCAGTATCATAATGGCGTAAAACTTTGAATTGCACAGATAAAAAAAATGCCCTGTGGATTGCACTCCCAGAGCTTTTTGGATATTTGCTCAATTCATTCTTGAAAAGCCACCATTCTTTCACGAGAAACGGCTTATCAAATTCACCTTGAACAATATGTTTATTACAATTATTACAATATTGTCTTTTGACAATAACAAAAAAAATCTCCCCAGTCTAGTAGCTGCAAAAATCAACATCAATGGAGGTGCAGCGTAATGACTATCTCTATTGACTTCAACTCCCCAGTCATCAGAATTCCTGGCTACGAGACAAAGTACGATTTTGCAGGAGCGAGTAATTCATTTATCAAATTTATCGACAACAACTACCTGCAAGCGAGAATACTCCAACAGTTCCATTTCTGGCTGTGGATGAAAAAAGGTGGTGTTATACTTCGCGGCGTTAAATGGATTTATAAATCACTCAAACACTTTAAATCCGAAGCGGTCGTAGGTTTTACCGACTATCAAGTCAGAAAAGCGATCTCTGCTTTAGTTGAAAAAGGTTTGTTGATCCGAGAGCAGTTACATCGCGAACATTACGGAGGAGTTCACGCTCGTTCTGCTTATAACCGTCAGTACTACTACCGTATTGACTACGACGCACTTAAAAAATTCCTCTTGGCTAAAATCAAAGAGTTAAAGTCCGAAACCCACGAAAGCATGGGATTCGTGAAGATCTCGAATCAGGTTTTTGACCCTCAAAAATCTGATTCGCGAATGTCGCAAAACCATACAGATACAACTTTCATAACTAACCATTCAAATACACCCCCCTTTACCCCCCCAGGGGAGAGAGGGAGCGAACAAGTAAAAGTTACTTCTGTAACTTCTCCAAAACACCAAAACAGGCAGGAGAAAGGTAATCCCATACCTGTTAGTCAAGAAGTAATTAATTCTCAAGTCACACAATTTGCTGATGTAGTCAAAAGACCCGCGCGTGTTGAACAAAAAATCAATAAAGATGAAATAGTACAAAAAATAGTACAAATAAAGGATGTACAGGAAGCTGTACAGGTAGAGGTGATATTACCTGAAACTCCTAAAAAGGTTAAGAAGAATCGAACTCCTAAAGGTACTAAGCCTAATAAGATCTTTGATGGCCCCTGGAAGAGTCTGGAGCAATACCAGAAGTTCTACCGAGCATTGGTTAAGGCTTTACCAATAGTTGCTAATTCCCACTCTCCCGAAGGACTGGCCAATAAGATAATTGGGCAATTAAAGAGAGGCGAGCTTCACAGTTATTGGGATGATTTTATTAATGGTTTGCCTATTGGCACTTCTACTCAGCATGAGTGGGAGGTAGAGCCTGGAGTCCCTCATCCCATGTTTATCGAATATCTAGCCGAGAAGTTGATTCAAGGTAATAACAGCCAAACTAGAGAGCAAGCGATCGACAAGGCTTTAGATATAGCCAACAGTCCCAAGCGAGCTATGTTCTTCTGGAAAGAATGTAAAATCTCTCTTGGCAATGCTTTACACCAAGCCGAACGCCATCGCGATTTAGGGGTTAAGGCTTTATCAACACCTCTTTGGACAAAGGAACGTCCCGAACCAACTTTAGAAGAGGCGGTAAATGCAGGAAATAAGATTGCTCTAATCAATGGTTCTACTCAAGCAGCTATAGAAGCCACTCAGAATCGGCAAATAGAGGGGTCAACAGGGCAAGCCGAGGCTTTACCTCATTCAACTGAAAATACCCCGATTGAATCAGATCCTTGGTTGGATGAAGATGAACCGAAGCAGAAGCAGAAAAAGCCAAAGATATCTGATTTTGCTACTGAGAAAGTGAAAGGCTTGTTATCTAAAGGATTTGGTAAAACTAAAGCTAAATCTAAATCAAAAAAACGCTATTCTCAACCCGATGATTGGCGACGACAGCCGTTGGAAATCGAAAAGATGAATTTTGCTGAAATCAATAAGGTTTTGCAAGATCCGATTCTCCGCGAAGAACTTACTCCTCAGTTGATGCTGAGTGATTACGAGTTGATTACCGACGAGATGGGGCGAATACTTAGAATTGAGAAGCTACCAGAATAGTTAAATAAAAACAGCTTCGCTAGATCTCCCCCTATTCCTACGGTGTTTTTAATCAATGCTAATTACAGTAATAAATAGTTGTTTATTTTGATAGCTTAATTAACAGGCAATTCGACAGGATTTTCAGGATCTAATATTACATCGCAGTCACTTGGTGAAGAAACTTTTTTAATATAGAAGCTTTTCAAAGCTTCAGTTTTCTCATGGACTACATCAAATACAATTGCAGGCTCATCCAGTGAAATTCTTTTTCCTTTTAATATTTTTCTGATATGAGGTATTGTTCTAAGTGAAGAAGGAATATAAAAAGATCCTGGAATCAATAATACGGTTTTATACTTCCCTTCAACTTCAAAAAATATACTATCTTTTGAAGTTCCCCATTTACGAGGATCGTCAGGAAATGATAAGAAAGCTTGAGAGATGTCTTGTCGATCTATATTTCTGGCGAAAGGAACTTTTTTGGTATAAATCTCAGCTTCTTTTTTAACTTCAATTACAAACTTCGGGTCTTTATTCCCGAATTGAACATTAGTTATATAAATTCTTCGGCTATCGCTTTTTTTCTGACTTTCTCTATAAGTATCTACTTTTCTCACTTCCCAAATCGGATATTCACCACTAAATCGCTTTTTTGGTATATCTAATTTTAATTTGGTAATCTTACTTCCATCATAAAATAGTGCCTCATTTAAACCAGTTCTTAAAATAGTACCGTTATATTCGGGTACATCTGTCTCGATAACAAAATTTTCTTTAAGAGATGCAATTGTTTTAATTTCTCCTGCTACTATTTCAATTGCTGTCCATTTTTGACCAGAATCTGTTGGATGATAGCCTGAAATAATAGCACGATCTAAAGTTTTGCTTTGATGAATTAAACTTACATGGCATCCTCCTTGAAGCCATTTCTTAAATTTATTACATTTTTCGCCGTAGAAGGGAATTTTAATAACTTCTCCTAAACTAACAGTAGGGAGTGAAGTGTTCAACTCCAACATATAGTTGCCATAACTTGCATGAATAAAAAGCCATTTGTTTTCAGTTGTAAATATATAGTCAATTCGATCATCTGGTTTGAGAGAAATGTTTATTGTTTGAATTACTTTTTCTTCTCCTTCTTTATTAAGCTGCAAATAAAAACCATTTGTTTTGATAGAAAATCTTTCTTTACCTCTAAAAAAAGTAGCAGTTCTTGACGATCTTTCATCGTTAAAATTCTTTTGAACAAGTTCATCAAGTCTGCTGTCTTCTTTTTGAAACTGGGCTTGTTTTGGCGTTAGCTTCGATACGCAATATTCATCTAAAGGTTTTGCTAAAACACTATAAGAGAGCAAAATGGATAAAAAGATCGAAATACTACTAATACCAATTGTAATTATTAATATTTTGAGTATTGGTTTTATCTTTAGTAAGCGAACTTGGCGAACAAATAGCTGATAAATTAATGACATAGCAAATAATACATAAAATTACATTGTAATTAAACTATTGTGATATTTGATACCTTTATAGCTCTATTAATTTCAAATTTGGGAACAATTGTGGAGATTGCAAACTATAGTTTCAAAAACGCAAACCATGAACGATTACGATCCCATTCTGCTTACTCAGAGACAAGTCTTCGGCAGAGATGCAGCTTCTGGTACTCTTTCTACTAATGATGACTACAACGAACACATAAGACCATTTGGTTCTCCCAAGCCTCCAGCAGTTCAATACGATATGTTGGATTATTTAACCAATGGTGCTGGACGCTATGCTACTCCTGCGGTGTTTCAAGTTGTTGATAAATTTTTTCAATCAGCGTCAATTGCGCCTGGTACTTACACCGAAAATTCGCAGAATGGTGGAGTAATACCGTCAATATATCAAGCGTTGAATATTTTCGACGATCCGAATACTCAAGAAGATGAACTTGCAGATGCTAGTAAAGTTAAAATATGGCAATACGGTACAGACACTACAAGCCTTGACTTTCCAGAACGTGCTTATATTTTCGGCACTACAGATTTTAAGTTAGATCTCGCTAATGCTAAATTTGAAGTGGATGCTTCGGGTAATAAATCTATTACAGGAATGCAGGTGATAGCCTTAGACGATAATTTCGATTTCCGAGGTGGTGCTGGTCCAATCAACACTGTTGCCAATCTAGTTTTACTACCTGCTTATGACCCTTACGGACTAGGAACTGACCCCACCACAAACGGTCAAAATAGAGAAGTTCCCATTGAATATACAACCTCTACCAATGGTAGAACATACGGTACTTCTTCAGATCCTTACTCTAAGTCAGACTGGGCTGCTCATAATCTTTATGAACTTAACAGAGTAAGTATTAAAGGTACTGCTTCGGGTGCAGCCAAATTAGCATTAGGCATAAGTCAATTTTTAAACCCAATCAATTCTACCTTAGCGGGTTCATATCTATTTAATATCAATTCAGATCCTTTTCTACGCTATCTACGCGATGATTTGAAAGTAATCTATGGAACTCCTGGTAACGACAATCTTACCAATTTGAATCGGGAAAGTGATTTGTTCGATCCGTTCCCCCTAAACACACCAGTTTTGATGGTTGGGGGAACAGGTAATGACAATCTAACTGGTACGATACATTCTGATGAACTATTAGGAGGCGACGATAACGATGTCCTAAAAGGCGGTTCTGGAAACGATACTTTAAATGGCGGTTCTGGAAACGATAATCTCGATGGTGGCAAAGGAGAAGATGTAGCGATATTTTCTAATACATATTCTACTGGTAATCCAGACTATGATATCAGCACCGATCCTAATACTAAAGTCACTACTATTACTCATCTCAACGGAGGAATAGATGGAACTGACACTTTAAAGAATGTAGAATTTGCTCAATTTAACGGTGGTACTGGTCAACAAGAACCTTTAGCATTAATCCCGTCAGGAGGAGAAGACGGCGAGGGAAACCAATCATTCGTCGCCTCCCAAAGTGAAAGCGCACCCCGCATCATCCCCTTACCCTTAGAAGATGGAGTAGAAGACTTAACATCAATTGAAGTAGACGGTGTAGAACAACCACCCTACACTGATTTTACCCTCGAAT